>BNJT01001739.1_pt1 | contig 77697 bp, 130 predicted proteins | sample 8540491 | NCBI WGS metagenome assembly BNJT01 (sample SAMD00202455, study PRJDB9452) | human saliva metagenome | host: Homo sapiens | reverse complement strand
TTAAATATTTAAATTTGAGCTTTTCCATTTTTATTTTCCACTTCTTCAGAATATCTAGAAAGTACAAACATTAAGTCCGATAGTCTATTTATACATGAATAAGTGGATTTTAAATCTTCTTGTGTTGCAAGAGAACAATTCTTCTTTCAGCTCTTCTCACTACAGTTCTAGCTACATGAAAATGTCAGACTCATCATGTCCTCGTAAGATAAAATGTGTAATGAGGGTAATTTCTTGATTATATCATCAATATATCTTCCAATAACTATCATCTTCCTTTGATTTGATCCTTCATCATTTCTTTTACCTTTATCATCACTAGCTAAGAAACCACCTAGAACCAATAATTTATTTTGAATTTCTTTTTTAATCTTTCTTTTTATAACTTTATGTATAGTATCTAGTAAGACTCATAAAGAAGAAGTTTTCATCTATACAACCATAAGCTTCTACTTTTTAAACTATCTTTTCTTGCTGAACTTCCACTGCAGACTAGTCCTCCTTTAGTCTCTCTCTTTTTGTACTATACTTTTTGTTATATTTACATATTTTATCTTCCATATTTCCTCCAAAATTAGAATGGAATTCATCAGTCAGTTACAGGGGCACTTATATTATCTATCTCTAGAATGAAATTCTTCAAAATTAGAAGTTTCCATAATCTGATTGCTAGGAGCTTTTGAAATCATTTCCTCCTGTATTTGCTCTATTCTTCCAAATTCTACATTTTCTGCAATAAACTATAAGTGAGTTAGTTTTACCTTCTGACTCATATTGATTCATTTGTAAACTTCCTCAGTAAAATTTTTCTTCCTTTTTCTAAAAATATTCTCCTATATCCTCAGCTGTCTTTTCCAAAAAGCTGTCACAGTTTATAAAATCAGCTGTTTGAGAATTTTTATCAGCTGAAGTCTGAAAAGGTCTATCAACTGCTATTGAAAATCTTGAGTATGCCTTCCTACATCTTTGTCCAAACTTTAATCTCAGGGTCTCTTACAAGTCTCTCCATAAACAACTAAATTCATATTAATCTCCTTTCTGATATAAGAATGTTATATATTTATTCTAAAAGTTATTTTACTGAATATGTCAACCTTTTTATTCAATATTCATAATATTTAAAATTTCTTTTGTAAAATAATCTTTGTACATCTATATCTTCATTAGGATTAATTTCAATTTTATCTCTTTTATAATTTCTCCTGGTTTATTAGTTAAGATATAAATTCTATCACTTAAAAATATAGCTTCTTCAATATCATGAGTTATAAGTAAAGTTGTTAAAAGTTAAACTTTCTTTTTAGATTAAGATACCATTTATGTACTCTTTTTTGTTATAGCATCAAGGGCAGAAAAAGCTTCATCTAAAAGAAAAATATTTCTTTTAAACATATAAGTTCTAATAAGTGCAACTCTTTGTCTCATTCCTCCACTTAACTGTTTTAGGATACTTATCCGCATATTTTTCTAAATCTGAATTGTTTTAAAATTTTTCTTCCTTCTTCAAGTGCAACTTTTTTTATCTATTTTTGCTATAATTAGAGGTAAAATTACATTATTAATTATTGTTTTATGCTCAAAAAGTAAATCTTTTTGTAACATATATGCAACCTTACCATATAATCATCACTTCCATCGATAATGATTCTCACCACTTTGTTTTTTAAAACACCAGCAATAAGATTGAAAAGAGTAGATTTTCCAACTCCACTACTACCTACTATAGCAACCATTTCATTTTCTTTTAACATAAATATTTATATCTTTTTAGAATATGGTTATCTCCAAAAAGAATAAGATAAATTTTTAATTTCTAATGTTTTTCTTCATTTTTGTCCTTTATTCTAAATAATCATTTGAGAAACCTGTATTTTTCTGGAATAGGATTTCTTTAGTTAATCCTTTTTCATTTAACCAATTATAGAAAGCATTCCAACGAGCTGGATCTATATATCCCCCATTTATCTTTGTCAGTTGCATATTGACTAGCTAGATATTTTTGAGATTCTATTATCATAGCTTTTTATTTTCAAGTTCAGGAGCATATTTTATTAAAAATTTCAGCTGCTTCTTCTGGATGCTCTATAGCATATTGATAACCTTTTTATAGCTCTTAGTATCTTTATAGCCTCTTCCTTATTATCCTTTTAAATAATCGTTATTAGCTATTATAACAGGCGAATAAAAATTTAACTCAGGTGCATAGTCTTTGTAGTAGAAGAAATTTGTTTCTATATTTAAACTATCTCCCATAATTTTTATCCCAAGCATAATATACAGGTGCTGCATCAAAAACTCCATTTGATAGAGGAGTTATTGAGTTATCATCAGTATTAGGGAACAAGTTCAACTTTTGAGTAATCTCCACCATCTTTTTCCATTATAAATTGTAACATATTAAGTTCTATAGGAATATCCCAAGTTCCATACTTATGTCCTGCTAATTCTTTTTGGACTATTGATATTTAAGTTTTTATTAGTTATTATTCCAGAAGTATTATTTTCTATGATAGCAGCTATAGCAGTTATAGGAGCTCCTTTTGCTAATTTAGAAGCCATATAATCTTGGAAATATACTCCCATAGGTGCTTTTATTATTAATAATTAAATCTGATGTACTTTCATTTTGCAGGTTGCTTTATATCTAAGTCTATTCCTTCTTCAGCAAAAATATCCTTTTTCCTTAGCAACAAAAAGTCCAGTGTGATTAGTGTTAGGTACCCAGTCAAGTAAGAAATCAACTTTTTAATTCAACAGGAGCTTCTGTCTTAGCTTCTTCTTTTCTTTTTCTCCACAGGCAGCTAACATAAAAATTGTAAAAATTCCAAAATAACAAATACTTAATCTTTTTCATTTTCTTCCTCCTCTAAATATTTCCATTTTATAAATTTCTTTTCACTTCTTTTAACAAGTTCCATACTAATTAAACTTATAGCTGATACTAAAATTATTATTGCAAACATGGTGTCATAATCAAAGGCTTTTTTAGCTCTTATCATAAATACTCCAAGTCCTTCAAAACCTCCAAGCCACTCTGATACAACAGCTGAAATAAAAGCATATGAAACACTGACTCTTAATCCAGCATAGAAGTAAGTTAAAGCAGTTGGAATTTTTAAATGGTAAAGAATTTGCCACCTACTTGCATTCATAAGCTTTAATAACTGTATGGCATCTTTATCACAATGTCTAAAACCATCAAGTATACTTATGATAATAGGAAAGGTGGTATTTATAACTATCAAAACAATTTTTGGTGTCATATCATAACCAAGCCAAAGTACTAAGATAGGTGCTAAAGCTATGGTTGGTATAGTCTGTGTAAATATCAATAAAGGATAGACTATCTTATTAATCATTTCAAAGCTATCCATAATAATTGCTAAAAGACAGGCAAAGAAAATTCCCAAGGCGAGTCCTATAAGAGCTTCAAGCATAGTAATTTTAAAATGAAATAAAAAAATAGTGCTCTATCTCTCACAAAAGCATTAGCAATTTCCAATGGGGTTGGAAAGATAAATTTTGGAAAGCAAGCCTAGATTTCCACAAACTTGCCAAAACAGTTATTAAAAATTATAATGCTAATAAAACTTATGTTTCTGTTTAAAAAAATTTTTTTCATATTTCCTCTTTTCTATAATAAAAAAACTTTCTCAGGATAGGCCAAGAAAGTTGATTATCAAAGTGGTACTCCCTTCGTTGGCATTATCCAAATCAGGTACTATGGGTTTTAAGAAAAAAAGGTTCTCATCTCAGCCTTAAGCTCCCAGTACATATATTGTTATATAAATAATTCAGCTATCATACATCTAGCAGATCCTCCACCATATTTTTCAATAGTGTGTACATCTACTGGAAGAATAACATCATATTTTTTTCTATTATACTTTTTTTGTTCATCAGTCAAAACAGAATAAGCTGTTGCTGACATAACACAAACATTAACTCCTTCATTATTAACAAGTTCAATTGTATTTCCTAAAAACTTTCTCAACTTGTTTGTTTCACTTATGTATACTATTTCTTTTTTTATCTTTTTCTAGTTCATTTATAACAGCTGCTCTTTCTTCTAAGTTATCTATACTATCAGCACATAAAAATAGCATAATTTTTCTCCCATAGCCATCATAACATTAGTATGATATATAGCTTTTTCTTTCTTCATTTATTGTTTGATATGAATGGAAAGCTATTTTTTTATAACCTGCATCTTCACAGAAAGATATCTAAAAAGCTTTTCATCTGCTCTTTGAGATAAAGAACAATATGCTTTTTTTATTCTTTCTATCTAATACTAAAGCTCCAGTTCCTTCAGAAAAAAATATTTTCTTTTTCAAGTGAAGAATAATCGACTACATTTAAGTTATCTACATTATCAAAAAAATTCATATATTCTATCTGTTCTTTCAAGTCTTCTATTTTCTGCAAACATAGGATATAGAAACAACAGTATTAGAATAATGTGTTGAAAAACCAATTGTTTGGAAATATACTATCAGGTGTATGAGGTTCTTTTGTATCTTGTATAACTTTAACATCTATACCTATATTTTTTTAGTTTTTTTCTACCATCTTATCAAATTCAATTAAAGCACTATTTTTGAATTTCTTGTACTGTCTTATTATCTCTTTTTTTGATAATAATTATTTACTGCTGTTTCTTCATTAAAAAGCAAACAAAGCAGGTCTTACCATTAAAATTTTATTTGTTATATTTTTTCATAAAGAACCTCCATAGTCTTTTTGATTTTATTTTTCTTCAACATAACCCATTTCTTTTTAAAAAAATGGTTTTTCTTTCTCCAGTCATCTTTAACTTTTTACCCAAAGACCTAAATATATTTTTTTCACCAAGTAAATCTTCTATTTCTTGTCTTGCTTCCATTCCTATATCTTTTTAACATTTTTCCCATTTTTCCAATAATAATACCCTTTTTGAGAATCTCTTTCAACATAGATATTTATATTGAACTTATCTTTTTTTACCTTCATTTCTTTCTACATCAATTATTTCAACTGCAACAGAATGAGGAATTTCATCTCTAGTTTTTCAATAGGATTTTTTTCTCTGACAATTTCTGTTATTATTCTATAAGTTGACATGTCTGTGTACATATCATCAGGATAGTATTTAACCCTTCTTCTAAATAAGGATCTAAAAGCTTCTAGTAGTTGAGCAATTCCAAAAAGAATACATAGCTGAAGCAAAAGATTATCTTATCAAATTTTCCCTAATTTTTCTTCTATTTCTTTTTAATTTTTTTCTTCTTTTTGCTCATCACTTATTAAAGTCAACTTTATTTACAAGTAAAATTTTTAGGTTTGTTTGAATTCTCATTTATTCTATCCATAACAAACATATCTCCAGTACCTATTGTCTTTGAAGCATCAATTAAAAAAGTATAACGTCCACATCTTTTAAAAATATTGACTGCTATATTAGTCATATATTCACCCAAAAAGGTGTTGTGGCTTTATGTATTCCTGGAGTATCAATAAAAAAATATTGATTATCCTTAACATTTAAAAATACCTTTTATATTATCTCTTGTTGTTCCAGCTTTATCTGATACAATAGCAACTTTTTCAGCTACCATTTTATTTATTAAAGTTGATTTCCCAACATTAGGCCTACCTACAATAGCTATAAATCCTGCTTTCATTAATTATCTCCTATTCCTATTTTAAAATAGATCTCTCTTATTTTTTTATTTATTTCTTCTTCATCTTCCTGAAGACAGTTTTTTTAAAGTTTTTAAAAATCTAAATTGTATCTTTTTCAATCTGAAATTAAACTTGACTTTTTTTATATGAGCCAAATAGATATCTTTTTTTCTATGGCATATTTTCTCATAGTATTCTTTTCAATTCCTTTAGATATTTCAGCACTTATTTCATAAGTAACTATCTTAGAATTTCTAAAAACTATGATTTTTTTTCAAAATTATATTTAAAGCAAATCTTTAATTTCAATTTCAAAGATATTAATAAGACTTATCTTAGCTTCTGCTATCATTCTTGAAATTAGCTTCAATCTAACTTCATTAAAAATTATCTGAGAGAGAATTTATATAAGCTTCATATTCATTTTTAAATACTTCTGTTCTATTCTCTTTAGATACTTTATCATTTGTTTTTGTAAGTCTGTATTCAAAAATTTTATCTATATATCTATTTTTTTAAAAAGAAATTTATAAAAAGTTTCTAATTGTGCTATATTTTCTTTTAAAACTAGCCACACTATATTTATCTTCTATTTCTTTAAAAATACTCAATAAATAAGTCCTCATTTGAATTAAATATATCTTTTTCTTTATTCTCTAAAAAGAAAGATATTCATTTATATCCAGCTTATAAGCTTCTACACTAGATTGTAATAAATTTTTTTAATTACTAAATTTTCTATGTATTTTTCTAAAAATATCCACATTAGCCCTCATTTAACATTTTATTAGCAATTTCTAAAAACTTCGTCATTTATCTTTTTCTCCCACTAACATTCTTCCTATTTCTTTTTATTCTTTCATTGGCAGATAATTTTTTTAACTCTACTTATAGTTTTAGAATTCTCTACATATTTTTCTATATAGAATTGTTGACTTGCTTTAGAAGCTATAACAGGAGAGTGGGTAATAGAAATAATTTGAGTACTATCTCCAATTTCCTTAAGTTTTAAAAGCAATTTTTTTCTAACTGTTTCTCCACCAATACCTGTATCAATTTCATCAAAAATTAAAATTGGAATATTATCAACCTTAGAGAAAAATAACTTTAAGTGCTAACATAACACGACTAACTTCTCCACCAGATGCTATTTTATTTAAAGGTTTTAATTCTTGACCAACATTAGTTGAGATAAAAAAATTCAATTTCATCATAACCATCATTAGTCATTCTATCAATTTTATTCATCTGTACCTTTAATTTTGCATCTTCCATATTTAAAAAAATTTTAATTCATTCAATAATTCATCTTCTATTTTTTTAAAAGCAATTTCTTTTCTTGACTCTGAAAAGCTTTTTCAGCTAACTTATCATATTCAGCTTTAATTTTGTCTAGCTCTTTTTGTAATTCTCTAGTTTTAAAATCTCCACTATTCATATCTGATAGTTTTCTCTTTTTAAATCTTCTCTGTATTCAATAAGTTCTGATAGAGTTCTTTTTATACTTTTCTTTTGATTCTTTTTTTAAAGTATTCATTCTTCCAGCAATCTTATCTAAATCACTTTCAGTAACTTCTATATTTTTTTAGAAATATCTTCAATTTCTCCAACACAATCTTCTAGCTCATAATAAGCATTTTCCATTCTCTTTTAGCTAGTTCTAAATATCTTTCATCATATTTTCCTAGATATTCTATATTTCTTATAGATTCAAGAATAAAACCTAAAAGCTGAATCATCATCATATTTTTAAATATTCTAAGCTTTCATGAACCTTTTTCTCTTATTTTCTCTGCATTGAATACTTTCTTATATTCAGCCTCTAAAATTTCATCTTCTCCATCTTTTTAATTTTTAATTTTTCAATTTCTTCAAGTTGATATTCATAAAATTCTTTTTTTCTCTAAAGTTTCTTTTTATCACTTTCTATCTTTTCAATTTTAGATTTAATTTCTCTATGTTGAGATAGTAAACTTGATAATTTTTTTCTTTAATATCTTTATCTTCTTTAGATAAAAAAAGCTATCTAGAAGTTTTTATATGATTATTTCTATTTAATAACATTTGGTGAGAATGTTGTCCAACTATATCCACAAGAGTTGAAGCAATCTCTTTTTAAATCTGCTAAAGTTATTCTAACATTATTTACAAAGGCTCTAGCTTTTTCCATTTCTATTATAATATCTTCTTATTATAATTTCATCACCATCAGTATCTATACCCATGGCCTCTAATTTTTTTCTTTTTGTTCTTCATCAACATCAAAAAAACACCTTGTGCTACAAGATTTTCTTCTCCATCTCTAATCATATCAACGCTGGCTTTTTTTCACCTATAAGTAAGTTGATACCACTTAGGATTATTGATTTCCCTGCACCAGTTTCTCCAGTTAAAACTATAAAAACCTTTTTCAAACTCAATATCTAATTCATCTATAATAGCTAAATTTTTCAATCTTTAGTTCTCTTAGCATAAATTTTCTCCCCATTTAAGTTTTTCTCTTAAAAACATCATAATAATTTCTTGCTTCAGGGTATAACTATTTTTTTCAAACTTTCCTTTTGAGTAGAAATATTTCTACTTTTATCCTCTAATTTTATTGTTTTTATGAGTATGTCCATCTATGTTAACTAAACCAAGCTGACTAGGTTCTGAAAGAGTTAAAACTAACTTTACATCTCCTGATAAAATTATAGGTCTTGTATTTAGGTTATGTGGAGCTATTGGAGTTATAATAAATAACTTCTGTTCAGGGAGTAACTATTGGTCCACCAGCTGAAAGTGAATATGCTGTTGAACCAGTAGGCGTTGAAATAATCACTCCATCTCCTTTAAATTTTCCTAAAAATTTATCATTTACATAGATTTCAGAGGCTACTATATTTCTTTTTTTATAGTATCTCTTGTTAAGAACACTTCATTTAAAGCTTTATATCTTCTATTTACCTATATTTACCATAAAGAAAAAAATCTTTCTTCTATACTGACTTTATTTTTTTAAAAATATTTTCAAAGATTTCTTTATACTTATCTTTTTCTAATTTCTGTTAAATAACCTAGAGTTCCTGAATTTATTGCAATAATCTTTAGCCTTTCTTATTCTTTATATTTCTAAAAGCTCTAAGTAAAGTTCCATCTCCACCTATAGTAACTATATAACTTGCCTTATGTAAATTTTCTTCATCCAGTATTTCAAACTCTTTTTTTATTTTTTTAAAAAATTCTAAAAAGTTCTTTGTATATATTTATAGCACTTTCTTTTTCACTGTTGTAAATAATACTTAATTTTATCATTTCCTTAATCCTTAAAAATGTTGGTAATGGGTCTATTGCCCTTAAATTTGCTCTCAATTCATAGTATAGATTAGGCTCTTTTTTCACTAGATAGTCCTAGAACTCCTATTGTTTGTCCAGCACTTACTCTTGAATTATATCCAACCTTTATTGCTAGTAAGTTTCCATATACTCCTATCATTCCTCCACCATAATCTATCATAACAACCTTTCCTAGTCCTTCAAAGTTGCTAGCATAGATAACAGTTCCTGCTTTTTGCAGCTACTATAGGGTTTCCTACTTTACCTCTAATTTCTATACCATTACTTTCTACAACTCCTGCCTTTCTTTTTGCCTAAAATATACTACTATTTGGCCCATTTAAAGGTTTAATTGTTTTTCCTGTTCTCTTGTATGCCTCAGGATTACTAATTTTTTTGCATATCGACTGTTGCCAGCTGCTTTTTATTTCCCTAAGCTCTTGCTTTTTCTTCTTCTCTTATTTTTTTCTATTTCTCTTTTTCTTCCAATTCAATATCACTTGTATCAACTACAATTGGTACTTCAACTGGTTTAGTTGGTGTTTTAGGTTTTATTCTCAGAAGGTTTTAGCACTATTTTTTTCTTAGCTTCTGCTTCTTTGAGCAGCCTTTTTCTCTTGCTGCTTTTCTCACGAGCAGCTTTCTCTCTTGCTGCTTTTCTCACGAATAGCTTTTTTTCTCTTTCAGCTCTTTCACGAGCAGCCTTTTTCTCTTTGCTGCTTTTCTCACGAGCAGCCTTTTTCTCTTGCTGCTTTTTCAGCAGCTTTTTCTAGCATTTTTCTATTATTATTCTTTCAATTTCCTTTAGAAATTCTTTGTTTTTCTTTCTTTAATTTTTTTCAATAGAAAGATTGATGTCCTTTCTTTTCTACTTGCAGTTTTTTTCTTTTAATTTATTTTTGTTCTTCTTTTTTTGGCATCCATTCTTCTAGCATTTTTCTTTTTAGCTGACTTTTCAAGTTTATCTAACTTAGTTTTTTTCAGCTTCAATTTTATCTTGATTTTCTTTTATATTACCTGTAACCTTTTTCTATATAGCCCATTCTTTTGTAAGTCACCATAAAGAACTTCTCTATAGTTTTTTTCATAAGAATAACTTTTTCTGGAAGATCCCTACGATGTACTTTTACTATATTTATCCCAAGCAATTATCTTAGCAATAAATTCAGATTCTTTTCTATCATGCTCATCTACAGAAATTTCAAGATTTTTTTCTACCATAGTCTATATTTTTTTCTTAACTACAATAATTTCCTCTTCTATTTCTTTTTCTTTCTTCTGCCATTTTTTTCAATTTCAACTTCTGTATCTTTTTATCTTTTTTTCAATTTGAGAAGTTTCTGTATCTATAGCCTTTATTCTTGTATTCTTTTTGTTCAATTTCCTGATCTATATTCTTTATTCTTTTATTCATATCTTTTTACAGTTGCTGAGTTAACATTGGCTGATATAAGAAAAGAATAAGAATAATTTATTAAATGTCGTCATCTTCAAATTCATCATAAAATTCATCCTTCTTATCTTCAGTTTCTTCAGTTTCTTCTTCATAAAATTCATAGTCTAGGTCATCATCTTTTTCTTCTTCATATTCTATTCTTCCAAGATTAGCTGGAATTAACCATACTAAGAAATTTAAAATTGCTATTGCACCTATATGCCATAAAAAAATATTTCTCTTAAAGATAACAATGATGAATCAAAATTTGCATTTGTTACATATTTTTCTAAAAGAAAAACATAAATATTAAAAGAATATTAAAGTTGCTACCACACTTGCCATTGAAAAAGGGATCAAATTTTTTTAAATTTAGATTCTTTAATATTTTCTGCATAATCTAGACCTGTATTTGCATTATTTAAAAATTCAATTGCTACTCCTAAGTTAAATATAACTATAGTTACAAGAGCTATTAAAAATGAAAAAATAGCACTACCTATTTGAGCAATACGAATTATATCACTTTGTTCTTGAGATTGTTTTAAATAAGGCTCATCTTTGTAAACCTCTTTAACTTCTTCTCTGGTTTCAATTATTTCTTGAACACCCATTCATCAGCTCAGCACTCTTTACAGATACTATTAGAGAGTCTGTAAGTGGATTACTTGCTTCAGGTATTGAGATGTTAAGTTCATTTTGTAAATTTTTAAAACTTTCAGATTTATCCATGAACCTAACTGAACGAACTCCATCTATAGTCAATATATTTTTTTCTATTTCATTTCTTTTTTCTTCATCAAGATTATTTTTGTAAGTCAACTATTATAAATGAATTAATCAAAGTTTCTTTAGATACTTTTTTTAAAGTTCAGTGAAAAAAACTTATAAAAAAATATTTAAAGAGACAATTGTAATAACTATAATGTAAAAAAACCCTATTCTTTAATCTATTTATATATGGGATATCCTTTAATCCATAACCAAATAACTTATACATAACTAACTCCTTCTTATTTATAAAATTTACTCTACCTTGTATTGTAACATATATTTTAATTTTTATAAATAAAAACCTTTTTAAATTTATATTTAAAAATATAAATCTAAAAAGGTTTCTCATTATCTTAGCATTTTTTTCAAAAATCTAAATTTATTAGTTACCAGCTCTTAAAGCTTGAATTTTTTCGAAATCAGAAATAACTTGTTTTTGTTGTTCCATTTCAGCTTCTAATTTCTTTAAAGCATCTTCATATTTTGAAGCTAAATCTTCATATTGAGATTTATAGAATCTTGTGTTAGCTTCAGCTTGAAGTCTTTGAGCTCTTTGAGATAGTTCATTGTAAACTTGTTCATTTTGAGCTAATGCTTGTCTAGCAGCGTCAGCTTGTGCTCTTTCTTCATTGAATCTTGCTTCTTCTTGAGATGCTAAGTTTTGGTATTCAGCATCTAAAGCTTGTAATTCTCCTACTAAATCAGCTGTGTTTGCTGCGAATGCAGATGCAGATACTGCTAATACTGCTAATAATAAAAATTTTTTTTCATTTGTGGTACCTCCCAAATTAAATTATAATAAATTATCCTTACATTGATAATTATACATAAAATTTTAAAAAAATTACAATATTTTTTTTAATATCTCTTAAATTATTTTAAATTTTCAATTATTTTTTTCTTGATTTTCTTCTTTAGTTTCATCAGTTTCAAGAGTAACTTTTTTTCATTAGCTATATCTGCTATTAACTGATTATAAAGCTTGTCCAAATAGATTTCTTTTTAACATCATTTAATATAGTTTCTTTAGCTTCTTCAAAAAGTAGCTTGTCTTTTTATCTTCTTTATCTTTTAAATAAACAATATGAAATCCTTCTTGTACTGGAACTAAATTTGATAAAATTACATCTTTTTCTATCTTCATTATAAATTTCTTCAGCTATAGCAGGATGAATATCAGTTATAAATATAAAAGTTATCATCAACATTTTTTTTGTGCTATATCTGTTTTTCTCATCATTTTTTTTCTTTAATTTCATTAAAGTTTGCTACAGTAACTTCTTTTAATAATTTTTTTCTGCCTTATCTTGATCTCTTACAAAAGATAGTATCTAGTTTTAACTTTTTCAGGGAAATGTATAAAAATTCCTTGTTTTTCATCATAGATTTTCTTTAAAACTTCATCTTCAATTTTAGTTCCTTCTACAACTTTAGCAGCTTCTCTTTCTAAAAAATATCTTATAAAAAGAGTTTCTGTTTGTAAATTGATTTGTTCAATTTCAAAAACTAGAGTATTCTGCCTCCTTTGCTTTTTTTAATAGAATATTATGTAATACTTTATCGTCTTCCATAATCCCTCCAAATTTTTTTATTATTTTTATTAGATTATATCTTATGCTATCATATTTTGATTTTTTTCAAGATAATCTATTTATTTTTCAGAACTTTTTTTATTTTTTTGACTTATTTTTATACATAATTTGTATATTTTTTTCATCAAAAATGCATTTTCTTTTAAAAAAATCAATTGAATTTTTATATTAAATCATAGTAAACTTATGTAAAGTATTAATTTATATATTTAATTTATTAATACATATAAAAAAATAAATTTTTTTATTTATACTATAATTTGGATTACAAAAAAATTTAAATAATAAATGAAAGGTGGTTTTAATTAATGGATGCTTGGAGAGGTTTTAAAAGTGGTGATTGGCAAAATAATATCAATGTAAGTGATTTTATTAAACACAACTACACAGAGTATACAGGTGACGAAGCCTTCTTAGAAGGACCAACTGAAAATACTAAAAAACTTTGGGATATTTTAAGTGGTATGTTAAAAATCGAAAGAGAAAAAGGAATCTATGATGCTGAAACTAAAATTCCTTCAAAAATTGATGCTTATGGAGCTGGATATATAGATAAGGATTTAGAAAAAATAGTTGGTTTACAAACAGATGCACCTTTAAAAAGAGCTATATTCCCAAATGGTGGATTAAGAATGGTTGAAAAATTCTTTAGAAGCTTTTGGATATAAATTAGATCCAACTACTAAAAGAAATCTATGAAAAAAATATAGAAAAAGTCACAATGCTGGAGTTTTCTCTGCTTATACACCCGCAATTAAAGCTGCAAGACATACAGGAATCATAACTGGTCTTCCTGATGCTTACGGAAGAGGAAGAATCATAGGAGACTACAGAAGAGTTGCTCTTTATGGAGTAGATAGACTTATAGCAGAAAGAAAAAAAGAGAATTTGATGCTTATGATCCTGCTGAAATGACAGAAGATGTTATTAGAGATAGAGAAGAAATGTTTGAACAATTAGAAGCATTAAAAAGCTTTAAAGAGAATGGCTGCGGCATATGGTTTTGATATTGGAAGACCTGCTGAAACTGCTCAAGAAGCTGTCCAATGGACTTATTTTGGTTACTTAGGAGCTATTAAAGACCAAAATGGAGCTGCAATGAGTTTAGGAAAAACTGCTGGTTTCTTAGATGTATATATAGAAAGAGATTTAAAAGAAGGAAGAATAACTGAAAGAGATGCACAAGAATTTATAGATCACTTCATCATGAAACTTAGAATCGTTAGATTCTTAAGAACTCCTGAATATGATCAATTATTCTCTGGAGATCCAGTATGGGTTACTGAATCAATCGGTGGAATGAACAATGAAGGAAATTCTTGGGTAACTAAAAAAATGCTTTCAGATACTTAAATACATTATATAACTTAGGAACTGCTCCTGAACCAAACTTAACAATTTTATGGAGTGAAAGATTACCAGAAAAACTGGAAAAGATTCTGTTCTAAAGTTTCAATAGATACATCTTCATTACAATATGAAAAATGATGATATCATGAGACCTCAATTTGGAGAAGACTATGGAATAGCTTGTTGTGTATCTCCTATGGCTATAGGGAAAACAAATGCAATTCTTTGGAGCAAGAGCTAATTTACCTAAAAGCATTACTATATGCTATAAATGGTGGTAAAGATGAATTAAAGAAAGAACAAGTTACACCAGCTGGAGAATTTGAAAAAATTACTTCTGAATACTTAGATTTTGATGAAGTTTGGGAAAAAAATATGACAAAATGTTAACTTGGTTAGCTTCTACTTATGTAAAAAGCATTAAATATAATCCATTATATGCATGATAAATATTCTTATGAAGCATTAGAAATGGCTTTACACTCATTAGATATTAAAAGAACTGAAGCATGTGGAATAGCTGGACTTTCAATAGTTGCTGACTCACTAGCTGCTATTAAATATGGTAAAGTAAGAGTAATAAGAGATGAAGATGGAGATGCTGTTGATTATGTTGTTGAACAACCATATGTTCCATTTGGAAATAACGATGATAGAACAGATGAATTAGCAGTTAAAGTTGTAAGAACATTTATGAACAAAATCAGAAGTCATAAAATGTATAGAGATGCTGAACCTACTCAATCAGTTCTTACAATAACTTCAAACGTTGTTTATGGTAAGAAAAACAGGAAATACTCCTGATGGAAGAAGAGCAGGAGCTCCATTTGGACCAGGGAGCAAACCCTATGCATGGAAGAGATACTAAAGGGGCAGTTGCTTCTCTAGCTTCAGTTGCAAAATTACCATTTGAAGATGCTAATGATGGAATTTCTTATACATTCGCTATAACTCCTGAAACATTAGGAAAAACTGATGATGAAAAGAAAAATAACCTAGTTGGACTTCTTGATGGATACTTTAAACAAACAGGTCACCACCTAAATGTTAACGTATTTGGTAGAGAGTTACTAGAAGATGCTATGGAACATCCTGAAAAATTATCCACAACTTACAATAAGAGTTTCTGGATATGCAGTTAACTTCATTAAATTAACAAAAGAACAACAATTAGATGTTATAAACAGAACTATCAGTAGCAAAATGTAATAAAATAAATAGGGGAGAATTTTTTTCTCCCCTTTATAATAAATTGTAAAAGGAAATGATGATATGCAAGGTTATATAAATTCATTTGAATCTTTTGGAACTAAAGATGGACCTGGAATAAGATTTGTAGTCTTTATGCAAGGTTGTCCTTTAAGATGCTTATATTGTCATAACGTAGATACATGGGAGTTAAAGGATAAAAACTATATTTATACTCCAACTGAAATTTTTAGCTGAATTAAATAAAGTTAAAAGCCTTTTTTTTAACAGGAGGAATAACAGCTTCTGGTGGGGAACCACTTATGCAAGCCTCTTTTATATTGGAACTTTTTTTAAACTATGTAAAGAAAAATGGAATACATACTGCTCTTGATACTTCTGGTTATATTTTTTTAATGATCAAGCAAAAAGGTTTTTAGAATACACAGATTTAGTTTTATTAGATATAAAAACATATAGATAAAGATATGTATAAAAAAATTACCTCTGTTGATTTAGAGCCTACACTTAATTTTATAAAATATTTACAAGAAATCAATAAACCTGTTTGGATAAGGTATGTTCTTGTTCCTGGTTACACTGATGATATAAAAAGACTTAAATGATTGGGCTAAATATGTTTCACAATTTGATGTAGTTAAGAGAGTAGATATACTTCCATTTCATCAAATGGCTATTTATAAATGGGAGAAAAACTAATAGAGAGTATAAATTAAAAGATGTTTCTACTCCCACAAAAAGAACAAATACAGAAAGCTGAGGAAATCTTTAATAAATATGATTTACCTCTTTATAAAGAAAGAAGCTAGACTACTATATAACTTTATTATATCAAAAAAACTATTGACATTTCTTTATTTTTGATGTATCATTACTCACAAATAAGAAATCAATAACCATCAAGAGAAACTGAGGGACTGGCCCAGTGAAGTTTCAGCAACCTATCATTAGATGAGGTGCTAATTCCAGATAGATGGAGATTAATAAAAAAATACTTTTTAACTAATCTCTGTCATTTTGCTTATGGTAGAGATTTTTTTATTAAAAAAATTATAGGAGGAAAAAAATATGTCTATAGATCTAAAAAAATTTAGAAATAGAAACTCAGTTAGTACAATCATTAGAAGAATTTGAAGAAGGTGAATCAAGAACTGTTCCTTTTAGTTCAAAAGTACTACTTTTTAATTATACTAACCCTGACACATTGGCAGAATTATTTGATTTAAAAAAATTAGGATATTTTTTTATTCTAGACTTAGTAATCCAACTGTTGCTGCTTTTTGAAAAATAAAATGGCTATACTTGAAAAAAAGGAGTTGGAGCTTTAGCTTTTTGCTTCAGGACAAGCTGCTATAACTGCTGCAATATTAACTATTTGTAAAGCAGGAGATCATATAGTTGCAGTATCTACTCTATATGGTGGAACTATCACTCTTTTAGCTTCAACACTTAAAAAAATTATGGTATTGAAACTACTTTTTGTAAATCCCTGAAGCTAGTGAAGAAGAATTTAAAGCTGCATTCAGAGAAAAATACAAAAAAATATTATATGGAGAAACTTTAGGAAATCCCTGAAATGAATACTTTAGATTTTCGAAAAAATAGTTAAAAGTTGCAAAAAGAAAAAGATGTTCCAACTATAGTTGACAACACTTTGGCTAGTCCATATCTATGTAATCCCTATTTCTTATGGAGTAAATATAGTTGTTCATTCTGCTACTAAGTATATAGATGGACAAGGAAGTGTTTTTAGGTGGAGTTATTGTTGATGGTGGAAACTATAATTGGGATAATGGCAAAATTTCCTATGTTAGTTGAACCTGATGCAAGTTATCATAATATGAGTTACTATAAAAACATTTGGAAATCTTGCTTATATTATAAAAAGCAAGAGCAAATATTTCTAAGAGATATGGGAGCTGCTTTAAGTCCATTTAATGCTTTTATTTTTATTAAGAGGTTTGGAAACTCTACATTTAAGAATGGAAAGACATAGTGAAAAATGCTCTAGCACTAGCTACTGCCTTAGAAAAAAATCCAAATATTACTTGGGTAAAATATTCAAAATTACCTAGTCATTATTCTTATAAAAAAATGCTGAAAAAGTATTTAACAAAAAGGTGGTAGTGGAGTAATTTTTAGTTGGTGTTAAAGGTGGTAGAGAAGGAGCAGAAAAAGTTCATTAAAGGTTTAGGATGGATAAGAGCTGTTGTTCATGTTGGAGATTCAAGAACTTGCGTATTACATCCTGCAAGCACTACTCATAGACAATTAAGTGAAGAAGATTTAATTAAATGTGGTGTATTACCAGAAGCAGTAAGAATCAATGTTGGTATTGAAAAATATAAATGATATAATAGCTGACATTGAACAAGCATTAGCAAAAAAATATAAAATAAAAAAATAAAAACTTATCTTATAAAATGGAATTAAAAGTAAAAAATAAGTGAGTTACGAATATAGATTTTAGGTAAAAAATTAAAGCAAGTGAGCCGAGCAAAAGCATGAGTGTTTGAGCAAAGCGAGTTTCATGTTTTGCAGCGAAACGTTAATTTTTTTATCGTTAAGAAAATCTACTCAGTAACGAACTATTTTTTTACTTTTTATTAATTAATATAAGAATTATAACTAAAGAATAAATATATATCAATTTTTTTGATTTTCATATTCTACAGATAAATAACTAAATTTAGAGAAAAAAATCTATAAGATAAATTAAAAAAATTATATGAAATTTTTAATGATAGGTTTTTAATAAAAAAATGATAAATAGAAATTTTCTAAAAAAAATAAAGCTATGTAGTTAATTGATATATAGAAACTTGCTAAAGGTAAAAAGTATCAAATTTGATATTAAAGATAAAAAAATTGTATTGTACTAAAAGTAATAAACTGTTATAGGTATTAAAAAAATATTTGAATAGTAGTTGTAAATAAAAAAAGTAATCTAAAAACTTTTTATTTTTTTATAGTTTATTTTTTTCTAATATAAGGAAAAAAATATATAATGGCTATCATGGCTCCATAAGATAGCTGAAAAGAAAGGGAGAATACGACTGTAGGCTTAATTAAAATGGATAAATAAGCACTTATAATAAGGCTTTTAGCTAAATCTATCTTCTCATAGACTAATTTCCCTAGCAAATATACCAAAAGCCATTATATAAGCTCTTGTAAATGATGGACTTTCTTTTATTGAAAAGTAATATAGACTAAGTAAAAGTATAAGTGACACTTCAAGTACAATTTTATTCTTTATTATTCTTCTTAAGATAAAATAAAAAAATAGCTATGACCAAGCCTATATGTAAGCCTGACATAGCAAAGACATGTGATAAACCTATATATCTTATCTTTTCTTGTAAACTCTTTTTTTAATTCTGCTATTATCGCCTAACAATATAGCTCTATTCAGATTTTTTTGTTTCATATAAATATCCTTCTTCGGCTCTATTAAATAGAACTTGAAGATAATTTTTCTAAAAAAATTATTCTCTATCTTTTCAGATTTAATATCTTCAAGCTCAATAAAACAAATATCTTTATATTCTTTAATAGATTTCACTAAAAAAATACCCTTTATATTTTCCATCTTCCTTATAATCTAGTTTTTCCATATATTTTTTTCAAAGGATATTTATTATTAATTTTTTTAGATCCTTAACTTTACCATCTACTAAATTAAAACTCATTCTATATACTTCTTTTTGAAAAAAATCTCTGTTATTCTAACTCCTGTTGCAATTCTTAACATTAAAAATTATTGCTAGAAATGTCAGTAAGAATAATTTTTTTTCATAAGAAATCACCTTTATTTTTGTCTTTTGATTTTAATTTTACTCCTAGACCTAAACTTTTTCTAATAACTTCTTCAGAATATTTTCTATTAACTTTTTTTAACTTCTTCCTTTTTTTAGGTTCTTCTTTCTTTAGCTCTTCTGTTTTTTTACTTCTTCCTTCTTAATTTCCTCTTGTTTTTAGATCTTCTTTTTAGACTCTTCTAAAACTTGGGCTTTATTTTTCAACTGTAGTTTCTGTTTTTCTAAAAACTTTTTCTGATTTTTTTCTGTATCTTTAATTTCTTTAGGTTTTTTTCTAATATTTCTACGTTTTTAGAATCCTCTGTTTTTTTGTATTTGTAGCTATAGTTTCACTATGTTTTTACAGTACTGTTATCTTCAACTACATTCTTCATAACTGCAAAATAATCTACAAATTTTTTTCTGATTTTCTAAAAACTTAAATGTTGTTTTGTATTCAGCTTCTTTTTTTATAACATCCAACATTATTGAAATATTTTTTTGATCAGGACTTTTCAACTGTTGGAGTACTTGCACTTGGTGTATTTAAAGCAGTTGAAACTTTAGGAGTTGAAGTAGTAGAAGTCATTGCTACTACTTTAGTTGTTTCTCTAGGTCTTTTCAATCTCAACAATATTTTGAGGTTTTTCCTTCAAAAAAACAGGTGCTAATTTACTTAAATAAAGACTTTCTTCAATATATTCTTCATCATTTCCATAAATGAATAAAAACTCTTCCATGTTTGATATAGTTGACTATTTCTTTAGTTAGAGTAGCAGGTAAAACTGGACAACCTAAACTTCTTCCTGCAAAACCATACTTTTTTTAATATATTCATCATCAACTATATTTCCACCATGAATAACTATTGCTCTTGACTCTGCATTTGCATTTATATTTTCTTCAAGACCCTTTTAATCTTAAAGAATAACCATAAGCACCATTATATTCATCCCTAGAGTTAAAAAAAGAAACCTAATGAACTTTGGTAAGAGTTTGGATCATCTGAAAAACTCTAAAGGAATTTCTAAACCAGAATTTTTTTAGAATGAGCAACCCTGAGTAGAATAAACTAGTTTTTTTCTTATTCAAATCCAATACATAAAAATCTTTCTTCATTTGAAGGCTTTAGAATAGTCTATTATAACCAAAAACTCCAGGATTTTTTTATTAGGTATTTGAACATATCCTAAATAAGCTTTTTTTGGAATATTGAGTAGTCTATTTTTTTCCTTTTTATATTCAAGCTATCATAAACAGATTTAACATCTAAAAGTTACTTTTTTTGAGGTTTTATTATCTGTTTCTGTAGCAATACAGTATTTTTGATTTATACTTTCTAAATTTGTCCCTTCAGAAAAAAACTAAGATTCGATATAATTAACAAACTAAGAAATATTAATGCCTTTTTTTCAAGATTTTCCCTCCACATCTTTTTGTGATAATTGCTTTATTTTTTTCACTTTTTGGTTTTTCTTGAATTTTTTTCAGTAAATTCTTCTTCTAAAAAAGTTATAGAAATTTTTTTGAATTATCTGAACTATTCATATCTAAATAAATTTTATATAATATTTTATTTCCTTCCATAGTCGCTGGAAAACGATAACATATCTCAGAATTTTTTTAGCATAAAGCTAATGACTTTCTTGTAATAAAAAGCATAGTCAACTTCATATAAATCAACACTTTGAAGTGAACTAATAGCATCGTCTTTATATTCAATTTTTTTAGATATTTCAGAAAAAAATTATCTAATTTTTGCTAAAGATATCTAAGCTTTTCTTTCCAATATTTGTTTTTATAATTGGGCATAGCAATAGTAGAGTTAGCAACTTGAGAAATATTTTCAATTCTTCTACGCCCTATTACAACTAATTCATCTTTAAATAAATCTTTTGATTTAAATTCTTTTTTTAAGATTTTTTTAACACTTTCTTTTTTTCATCAGTTATTATAATATCATAATCAGATATATTCTTTAGATTATTTATTTTTAACTTGGATTTTGCTTTCATTTCTTTCAAATTTTTAGCTAACTTTTCCAATAAAATATTCTATCTCTTTATCTGTATAGACATTTACAATTTCTCTTGAAGACCTTTGACAAGATCTTATAATAGAAAAAAATTCCAAATAATATAATAGCTAATATTAATAAAAATCCATTTTTTTCATACTTTTCTCCTGTATTAAACTGTTTGTTCTCCACAAATTGAAAGTTGAAAAAGCTTCCTTAATTTCTTTTTAAATTCAATTTTTTTCCAAGTAAATACATCATCTTAGTTAATCCAGCCTCTGAAGTTATATCACTTCCATTTATAATACCTAATTTTTGAAAGTTTATCTGTTGATTCATAAAGAGGCATTCTTACACTACCAGATATACATTGTGTTATATCTAAAATAGGAATTCCTTTTTTTCACCTATACTTTTTAATGTATTTATAAAATTCTTCACTTGTTGGAGTATTACCACTACCATAAGTTTTTTTAATATCAGAGCTTTTATATTTTTTTATTGCTTTCAATAAAACTTGATATATAATTAGGATTTAGTCCTGGAAATAATTCTAACAGAAGCACATTGGCATCAATATTTTTTTCAACATAAAAATTTTTTTCTGTAGGAAGTTTTTAAAATTCTATCTTTTATAACTTTTTATTTCAGTAGCAATTTCTGCTAAAGGTTGATAGTTTGGTGACGAAAAATCCATAGTAGTTATTACTGTCTGTTTTTTTACTTCTATTTGCTCTCATTAAACTATCTCTAAAACAGATAGTCACTTCTGGAATAAGTGGTATATCAAATAATTTATGCCCTGCAATATAGATAGAATTTATTAAATTTTGTAAACCATCACTTCTAGGATTTACCATAGGAGCTTGAGCACCAGTTAGAACAACAGGTTTTTGCTAAATTTTTTTCAATAAAAAAATGATAACATAGAACCTGTATAAGCCATAGTATCAGTTCCATGTAAAAATAACAAAAGCCTAGATATTTATCATAATTTTTCTTCAATAACTTCTGCAAGTTTTATCCAAAAAGTCAGTAGTTACATCAGATGAATCTATTAATTTTTCAAATTGATAATAGTCTGTTGGAAATTTTTTTCTAACACAGAATAGCCCTTAGTTATTTCAGCCCAATTATATGCTGGTCTTAAAGGTTTTCCAACCATTCCTATAGTTCCACCTGTATTAATTATCAAAACTTTATTTTCCATTTTTTTCCTCATTCTTTCCTAATTAGAATTCTTATTATCTTCTAGAAATTTTATAAGAACCTTAGCCATTTTTCAGTAAAAGGAGAATGTCCAACACTCTCAACTATAACAAGTTCACAATTATTTAATTTTTTTCAGATAGTTTATAAGCTGAAGAAACTCTAGTATTAAAAATCTAAACGTCCATGAGCTATTTGAATTGGAATATCTTTTTATTTTATCAACTCTATTTAAAAATATAGTCTCTATCTTCCCAAAACATCTTATTATAAAAAAATAATGTGCTTCTATAAGAGCAAGAGAAATTTCAAAAATTTTTGAATATCTTCTTCTAGAGACCAAGTATATTCAGATTCCATTGTTCTTAATTCAAAACGACTCCAGATTTTTAATTGCTTCATTTCTAAGTTTAATATCATCTGAAAAAGAATCTTTTGTGATAAGCTTTTAAGTAAATCATCTTGTTCTTCTTTAGGAATAAAAATCTTTTAAAAAAACTTTAAATTCAGCAGGGATAGATCTCTGAAATTCCTTCTTGGAAAATACCATTTTACATCGCTTTCATTAGCTAAGAATATTCCTTGTAATACCATTCTTTTTACTCTTTCAGGATGATGTATAGCATAAGTTAGACCTAAAGGTTGAACCATAACTTCCTGCAAATATAGTCCATTTATCAATGCCTATATGTAATCTTATTTTTTTTCCATATCTTCTACAGAATAAAAAGATATTATTTTCTTTTTAACTCAACAAAAGGTAAACTTCTACCACAACCTCTTTGGTCAAATAAAATTATATGATAGTATTCAGGGATCGAAAAAAATCTTCTTGCTTTTTTTCCCACAACCTGCTCCTGGACCTCCATGTAAAAAAATTATAGGTTCTCCATTAGGATTTCCACATTCTTCTACATAGATACTATGAATATCACTTACTGGTAACATATAGGATTTAAAAGGCTCTATCGCTGGATAGAAATCATAATTTCCCATTTTTATTCCTTTTCTATTTTTAAAAAACTAAGCTCAGTTAACTTAGCTTAGTTTAATTTTTGACATAATCAATTCATTTACAATTTCAGGATTTGCTTTTTCCCTTAGATAGTTTCATTACTTGACCAACTATACCTTTTTAGAACTCTCGGTTTTCTACCTTCGTCTGCAGCTTTATAATCTTCTATCATTTTTTTTGATTATTAGCTAGAACTTCTTCTACCATTTTTTTCAATTTCACTGCTATCTGATACTTGAACCATTCCTTTTTCTTTTTACAATAATTTCAGGATCTCTATTATCAGTTAAAAGCAATTTCAAAAAAGTTCTTTTGCTATTTTAGATGAGATAATATTTTTTTATCTATTAAAGTAATTATCTTAGCAAGATTTTCACTGCTAATAGCAAATTTTTTTCTATATCAATATTTTGATGTTTTTAAAAACTCTTAAAACTTCTGTCAATATCCAGTTAGAACTTAATTTAGGATTATTTGAAACTTTTACAACTTCTTCAAAAATAATCTGAAAGTTCCATTTCTTCTGTTAAGATAAGAGCATCTTTTTCATCTATTGAATAAGCATTTTTTTGAATCTTTTCAACTTTTTGCAAGTCTTGTTTCTGGCATATCCTTTTTTTAATTTCTTCAATTTCTTCATCAGTTATAAGAAGTTTTTAACAAATCAGGTTCATTAAAAATATCTATAGTCCATGGCTTCTTCTTTTTGATCTCATAACTCTAGTAATTTGGTTTTTCTTCATCCCAAAGTCTTGTTTCTTGATCAACTTTTCCACCATTTTCTATAAGTTCTATTTGTCTAGCTATTTCATAGTCTATTGCTCTAGCAACAGCTTTAAATGAGTTTAGATTTTTTTAACTTCAACTCTTGTACCAAAAACTTTAGAACCTTTTCTCCATAACAGAGATGTTAGCATCACATCTAAGCGAACCTGTTTCCATAGAAACATCACTAACTTTAGTATATTTTATTATATTTTTTTAAAAGTATTTAGATACTCATAAGCTTCTTCTGAGTTTCTCATATCAGGCTCAGAGATAATTTCTATCAAAGGGATAGAAGCTCTGTTAAAGTTAAGATATGACTCATTTTTTTCCATGTATAGCCTTAGCTGTGTCTTCTTCTATTTGAACCTTTGTTATCCCTATTTTAACTTCTCTACCTGAATTTAATTTAAATTCTATATATCCTTTTTCAGCATAAGATTTTTTTCAAATTGTGTGATTTGATAATTCTTAGGTGCATCTGGATAGAAGTAATTTTTTTCTATCAAAAAGCACTTTCATTATTTATTTGACAATTAAGAGCAAGTGCTGCTTTAACTGCATAATCTACAACTTTCTTATTTAATTTAGGAAGTGCTCCAGGATGTCCTAAACAAATTGGACAAACATGAGTATTTATACCAGTCTCATCATAGTCTGATTTACAACCACACCATACTTTAGTACCTGTTTTTAATTGTAAGTGAACTTCCAGTCCTATTACTGACTCCCATTCTTTTATCATAATCTATTCTCCTTATTAATCCAATTTAGGTAAATTTAATCTTCCTATTTTTATTTTCAAGTGCTGAAGAAACTTTAATCAATGTTCCTTCATCAAAAAGGTCTTCCCATAAATTGTACTCCAACTGGTAAATTATCTAAAAGTCCTCCTGGTAATGATATTGCAGGTATTCCTGCTAAGTTTGCTGATATAGTAAATATATCTTCCAAATATAATTCTATTGGAGTTTTTACATCAGATAACTTGAAAGCCACACTAGGAGCAACTGGTGTTAAAAATAACATCTACCTTTGATAAAAACATTTTCAAAGTCTTGTTTTATAAGTGTTCTTACTTTTTTTGAGCTTTTTTAAAGTAGGCATCAAAGAAACCTGCACTTAAAACATAAGTTCCCATCATTATTCTTCTTTTTACTTCAGCTCCAAAACCTTCAGTTCTTGTTTTAACATATAGACTTTCTAAATCTGTATAATCTTTTTGCTCTATACCCATATCTAATTCCATCAAATCTAGCAAGGTTTGAACTTGCTTCTGCTGGAGCAAGTACATAATAAGTTGGAACAGCATATTTTGTATGAGGTAATGAAACTTCAATAATCTCTGCTCCTAACTCTTTTTAATGCATTGACAGAATTATCAACTATTTTTTTAATTTCTGGGTTTAATCCTCTATAAAATATTCTTTAGGTAATCCAACTTTTTAAACCTTTGATGTCTTTATTTAAGAATTCTGTATAGTCAGGAACTTCATTTTTTTACTAACTGTTGCATCATAGTCATCAGCACCTGCTATAACATTCATACAGATAGCTACATCTTCAACAGTTTTTTTGCAAGTGTTCCTATTTGGTCAAGAGATGAAGCAAAAAGCCATAAGTCCATATCTTGAAACTCTACCATAAGTTGGTTTTTAAACCCTACAACTCCACAAAAATGAAGCAGGTTGTCTAACACTTCCACCTGTATCAGAACCTAGAGATATAGGAACTCTTGAGCTGCTACTGAAGCAGCTGCTCCTCCACTACTTCCTCCAGGAACTCTATCTAGATCCCAAGGGTTAGCTGTCTTATGATGATAAGAAGTTTTTAGTAGTCGATCCCATAGCAAATTCATCCATATTAGTTACTCCAAGGATGATTGCATCTTCTTCTTTTTAATTTTTTTAACTACTGTCGCATCATAGATACCAACATAATTTTCCAAAAATTTTTAGAACAAGAAGTTAATTTTTTTGACCTTCCATTAAGATATTATCTTTTTATTGCAAGAGGTATACCCGCAAGTTTACCTAATTTTTTTCTCCATTTTTTTTCTTTTTTTCATCAAGCTTTTTTTAGCTTCTTCTAAAAGCTAACTCTTTTCTTAAAGAAACAAAGCTTTTTACTTTATTTTCAACTTTTTCTATTCTTTCATAAAAATGAGTTTACTATTTTTTTCTGCTGAAATTTCACCTGATAAAAAAATTTATCTCTCAATTCCTTAGCAGTTAATTCATAAATAAACATATCTCCTCCTACTCCCCAACAACTTTAGGAACTACAATTGCATTTTCAGCACTTTCAGGTGCATTTAATAGTACTTTTTCTATTTCTATTGATGCTTTTTCTTCTTTTTTTCTCTGAAATTATTTACAACATCATTTATATGAACTAAAGGTTGAACTTCTGATGTATCAACCTCATTTAGCATATCAATATACTTTAAAAATATCATTTAGCTCTACCTGAAACTTTTTTTCTATTTCTGCTTCTTCAAATGATAATTTTGATAATTTTGCAATTTTTTTAAAAACTTCTTCCTTTGTCAGTGACATATCTTCCTCCTAAACTGAATACAAATATTCTATTTCTTCTTTAGTTAATTCTCTATATTTACCTTCTTTTTAAATCTCCTAAGGAAAGTTCACCTATCTTTTTCTCTCCTTAACATTAGAACTTTATATCCAAATTTTTCTATCATTCTTCTAATCTGTCTATTTCTACCTTCTCTTATAGAAATATACATAGAAGTTTTATTTTTTTATCGTATTTTATTCCAGATACTTTAGCAGGTAATGTTTTTTTCCATCTTCTAGTAAAACACCTTTTTTTAACTCCTCTATTTCTTCTTTTTTTACTTCACCAAAGACTTTTTATATAATATTTCTTATATATCTCAGACTTAGGATGCACAAGCCTATTAAATAGCTCTCCATCATTTGTAAGTAAAATAAGACCACTTGTCATATAATCAAGTCTGCCAATAGGGAAAAAAATTCTTTTTATCTGTTTTTTTATTAAATCTACTACTGTTTTTCTACCTCTGTCATCAGATGAAGCAGATAACACTTCTAAAGGTTTATTTAACATAAAATATACCTTTTTCTTCTATTCTATTTGTTTCTATTTTTTTTGTTATCTATATAGATTTCATCCTCTTCAGTAACATCTATGCCAGTACTTGCAATAACTCCATTTACTTTAATTCTACCTTCTTCTATATATTTATCAATAGCTCTTCTTGATGCTATTCCAAGTGAAGATAAAAAAATTTATTAATTCTCATCGGTACTTATATTCTCCATATCCTTAATTTTATCTTTAAACAAATCATAATCTGGTAACTCTCTTATATCTCTAATACCTAGATAAGATAAAAAATTTATCAGTTACCTCATATAAATTAGCCTTTCTACCACTTTCCTGTCTTCCACAATTCCTTACAAACTTTCTTTCTTCTAAGTTTGAAATAATCCTATCAACAGAAACTCCTCTAATACTTTCTATTTCTGATTTTGTAATAGGCTGTTTATATGCAATTATTGATAAAGTTTCTATTGAAGCTGAAGATAATTTTTTTAGGTTTAGTCTCCTGTTCAAAATAAGAATTTATAACCTCACCATATATAGGATTGGTTGCTAAATAAACAAGGTCAGCATCAACTTCTATGTTGATGCCACTATCCTTTCTATCATCTTTTAATTCTAGAATTATTTTTTTAACATATCTTCAACAGAAATCTTAAAAAAATCTAGCTAAATCCTTTTATTTTATTTTTCATCTCCACCTAAAAAAATATAATTGCCTCAACTTGATTTTTTTGATACTCATTTTAATAGCCTCATATTAGTATTCTGTTTCAGTTGAAACTAGAACTCTACTATATGTAGAGAAATCATTTAATAATACTCCTATACCGTTTATAACAGCATTTAAAGGGTCTTCAGCAACTGTAACTTTTTAAGTTAAGTCCTGATGATATTTTCTTATCTATTCCTCTAAGTAATGCTCCACCACCACTTATATATATACCTTTTTTTCTTGATATCTGCTGCTAATTCAGGAGGAGTTTTTTTCAAAAAAATAACTCTTATTTCTTCTATAATTTCTTGAACTAAAGCAGATAAAGTTTCAATAAGCTCTGATGAAGTTAATGTGATATCTTTTGGTAAACCATTTAAAAACATATTTACCACTTACATCAATTTGTAATTCTTCTGCTTCAGGATCAACTGTACCTATCTTTATTTTTAATATCTTCTGCAGATTTTTTTCTCCTATCAATAAATTATGTTTTTTTGTCTAACATAATCAACAATAGCCATATCAAATCTATCTCCAGCTACTCTAAAAGATGATTTTTTTACAACTCCACCTAAAGATACTACAGCTAGTTCAGATGTTCCACCACCGATGTCAACTACCATACTTCCTTCAGGCTCAAATATATTTATTCCAACTCCTATTGCAGATGCCATAGGTTCTTCAATTAGATAAGCTTCTCTCGCTCCTGCCTCTCTAGTAACTTCTATAACTGCTCTTTTTTTCAACTTGAGTTATTCCTGCAGGAACACAGATAATAACTCTTGGTTTATTTAAAAAAATGTTCCTGATTTTTATTCTTTTATAAAAAAACATCTTAACATTTTTTTCAGTAACTTCATAATCAGCAATAACTCCATTTCTTAATGGTCTTATTGTTTCATAAATATTTGGAGTTCTTCCTATCATATGTTTAGCTTTTTTTCACCAACTTCAAAAAGTTCTTTTTGTTTTTTTGAAGAAATAGTAACAACTGAAGGTTCTCTTAAAATTATGCCTTTGTTTTTTTCATATAGATTAGTGTATTTGAAGTTCCTAAATCAATACCTAAATCATCTGAAAAATACTCCTAAAATACTGCCCATAAATTTTTTTCATTTTTTTACACCTCTTCATTATATTCTATCTATTTGACTTATTTTATAACCATTTTTTTCTTAAATTTTTTTAAAAAAATTTGAAACAGGGAAACCCATTATTGCAAAAATAATCTCCCTCAATCTTTTTCAACCAATACTCTTCCTTGCCCTTGTATTCCATATGCTCCAGCTTTATCAAAAGGTTCTGAAGTATCTAAATACCATTTTATTGTTTCATCATCTAAATCATAAAAATTTGACTTTACTAATTACTACATCTTTTATAACTATATTTTTTTTGAAATATTTTTTTAAAAACATAGGCTGTTATAACCTTATGTGTTTTTCCCTGACAAAATCTTTAAAAAAGCTTTCAGCTTCTTCTCTGCTTTTAGGCTTTCCAAAAAAATTCTACCTTCTAGTTCAACAACAGTATCTGCTGCTAAAAACAAAATTCATTAACATTTTCTTTTTGCTATTTTATCTAATTTTTTTCTCTGCAATATCCAATATCATTTCACTTATTTCTTTTTTTATCACTTATTTCTTCTATGTCAGCAGTTAAAACTTTAAAAATTAAAAACCCATATCTCTTAAAAATTTCTTGCCTTCTTTTAGAATTAGATGCTAATATCATTCTTGTTCATCCTCTATTGTTACAGTTCTTCTAAAAACTATTCCCTTCTTATCTATTTTTTTCTTTTACTTTAGCTTCATTTTCAATCTTTACTTTTTTTATTCTTTTTTTGTGGAGAACTAGTTTTTTTCTTTCAGATTTTACTGTACTTAATTTTTTTCACCTTTTTTTCAAGTTTTTTTCTTGTATTTCAAACTGTTCCATAAGACCTGAATTCATTCCAGCTCTTTTTCTTTTCACTTTTTCTTTTTTTCCTTAGCTCTATTTATACTTCTTATAAGAGGTCCAAAAACCATCAATAGAAATAAAAATGAATGCAAGTCCATACAAGCCATAGTAAAAAAATAATGGAAATGGAATTTGCTTTAAATCTCAATGATAAATTAATAAATTCATACAATATATATGTAGGTAGATATCCTATTTTATACTCAAATAAAGACTTATTTATTAAGTTTCTTATAAAAGTCAGCATTTATTTCAAAAACCTGGAGCTGTTCCAAAGTTAATTCCTAAATTTGCTAATATAAATATATATGCTATGATAAAAAAAGAGTATATATATAGTACAATCTTAATTCCCAAAAAAATCTTTTTCTTTTTATTTTCTAGCATAAAAAAACAAAAACCATATAAAACAAAGAAAAGAAGAGTTGGTATTAACATTAATCCCATATAATTATATAAATTTTCGTATATTCCCTTTTTGATAAGAGGGAACATCACCGAAAAAAATCCCACTATTAAATAAAGTAAGAATAAAAAAATAAAAAAATAAACATATTTTTATTCTTTTTCAAAAACTTCACCTCTTCAAAAAAATTAATTAAACTATTTAAATAACGCTTTTATAATACCACATATTTTTTTAGTTTTCAATCTATTTCTCATATATAAATTGATTTTTGTAACAATTTTTTTATTTTTTTATAGTATAAAAGAGCTATCACAAAATGTAACAGCTCTTTTGGAAATAATATTATTGTTTTTTTGAATATTTGCTTAAATATTCATAAAAATAATCTAGCTGGTCCATTTTTTTAGCGAACGTTCTATGAACTCATCACTAGAATCTTTGAAAAAAATCTATAGCAATAAGAGTTGACAATCCATGAGCAAAGACCCAACAAGTATGCAGCAATTCTTCTTGCTTCTCTTTTATCAATTGATATAATTCTTTCATCTGTTTTTTTAGTTCTTCACGAATTACATTCAGAAATTCTTCAATTAAAGGACTTTTAACAGTATGTCTTGAAAAATATTTGTAAAAAAAGTTGTTTTTTTCTTCACGGGCAAAAACACATACTCCCATACCTATATCAAATAATTTTATTCCAGTTCTTTCTTTTTAATAGGTACTCAATAAACAATTTTTTTTAGTTCTAGCAACTAACTCTGCTTTTTAGTGCTTCCATAGAACCAATTGATTTATATATAGGAGCTGGAGATGAATCTAAAGCTTTTTGCTACATTTCTAGCACTTATAGCATCATAACCTTCTTCTTTAAATAATCTAAAAGGCTGTATCTAAAATTACTTCTTTTTGAAAAATAAAAACTTTTTTTGGCATAGTTGACTCCTATAATAATTAAAATTTCTTAGTTACAGACAATCCAAATGCAGTTATCTCCTTATGATATTTTTTTGATTATCATTAACTTTATATTTTTTTCTTTAAAGTTTCCATCTTCTTTTATCATAAATAAAATGTGCTACTGAACCTGTAATTGATAAAGTATCATCATATTTATATCTAAGACCTGCTCCTAAAGTAACAGAATTTAAAAGCATATTCAGTGTCATTGAAAGAAGAGTTTTTTTAGCACCTGTTCTAGCATAGTTTACACTTCCTATTAAAGTAAATTTATCATTTAATTTATATTCATTTCCTAATGCAATTTCCCAACCATTTTTATAATCTCTACCATGTTCATGACCACCAAAAAGTTGTTACTCTATCCATTTTTAGCATGACGATTAAAAATAATAATTAGCTGATGTTGAAACTAAATAATTATCTGTTACCTTGTATGAAGCCCCTACTGATAGTATAGCTGGTAAATCTCTTCTTATTTTAGAATTTATAGCATATTGGGGATAGAAAGTAGATAAACCTATATTAGAACCTATTATATCTGCTGTTTGTAATTGATTTTTCAGAACCTTTTTGCTTTAAAAATTCATTTTTATTCTTGAATCATATCTTGCAGCTAAGTTTAATTTATCATTTACTTTATAGTTTACACCTATTTGGAATCCATAACCCCAAGCTTCTCTCTTAGAATCTAAGTCTCCACTTAAACCATTTTTGTTGTAAAGCATTCATTTTAGTTTGAAGTAAAGTTAATGCTTGAGTAGTTTTTTTGTTGCTTTTATAGCTGCAATTTGAGCTGCAGAAAGTCCTGAACCCTGAGTTGCTGCATCCACAGCTTTGCTAACTTCTTGTGTTACTTGTTGAACTTTAGCTTGTTTATAAGCTGTAGAAGGGTTAGTTCCTATATTCAATGTACCACTTAAGTTTCTTGAACCATGTACTATTCTACCTGCTACTGAAACTGATAATTGATCATTTATTGTAAAAGCTCTACCTAAAGTTGCCTGCTCATATAAATTTTTTCCAGTTAAAGTTGAACCTTTATCATAAACCCCTAAAGGTTTAAATTGAGCTAAATCTGATAAGACATCTATTCCTGATACACCATCATACTCTAATTTCCCTCCACCTGCAAGTCCACCAAATGTAAAGAAATATGCTCCATTATCATCAACTGAAGTCAATGAAACATTTGGAATTAATTGAGTTAAATGAGCCTTATGTTCTTTTCCTTTGTATGACATTTTTTCATGTCCATTGGCAAGTTGTAAACCAAGATGTACATATTTTCCTTTATCTAGTCTGGAAAGTCCTGCTGGATTGTAATAAGGTGATACTTCATCTATCATACCTGTTTGTGCTTGATTTGATAAATAATCTGGACTATAGGTTTGAATATGGTCTATTGATGCTCCATATAATCCACTTGATAATATTCCTATTAAAAACAATAACTTTTTCATTTTTTTCCCTCCATATCTATTTGAAAAAAAGTATTTAAAAAAATAACATACAACAATAATATAACAGATGTTTTTTTCTTGTCAAATAAATATTAGATTATTAAAGTTGTATTTTTTTTACAATAAAAAAATTGTATAATATAAAAAAACGAAAAGGTGAATTTTTATGTATAAATTATTTTTTTATCAATTTTTTTACAATTAGTTTATCTCTTTTGGCTTTAGAAAAGTAATGAAATAAAAAGAAGTGCTTCCTATCCATAATGAAAAATATAGGAACTGAAGAGGAAACTTTAGTTGAAGAAATAGTCTCAATTGAAGAAGATAAAAACTTTATTACAAAAAGCCTAAAAATAATTATAATTCAGAAGAATTAAAAAGCTGCTAATGTAATAAGTACTAATAAAGATTTAAAAGAAAAATAAGAAAGAAGAATATACTAATGATAACAAGTCTGAAGAAATATCTGAGAGAACAAGTAGAGTGACAGCATTAGGTTCTGCTATGGGAGCTGTTGATTTAGGAAAAAAATTGAAGAAAGAAAAATTTAGAATAGGAGCTGGTGTAGGAAGTTCTAATAATAATCAAGCTGTTGCAGTAGGAGTAGGTTATGCTCCAACTGATAGATTTAGAGTTAATACAAAATTTTTCTACTTCATCTACTTCAAAAAGAGCTTCTGCAATTTCTATTGGAGCTTCTGTTGATCTAGACTGGTAAAACAAGAAAGAAGCTGTTGCATAATATAATCTTAATTCAAAAGTAAAAAAATAAATGAGTTACGAATGGAAATTTTTAGATAAAAAAATCAAATAGAATGAGCCGAGCAAATGCAGGAGTGTCTGAACGAAGTGAGTTTCCTGATTTGCAGCGAATTCTTGATTTTTATCGTTAAGAAATTTACTCAGTAACGAATTATTTTTTTACTTTTTTTGTGAATTTGCAACAGCCTCTTTTTCTTATTATTTTATAGTTTCAACTAACTTAGCAATATCATCTGCATTTAATAAATGCTTCATCTACATTTATAGAGTAAGAATAAGTTCCATCTGTCCAACTAGCTACAGATATATTACCATCATTACCTTTTTCAGTAACTTCTAGTTCACCAACTTTAACTACATTTTCTTCTTTGTATTCATTATAGTCTCCACTGATATCATCAGTTCCAACTGCTTTTCTTATACGAAGTCCTTCATGAGTTTTTTTCTGCATCAAAGTAAATTACTTCTATCATATCATCTGCTATAGCTTGAATAACAAGTGAATTATAGTCTGCATATTCAGTTGGAGCTTCTAAAGAAAAAAACCTGCTATTTTAGCTGCTTCATCTAAAGTATCTACTATTTCAAATGGATTAGGTACTCCATAGTCTTGTGCTTGAGTAGTACTTGCTTCTGTTACTTCATCTGTTACTTCTTCTTTTTTTCCACAAGAGACAACAGCTAAACATAATAATAACATTAATAATATTTTTTTCATATAATTACCTCCATTACTTATCAAACTTTAATTGCAGCTTCATCAACTACATAATCATAGAAGTCATCAAGTGATTTTTGGAAATTGATCTTTAGATCCAAATCTTCTGATATTAACTTCTTTATTTTCTACTTCATTTTTTTCCAATTATTAATTGCATAGGAATTTTGTATCTTCCATTTGCTTCTCTTATCTTATATCCAATAGTTTCATTTCTATCATCAAGTTCTGCTCTAATTCCTAATTCTTGTAACTTAGCCATAATTTCTTTTGCATAAGGGATGCATTCATCATTAAGAGTTAGGACTTTAACTTGAACTGGTGCAAGCCACATAGGGAAAGCTCCTGCATAGTGTTCTATTAATATTCCTATAAATCTTTCTATTGAACCATAGATAACTCTGTGAAGCATTACTGGTCTATGTTTTTCTCCATCTTCACCTATATAAGTTACATCGAATCTTTCAGGTAAATTAAAGTCAAGTTGAATAGTTCCACATTGCCACATTCTTCCAATAGCATCTTTTATTTTGAAATCTAATTTAGGGACCATAGAATGCTCCATCACCTGGATTTATTTTATATTTTCTTCCTAATTTATCTAAAGCACCTGCAAGTGCAGACTCTGCCATATCCCAAATTTCTTGAGATCCTATTGCTTTTTCTGGTTTAGTTGAAAGTTCTATTTCATATTCAAAACCAAATAATTTACTATAGAATTTATCTATAAGATTTACTACACCTATAATTTCATCTTGAACTTGATCAGGAGTCATAAAGATATGAGAGTCATCTTGAGTAAATGATCTTACTCTCATAAGTCCATGTAATGCTCCAGAAAATTCATGTCTATGAACTTTTTCCAAGTTCAGCAAGTCTTGCTGGAAGATCTTTATATGAATGTAATTGGTGTTTAAAATGATAAAAACTCCTCCAGGGACAGTTCATTGGTTTTTATAGCAAATTCTAATTCATCAATTTCTGATGTATACATATTTTCTCTATAGTTGAACCAGTGTCCTGAAATTTCCCATAATTCTTTATTAAGCATTATAGGAGTTTCTAATTGTAAATATCCTGCTTTTTTTCATGTTCTTTTTCTCCATAAGTCAATTAGAACATTTCTAAATACCATTCCTTTTGGTAAGAAGAATGGGAAAACCCTGGTCCATATTCACTTATAAAGAATAATTCTAAGTCTTTTCCTAATTTTCTATGGTCTCTTTTTTTCAGCTTCTTCCATAAATTTTTAAATGTTTCTTTAATCTATCTTCATTAGAAAAAGAATATCCATAAATTCTTTGAAGCATTTTATTTTTTTGAGTTTCCTCTCAATATGCTCCAGCAACTGTTCTTAATTTAAATGCTTTTAAATATCCAGTTGAAGGTACGTGTGTTCCTCTACAAAGATCTGTAAAATCACCTTGTTTATAGAAAGAAACTTGTTCTCCTTGAGGTATTCCTTCCACAATTTCAACTTTATATTTATTTTTATCTACATCTCTAAAGTAATCAATAGCTTCATCTCTAGGTAAAACATATTTTTCTAATTTTATATTTTCCTTTACTATTCTTTTCATTTCAGCTTCAATTTTTTTCTAAATCTTCTTCTGTAAATTGTTCTACAGGATCAAAGTCATAATAAAATCCATTTTCTATAACTGGTCCTATTGTTACTTTAGTTTCTGGATATAGTCTTAATACAGCTTGTGCCATTAAGTGAGCTGTTGAGTGTCTTACTATATCTTCTCCTTCAGGACTGTCAATATCTATAAATTCTACTTCTGCATCATGATCTAATACATATGACATATCAACATTTTTTTCCATCAACTTTTGCTCCAACAGATTTTTTTAGCAAGAGAATTAGAAATTCCCTTAGCTATTTCAAACATATTGATATTACTATCATATTCTTTATTTTTCTCCATTATATTTAACTAACATATTTTTCCCCCTTGTAATCCTTTCCTTCCTTTTCTTTCTATACTCGATATACAGAAAAAAATAAGTGAATTGCATTCTAAATTTTAGATAAAAAAATCAAATAGAGTGAACCGAGCAAATGTCGCTGTGTTTGAAGCTAACTTGTCAGCAAGTTTAGCGAATTTGCAGTGAACTCTTGATTTTTTTATCGTTAAGAAATTTAGCTAGCAATGAGCTATTTTTTTCTGACTTAATAACTATTTTTTTTAATTGACTAGGTCTATCTAATAGATATCCATCTGGTCTTGTAGAAGTATTTACCACCTGTATTTTTTTAGCTCCAACTCCTAATAATGAGTTATTAGGGAAAGTTAATAATGTGAAAGTGTACTCCTACTCTCCATTCATAATCTTTACTAGATGCTTTATATCTATTTTCATAAGATATAGCCCATTCATAGAAGCCCATCTCTTTCCCAATTTCTATACCTACAGCTATCAAGAGATTTCTTTCTATATCTTGTACCAGTAGGTATCATTTTTTTATTTTCATAGAACATTGCATAAGTTTTTAACTTTCCAACCTTGACTAGGTTTTTCCAATTTTTGCAAATAAACTAAATTCATGCTCTTTTTGAATCTTTACTCCCAATAGTAATTTCCCACCTGAATCTCTTCCAGCTAGCCTTTTTCTGTAAATTTGATATCCTATACCTACTCTATTATAAGTATAAGTAAGTCCTCCTGTAAATTTAGACATAGAGTTTCTTAAAGTTTCCTGTTTGAGAATATCTTTTATTGTTTCTTTTCAATATTTACATAAAAGACTTAAAAAGCTTTTTATAATTTCCTATTCTAAATGTTTCATCTTTTATTCTTGTTAATTCAAATTGATTATAGAAATCACTTTTTCCTATCAAGAATAGCTCTTATTTGATCTATATCATTGGCTGTTATTTCATTTCTCTGGTTTTTCATATTCCAGTGTTGCATATTTCATAAGTTCTTCTTTTTTTCAAATCTCTTATCTCTATAAGCATAAGCAAAAACTATATGTATCAGTATTTCTAATATCATCTTCTATACGAGTATTTCCATATCTATATGTTTTATATGCAGCAGTAAAAATCTTGTTCAACATCTCCCATAAATATTATAAAGCAACAGAGTACATTCTATTTTTTTCTATCTAAAGTATCCTCCACTATCTACTTTTAACTTTATCTTTACCTTGAGCATAAGTAAAAGCTAATCTGCTATTATCAAACTTTATATCCTCCAGTAATTCTATGTTCATTTGATATCTTCTCTAAAAATTATTAGTAGTATAGAAATCATCACCAGCAAAGTCAATATCAGTATTGCTGAATCCTAAATCATATTTTTTTAGTTTCAAATTTTTACTGAATACTGTCTTGTACTTAAATCATTAACTTTCTTTTTCACTTCTAGTTTTAGTTGTATATCTTTCTATCATCAGAATATTTAAAATCTAAATTAGTATCTTCATCAAATTTAATATTTAAACCTGTATGAAGTTCTTCACCATTTTTTTGATTTTGTTCCATAAGGATTTTTTTAGATGTTTTATATCCTATATTGTAAGTTGTAACAGTTGATTTTTCCATCAAATATTAGGGTATCATCAAACTTTTACAAAGTCACTTTTTATTTATTAATCTTCCTTTCTTCATTATTTTTTTATTTCCTGAGAAACTATATTTTTTTGTCCTTCTATTCTAAATTTATTCGTGACATCTAAACCTGTTCCTTTATAAAAAAATAAGTCATTATCCAATTTTAAATTTAAAAGGTTTGTTTTATCTGATGAAGCATCAAAACTCATCATGTCTAAATGTTGCATCTAAACCAAGAGTTCCTTTATCAGCTAATTCAATATTTTTTTCTACCTAATTCAAGTTTCATAGAATGAAGATTTATTTTCATAACTGTCTATAGGTTCCATCAAATAGTCCATCTCTTGACCATATTTCTGAATTATTTTTTTCCCAAAAGCCAACTCTATAAATCTCATTATCATTATATAGATTTAAATCTGCTCTTCTTTCTAATAGTATTTTTCATAGATAGTATTTTTCAAATCTATTAAATTCAGCTAATCTATTGTCTCCCTAATACAGTTTTTTTCTATATGTATCTCTAGCTTCATCTAATTTTTCTATCTAAGAAATTATAAGCAAATGTTGGAGTAAAAGTATATCTACCCATTTTATAATTTCCTAAAGAAAGCTTGATATTTTCAAAAATTGTTATAATCATATTTTTGCAACAGTAGTTGGAGTATACGAAAAAAATCTATTCCTAAGATATTTCTCTTTTCTAGCTGAGGTATTAATATCTTCTTCCCAGAAACTAAATCTTCTATAGTCATCTCCCTTTCTCTTATCATAAGAGATACTTGCTCCATTTTCTTTTAATAATAAATCTGCTCCTATTCTTTCATTTCTAGCCATTAAGTCACTAGCAGTAGAACCTGGATCCATATCATATAAATAATCATATCTAACATTGAAATTTATACTTATCATTATCTTTAGTCAATGAAAGATTTGTGTATAAAGTCATGGTCAATAGATAGAACCCATAAGATATATCATCTATACTATCATATACTAAAAGTCCATAAGCTTTTTTTATCACTTACTAAACTCATTTTTCCCTGAAAAAAACTTATGTCTTTCTTTTTCACCTAAATTATATAGATTTGAATCTAAAGTATAGAAAACCTATATTTCTTTATCAAATTTATATCTATCTAAACCTAGAGAATCTATAGACATTATTATCATCAAATTTTGTCCATAACATCAGCTAAACTACCAACCATACTTCTAGTTGAGATTTACTGATAGGAAATGGAAATTTCCATTATCTCCTTCATAATCATGACTCAATTCAACTTTATATCTTTTTACGTCTTTTTTTCATATTCAGGTAGTTCATTTGAAGCAGTAGGTTTTTTTCTTTATTTTTTTGCATAAATTAACCAGTCATCTATATTTAATCTAGTTTCACCAATTTTATCAAATTTATACCAGTTTTTCCCATCTTCCAACTAATATACCCATCTTATCTGCAAACTTAGGAGCGAATCCTCCTCTGAATTTATCTTTTCTATTTCCATAAAGGAATCCCATTGAAGTCGCAGCTCCATAGTCATCAGAAGATTGTATAGTAACAAATAAAGGAACAGTAGAACCTGATCTTATATTCGCTCTAAACCAAGGAAAAATGAAAAAGGCATAACATCTTTTCCCTTTATAAATAAATCAGATTTTTTTAATGTTATTTGCTTATCTGGCTCAATTAAAACATCTGATGAAAAAAATATGATATCCTGCTTTTTTTCAGGTTCTTTTTTTGGAAATTAACTATATTAAAATCCGTTGTAACCCAAGCATCTTTTTGCATTTATTTTTTTTCATCTGAATATTTTATTAGAGGACTTCAAAAATATATCTTATCATTAGGAGCTTCTGCTCCCGTCATTTTTAGCAACATTTACATAGGCAAAACTATTATAAAATTCTCCTTCTTCATTAGCTTGAGATATTTTTCCCACCTTCAGTTTCTATTTTTGATATTTCCTGTTGGTTGAGCAATATTCATTATGGCATTATCTTCAAAAGATATTTCACCTGTTTCAGGATTTCTTCTAAATTTATAGAATATCCCTTCATATTTCCATTAGTAACAGCAACCCCATGATCTGAAGTTAAAGTATTGTCATTTAAATCTATAACTACTTCATCTGAGTCAGCAGTTATAGTTTCTGAATAGGCATTATTTACTATCATAGCTGATAGAATAAACAAAAAAACATGAATTTTTCTTCTCATCAAAATTCTCCCTAAAATTAAATTTTATGTTAAAAAAATTATACCATATTTCTATTATTTTTTTAAAAATTTAATTATCTATTATTAATTTTTATATCTCTTTTTAAATTTCTTTCTTGGTCTTTTCTTAGCAATACTTTCTCTTTTATCATAAGTTTTCTTACCTTTAGCTATTGCTATCTGGACTTTTTACATAACCTTTTGATAGATGAACATCTAAAGGAACAATCGTATAACCTTTTATTTTTTTACTTGTCTCATGTATCTTTTTGATTTCTTTTCTATGTAAAAGTAATTTTCTAACTCTTCTTTCTTCAGGGTTATATATACTACCATATTCCCAAGGTACAACAGACATTCCCATTATAAATATTTCATCATTTATAATTCTTACAAATGATTCTTTTTATACTAACCTTTTCCAGCTTTTATTGATTTTACTTCACTTCCCTTTAAGCTCTATTCCAGCCTCATACTTTTTCCTCTATAAAGTAATCAAAAAAATGCTTTTTTTATTATTTGCAATTATCATAATTTCCTCTCTTTTAGAATATATCTTTCAATGGAACTACTCCAATTTCTAAAGTTAATAAATCAGCTTTCTCTACTAATGCTTTTACTTTTATCACCTAAAGAAAAAAACAGTTCCATTATGATAATCTATCATACAATAATTTTCTTCATCAAAATTATAGAAAATTATTTCTGAAAGTTGTTACATCCCAACTACATTCTATATGTTCGCTTGTTTCAAAAAAAGACTTTTCTACTAGCAAAACCTGTGACCATAAGTTCAAGTTCTTTTACCAACATATTTTTTTCATATACTCAACTAACTTTAATTCTAACACTTTCATCTTCAGCTTTCATAGCTACTCTTTCTGTTTTAGAAATATGATGAGCTATTTCATCTAAATCAGATAATTTTAACTGTTTAATAGAATTGTTTATACTTGAGAATAAAACTCTATGAACCATCAAATCAGCATATCTTCTTATAGGAGATGTAAAGTGAGTATAATGTGAAGATGCTAATCCAAAAGTGTCCTATATCATCTACAGTATATCTTGCTTGTTTTTAAAGATGTTAAAATAGTCTTTATGTACAAGCATACTCGTTTCTTGATTTTTTTAGATCTTTCTATAATTTCTTGGAATTGTTTAGGATGAAGATTATCAAAATTAGGTATCTTTATATCCAAATTTTGCAAGCATTTCATTTAAGTTTGAAAAGACTTTTTTTCTCTATCAGGTTTTTCATGGGTTCTATATATTGAAGCCAATTCTAACCAATAGATTCTTTCTGCAACAGTTTCATTTGCAGCTATCATAAAGTCTTCTATAATTTTTTTCACCTTCTCCTCTTTCTCTTAAAAGGACTTCTTCAACTTTATTATTTTTCTTCATCTAATACAACTTTAAGCTCTGGAAGTTCAAAAATCAATGCTTCCTCTTGTATGTTTCTTATTTCTTAATATTTTAGAGAGTTCTAACATTTCTTTTTAGCATTTCATGAATATCGGAATATTTATCTATAAGTTTTTCATTACCATCTAAAATTGCATTTACATCTTTATAAGTCATTCTATGAACAGACTTTATAACAGATTTATAAACCTCATAGTTTACTACATCACCTTTAAAGATCTATTTCCATTTCACAAGCAAAAGTTGCCTTTTTCTTCTCTTTCATTTAAAGAGCAAATTCCATTAGAAATTTCTTTTTGGAAACATAGGTAAAACTCTATCAACTAAATAAACTGAATTTCCTCTGTTTCTTGCTTCTAAATCAAGAGTAGAATCTTTTTTTCACATAATATGAAACATCAGCAATAGCAACTATCAGTCTATAATTACCATTTTTTTCAATTTTTTTCAACATAAACAGCATCATCTAAATCTTTAGCATCTGCTCCATCTATAGTTATTATAGGAAGCTCAGTTAAATCTTTTTCTGTCTGTATAATCAATTTTTTTCTTTTTATAACTTCTCTAACTTCTTGCATTGCTTCATCAGAAAAAAATGGTCACTTAGACCTTCTCTATATATAAGAGCTTCTATCATATTCTTGCTATTTGTTGATGAACCTAGAATCTTTATAATCTTTCCTTCAGGCTTTCTATTTTCATCTCCCCAAAAATGTTATTTCAGCTACTACTATATCTTTATTATCAGCATTTCCCACTTGAGAATTTGGAATATAGATATCGCTTCCAAATGCACTTGTTGGTAAAACAAAAGAGAATTTTTTTATTTTTTTCTAAAAATACCAACAACTGTATTTTTTTTCTACGTTCTATTATTTTTTTATAATTTCTCCCTCTGCTCCTGGTTTCCCCTTACTATCATATCCTTCATTAGTAATTTTTTTACTAAAACTCTATCTCCATCAAGAGCAGAATTAAAAATTTTCTCTAGCTATATATATTCCATTTCTTTCTTCAGAATTTTCACTATCAACAAAAGCCAAACTTATTTTTTTATAATTCTAAATATTCCTTTAGCATAAAGAGAAGAATCTTCAATTGCTGTTATTCTATTTTTTTCTTATCTAAAAGTAATTCTCCAGCATCAACCCAAGATAAAGATTATAGCCTTATTATCTTTTCTTTTTTTAGGTGACCATTCTAAAAAGACTTGTTATTTGGTCAAAAGATAAAGTATTTCACTGTTTTTTTAAAAATTTCTTTAATTTTTCTCTAAGTCTTTTTCTAAATTCATAAATCCTCCCTCTATTATAAATATGTTTTACTCAATTCAGTCAATATATTTTCCTTCAATTGAGAGGTATTAGGATGTGACTTTTTTTCCCTATACTTTCTAAATATTTTCTCTTTATGCTCTATTTCCATAAGTATTCCCTTTATTTAAATCTTTTAAAGAGTTTCTTCCCTTATTTCAGTCACACTAGGGTAATTTCTTCCATATTCTATTGCATCTGCTATATATATTATCTTTTTCAACTAAAGTCATATCTTTTTGAACCTATAGTATGATATTTTATAGCATTTAAAAACTTCACTATCTTCTATTTCCAAACTCTTTATTAACATAATAAGCTCCAGCAAAACCATGTAAAATTTCATTGTTTTCTAAATCTTCATCTGATAACTCATTTAAAAAAATTATTTTTTTACAAATATTTTTTTATATCTTCCATATCCATTTCTTTGCATATATCATGAAGTAAGGCAGCTAATTTTACATTTTTTTCAACATCAGCCTTATATATATCAGCTAATTTCTCTGCCATTTCTACTACTCCAAGAGTATGAGTAAATCTTTTTAAACTCATTTTTAGATTTTTACAATTTCTTTTAATTGATTAAAATTATATTTCATATTAATCACCTTCTAATTACGTTATTTATTATACCACAATAAATAAAAAAACTCTCTCAATTATTTTAAAATTTTTTTATAATTTATTAAATGTGTTAGAACACTCGTGGCTCTAGCACTCGTTAGGGTGTTAGCCGTGAGACATGTACTCATAGGGGCATGAATAACACCAACATTGAAAAATGTTGCACTAAAATTTGCAATTTTACTAATTTTTAATGTATAATATATTTAGGACATTAGCAACTGAATATATGGAGTTAAGGCTAGTAAACAGTAGCCTTGTAAAAATATTCACTGTTCTGTATAGTTGTTTTTTTTTAAATATAATATACAGATAAAAAGTAGCGGTGTAGACGCAAGTCTTATCCAGTAGTGGCTATCGTGGACTAGCCAAAAAGAATAAGGGTTTTTAAAACCAAACTTCTTAGAAGATAACTTACTTTTTTTCAGTTATCTTATGAAGCTCTCGACTCTAGCACTCGTAGGGTGTTAGTCGTGAGTAGTTCACGTTACAATAAAATACATATGATATAGAGAAAAAAATTTAAAGGAGAAAAAAATATGATTCAAGCACTTCATTTTAAAGGATGAAAAAAATCTGATAAATTTTGGTTTATTGAAACTCTTGATTGTGAATTAATGGTCAATTATGGAAAAAAACTGGAGTAACAGGTAAATATGAAATAAAAAGAATTCGATACAGTTGAAGAATGTGAAAAAAAGAAGCTTTAAAGTTAATAAATTCTAAAAAAAGAAAAAAAGGTTATCAAGAATTTCCTGAATTTGATAGAGATAATCATTTACTATTTTTGATGATGAAGAATGTGGTTTACATATTTTAACGAGCCATATAAATTTTTAGAAAATATTTCACAGATGAGTTCTATTATGATTGTGGTGATGAAGAAGCTCCTTTTTGGAAGTGATGAAGGAAATGATGCATTGTATGAACTACAAGAAGCTATACAAAAGAAAAAGAAAAATAAACTTTTTTTGATTTTCCAAAAAGTAATAATTGAAAAAAATTTGGGAAATGGATTATCTATCTCCTGATGTGGAAAAAAACAGATGAAGAATTAAAAAGAACAAGCTAAGACAAAAATATAATGGCTTTACTTGGAGATCAAATTATCTTACAAAGTGACCAAGTTATTTTTAGCTGTTACTTTTGGTCAAGCAAAAATTACAGGAAAAAAATAGACAGTGACTTATTAGAACTAGCATTAAAAATCTTTAACTAGAATGGATAGATTAAATAGACTTATTTGGAATTGGGATAAAGAAGAAGCAACTTACTATATTGAAACTATGAGAAAAGATTTAATAAAAATTTAAAGAAGATTTTTCAAAAAAAGGGCTGTTGCAAAATTAAAATTTCAAACCTAAAGTAAAAAAATAAGTGAGTTACGAATGGAAATTTTAGATAAAAAAATCAAATAGAATGAGCCGAGCAAATTCAGGAGTGTTTGAGTGTAACGAGTTTCCTGATTTCTTAGAAGCACTTAGCAATTTATTGCTTAGAGCTTCTTATGATGCGAATTCTTGATTTTTTTATCGTTAAGAAATTTACTCAGTAACGAACTATTTTTTTTACTTTTTGTTAATTTGCAACAGCCCCTTTTTAGTCTTCTTTTTTTCAGTTTTTTTCTAAATATTAATGAACAAAGTATATATCCTATCAAACCAGGGAAATAACCAAGTTAGACCATAGTCTGAAAATGGAAGTATTTCTAAGACTGACTTTTGTATAATAATTTTTCAATTCCCAATGAGTCTAAACTTTCTATCAAACCAACAATTCCTGTAAAAAAATACCACACCTTTATAAACATAATCATTTTTTTATATATTTTCCAAATAAATTTAATAGTATCAAAGAAATTGTTACAGGATAAATAAAGATTAATATTGGCACTGAAATTCTAATTATACTTTCAACTCCTAAAACTGATAAAAGCAAAAACTTATTAATACTGTAAAAAAATAACTATCTTTTCATATTTAAAAAGAAGTTATAGAACTAAAAAAATTCTCCCTACAGTAGCTACCAAACCTATTGCAGTTGTAAGACAAGCTCCTGCAACACAAACAGCTAATACTAAATTTCCATAACTACCTAAAAAGATAAGAAGTTGTTCTTACTAATAATTCTATTTTATCTTGAGTGTTTAAAAACAGAGTGCATCTTTGCTCCAACAAATGCAAAACCTCCATATATTAAAAGCTAACGATATTATAGCTACAAGTCCTGATTTTATTAAAAAAAGAAAAATTCTTGTTTTTTTGAGTCAAAGTTCTTCCACTTTTTTTATAGCAGTCAGTATAATACCAGCATAGGCAATAGAAGCAATAGTATCCATTGTTTGATATCCTTCTAAAAAAACCTCTTTTTAAAAAGCATGTGGATAAATATCTGGCTTTACAGATAAATCAGTAAAAAAATGCCCCTTTTACAATTATTAAAAAAATAATAGTATTAATAATATTGGGGTTAATATTTTTCCCAACTCTATCAATAACTTTATTGGCTCTCAACGAGAATAAAATAACTATTCCAAAGTAAGCAATTAAGTAAATATATTTATATATAGAACTATCCATTCCATTGTATAGAAAAGTTATTTCATAAGCAGTTGCTCCTGTTCTTGGGATTGCTAGCATTGGACCTATTGCTAAAATTGAGATAATTGCAAAAAAATTATTGAGAATTTTGGAGATACTCTGTTAGCAAAATCCTTTTATTCCATTTCCTGCAATTGAAACTGATAAAAATTCCTAAAAAAAGGAAAAGCCTACTCCTGTTATTGTAAATGCTAACATCGTCATTATCCAACTTGAATTAGTTTCATAACCTAACATTGGTGGAAATATTAAATTTCCTGCACCAAATAACATTGCAAAAAAAGTGCAAAATCCCAGTCAATAATATATCTTTAGTTTCTATACATTTTATATTCTCCTAGTATCTAATAATAACCTATTGATTATACTATTATTTTTTTTATTATGTAAATACTAAAAATTATATAATATATCTATTTTTTTTATATTTTTGTCTATTATTTTGTCTTTTTTTGTTCTTTATATTTTTTTCAAAAGAAGCTCTCTTATTTTTTTCACAAATTTCTTTTTTTGGCAAAAGTTATATTTATGGGTTTAGAAGAAGTTTTTTTAAGATAATATTTACATAATGTGATTTACTTCCATATCTACCAGAGATTTTTCTATAACTTTTTACATCATTAAGCCAACAATAAGGAATTATATAGCCTGGATAAAGAACAAATAGAAATTTACTTCCAAATTTTATATCGTTTCCTAATAATCCAGTTTCAACTATTTTATTTGGGATCATAAAATCTACTTGTGCAGATTTTAAAAAGTTTAGACTTTTTCTAGTTCATCTAGCATTTCATAAATTCTTTTATTTTCTCTTTTTTTATCAATAAAAGCAAGTAGTAAACTAGTAGATACAACAAACCATATAAATATTGGTATTTTAAATTTATCTAATATAAATGAGATGAGATTAATTGAGGAATCAGACTCCTCTTTAAAAAAAGTATATATTCTTGGTATCCTTGAAATACAATAAGAATAGTGACTAATAAAAAAAGAAAAAAATTCAACATAGTTAATTATTTTTTTGAAAACTTTTCTCTTTTTAAGTATGTTTAAAAAAATTCTTTAGGTTCTAAAGTTTTTTTAAATCTTCATCAATTTCTAAAAAGCATAGCTTTTTTTTATTAATCTTTTTTTCTAACTATAAAAAAACACTACACATTAAAAAAATAAACAATATAAATATAAAAAAATGTTGTAAACATTAAGTCCACTTTAAACACTCCCTTTTATAGAAAAATACCTTTTTCCTTTAACTTAATTACTTTTTATCATCTGTTAAATTCTTTAATTTATCCATAGCAGTAGATAATGAAAGTTCAGTATATATCCCTTTTTCTTCTTTGTATGGAAAAATTTATGAAATGTGTTAGAACACTCTCGACTCTAGCACTTATTTCACCTCTATATTTTTTTCAATTTATTTTTATAACAATTTTCCTATATATTCTAGTCTAATATAAATAATAATCTATAAAAAGTTATGTTATTATAGCTTAAAAGTACGATTTATCACAATATAAAAAAAGAAGTGAAAAAAATGTTGTTAAAAAAATTTTAAGTTTATTTTTAGGAGTAGTTATGTTGCAGATGTTAATATCAATAGTTTTCTTTATCAGCTTCACATATAAAAAGATGTAGAAGCAATTACTGAGGTTTTTTTGGAGATGGAGAAAAATTTATCAGCCGTAATACTTACTTATGATAAGGCAATAAAAATCTTCATCTGTATCAGTTGAAGATTATAGTGTAGCTGATAGAAAAAAATAAGTAGAGTTTATGTAAATACTATTCCTCAAAAAAAGAAAAAAACAGATAAGAAAAGTGGAAAATATGTTATTATAGAATTAGAGCAACTACCTATGGTAGATACTTCTGTGGACCCTCACCCAGAAGATAAAGAAAAATAGAGAAAAAAAGAAAAGCAAAGGGGATAAGTGGACCAACATTAGGGAAGCAAAGGAAATCCACAACCTCTTAAAAACATTTTCTGCACAAGTTACTCAAAAAGGTACTATAAAAAAACAATTGATAATAAGGTTTATAAAGCAGAGAAAGAAATAATTTCATCTCATACTCGTCAACTTATAATTGAAGATTTTTATTCAAGATATTTATAAAGAAAAACGGAAAAAGATGAAACAAGTTTAATGTATAACCTTTATATACCAAAAGAATTATGATCCTAATAAAAAAATATCCATTAGTTGTTTTTATGCATGATGCAGGGGTTGTATCCTCTGAAATTAAAGCAACACTAAGTCAAGGTTTAGGTGCAATAGCTTGGGCAAGTCCTGAATGGCAAAAAGATCATCCTTGTTTTGTATTAGCACCTCAATATGATACTGTTATTGTAAATGATAAATATGAATATGGACCAGAATTAGATAGAACAATTAAACTAATAGAAGAACTTTCTAAAAAAATATTCTATTGATACTAATCGTATCTATAATACAGGGCAATCTATGGGAGGAATGTCATGTATATCTTTAGATTCAAGATATCCAAACTTTTTTTGCAGCTTCATATATTGTTGCAAGTAAATGGGATGTAAATGTTACTGATCCATTAGCTAAACAAAAAAATATGGTTTTGTTGTTTCAGAAGGAGATCCGGTGCATATCCAAGTATAAATGAGATTACAAAAAAACTTAGAAAAACAAAGGAGCTTCTGTAAAGAAAAATTGAAATTGATGCCAATCAAAAAGAAGAAAAAAATTAATTCTGAAATAAAAAGCTACAATTAATCCAGAATATAATGTATATTACACTATATATAAAAGGTGGAAGCCATCGTTATACTTGGCAACATGCTTATGAAATGTTTCCAGCAATGGAATGGATTTTTTTCTAATCATAAGTAAGATATTCCTTGTACATATATAAAAGTTTTAAGATTTTTCTTCATCTATCCAAGGATATCTATTTTTGTATAAAAAAATATTATATAACAATTTCTCCAGATAATAACAAAAAAATATCTAAGTACAGACTTAATGAAAGAAGAAAAATGTTCTTAGAACACTTTAATTTTTAAAAAGCAAAAAGGCTGTTATAAACAGCCTTTATTTTCTTTTTATTAATAGTATAAGGAATATAATATTTTTTTAAAAATTGGTGTTATTTTTTTCTATTTCTTCTAAAAACCATTTGTTCATTTACAAAAAAATGCCAATTTACTTGTTTGAAAATAACGTTTAACTACCTTTGCATCTTTTTTTGATATACTCTTATTATTCCACTATAGCTACCACGTGAACGAAAAAGTTTCAAATTCTATATTTCTAATATTAGAAAGTGGAATTTCTTTCACAAATAAAGAAGGTAAATAAAGAATTTCATTTTCTATATAGAAACATTCCCAATTTTTTTCTTTTTTTAATAAACTTATTGTAACTACAAGCATTATGACACTTATTATTATCATTATGAAAAATCATTGAAGTATACATTTGTTCTCCTCTCAACTTTTTAAATATTCCACTTAGTATTCTCTTTTTATTTAAGTCTTTATTTCTCTCTAAAAATAAATTCTTTAACTTTTTTTCAGCAACATCTTCTTTTGGCGAAAATATATTTTTTTATATTTTGAAAAGATCTTTTTAAAAATAATATCTAAATAATAAATGCTTCCTCCATGACGTCTATAAAAATCTTTCAACTTCCATCTTTTGAATATAAATATAAGGAATTATATAAGCTGGGTAAACAGAAAAATAAGTATCTGTCTCCTAGTTTTATATCACTCATAGAAACTACTCCTGTTGCAAGTATTCTATCTGACCTTAAGAAATCTTCTTTTTGCAAATTTTAAATGTTTAACATTCTCTAAATTATCTAACATTTCAGTAATTCTTTTATTTTCTTTCTTTTTCATAATCATTGCAAATATGATTAAAAAAATACAACCGCCCATAAAAAAATTGGTATCATAAATTTTGATTAAAAGTAGATGATAAAGGACTTTCCGTAAAACGTGGATATTCTTTTTACAAATTCTACTTCTTTAAGATAAGTTTTATAGCCTCCAAATAAAATAAAAAAAGTATTTATTATCAAAAAAATATTACTTCTGCATAGTAAAAATCCTTTTTGCTGATCTTTCAATTTTTCAACATCCTATTAAAAAAATTCTCTAGCTTCTAAATCTTTTTTTCACTTTCGTCAAATTCTGAAAATAAAATTTTTTTCTACTTTTCTTTCTCTAAATAAATAAGCCATAAAAAAATAAAAAAATTAATAAACATGGCATAAGCATAATGTAAGCAAAATCTCCCAATTAAAAACACTCTCCTTTTTACATTAAAAAAATATTCATTATTACAGTAATTAGTATTCTATTTTTTTCATTTAAGTCTTTTTTTCTTTCTAAACTAAATTCTCTAACTTTTTTTCAGCAACATCTTCTTTTTGCAAAACCTATCTTTATCTTCTGAAAAAGGTCTTTTTAAAAGTAATGTCTAAGTTATAAATAAATCTATTTCTAGCTATACGAGACATTTTAACTTTCATCTTTTTAATATAAATATAAGGAATTATACAAACTGGGTAAAAAGGAAAATAAGTATCTGTCTCCTAGTTTTTATATCACTCATAGAAACTACTCCTGTTGTAAGTATTCTATCTGACCTTAAGAAATCTTCTTTTTGCAAATTTTAAATGTTTAACATTCTCTAAATTATCTAACATTTCAGTAATTCTTTTATTTTTCTTTCTTTTTTTCATAATCACTACATATATAATAAAAAAATACAAACACCCACATAATAATTGGTACCATAAATTTTTATTGAAAGGAGGTGGTAGAGGACTCATGATAATTCTTGAAAATTCTTTTACAAATTCTACTTCTTCAAGATAAGTTTTTATAGCCTCCAAATAAAAATAAATAGAGTATCTATTATTAAAAATATTCCCTGAATATAGAGAAAATAGTTTGTATAATCTTTCAAGTTTAAATATCCTATTAAAAAAATTCTCTAGCTTCTAAATCTTTTTTTCACCTTTCGTCAAATTCTGAAAAATAAAATTTTTTTCTACTTTTTCTTTTTTTAAATAAAGAAAAACATAACAATTAAAAAAACGAATAAAAAAATGGCATGAGCATTATATAAACTAAATCTTTCAATTAAAAACACTCCTTTTTCATTTAAATTTTTGTTTAATATTAAATTTTTAATTTCCTCAGCAAGAATTTCTTTAGGAGAAAATATTTTTTTAAAGGTTTCAAGAATTTTTAAAAAAATAAAAATTTAAATAATATCTAGTGCCATTACGAACAAAAGTTGTAGTAACTTTTTACATCTTTAATCCAAGAGTAAGGAATTATATAGGCTGGATAGATAGTAAATATAAACTTATCACCTAGTTTAATATCATTAGAAAGCTTCCCAACCCTAACTATTTCATTTGATTTAAAAAAATCTTTTTGTGCTGAATTTAGAATTTTTAGCTTTTTCTAAATCATTTAGCATTTCAGTAATTCTTTTTATTTTTCTTTCTTTTTTTCATATACATTGCAAATAAAAAAATAAGAAAAAGTGTAATAAGCCATAGAATAATAGGCTCAATAAATAGAAGTAACATTGTGTCTTTAAGGTCTGTAGAAACTTCTGGTAATTTTGCTTCTCCATGATTCACTACATATACACCAATCAAAAATAAATAAGCCATCTATCACTAAGAATAATATTTCTATATAATGAAATGCTTTGGAGATATTTTTCCATTTTCAAAAATACTATAAAAAAATCCCAAGCCCCTAAAAGCTTTAGTACTCCTATCTAAGTCTAAAAAAATTGAATTTTCTCTATCTTTCTTCTTCTAAATGTGAAAGGTAACAATAGAGATAAAAATAAAAAAATAAAAGTAATAAGGTTTGTAGCTATAATCATTATAAATAGCATATATAATTCCATTTAAAAACACTTCCCTTTTTAAACCTTCCTTGTTCTAAAAATTTTAAAAATATTTTTTTCTGGATGAGCATAAAGATTATCTTCTCTATCTTCAAGATAGAGAGTATCTATATTAATTTTATCAGTTGAGATATAAAGGACATCTCCATATTCAGACTCCAAAAAAATACTGACAAGCAAAAATACCACTTTTCTCCTATTGGATGAGTAAAAACCATCATAATCCTTAAAAGTTTTTATAACTTTTTACATAATCACCCGAATAAAAGATATTTTTGAAAGTTAAAACTTTTTATTAATGACATTTTGTTGACTACTTTCAAAGTCATAAGGAGAATGTTTCTCTGAAAGTTTCCCCTTTTTCTTTTTTCTTTTAACAATTGATAAAAAATAGGTATAGAATAATAGTAACAGTAATCATTCCAATAAACATAAATATTATAGTAATCCACAATAAGAATTTATTATCATATAAATAAGAATACATTGATTATCCTCCATCACTAAGATTTTTATTTCTCAAGCTTCCAAATCAACAATCTATCTTTTAAATCTCCCTTGTTCTATAATCTCAAAAATATTTTTTTAAGTTATAACAAATTTCCCTTTTGAGTTTCTGGTCTGTCTTGAAGATAAATAGCCTTAATATTAATTTTATCTTCTGAAATATATAGAGTGTAGCTCATCTTCATAAGGTAAAAAAATATGCACAAGCAAAATAAAAATTTTTTTCTCCTTCTTGGTGTGTAAAAACCATAATAATCCTTAAATTCTTTTATAACTTTTTATATAATCTCCTGAATATAAATATTCCATAAAAGCTAAACCTTTTTATTAACAGCATTTTTTTGAGTGCTTTCAAACTCATAAGGAGATAGAGTTTCTCTTAATTTATTCATTTCTTTTATTTTTTTCATTTTTTTCCTTCTTTTTTTCAAATATAGTCATATACATAATATAAATAACAGTAAAAAAACTCCGATAAATATAAATACAAATGGAAGTATTGATATAATTTTAGACATTAAAAATCCTCCTCCAACTAATAAATTTACTCTACATATATATCATTGACATTTACCCTATATTTCAAAAAGTATTTTTTTCATCAACCAATAATTTCTTAAAGATAGTGGTATTCTTAAAATTTCTCCTTTAATATTGCAAATTTCCATAATAGGGTAATCACTTTTTTTACCTTTTCTTTTTCCACTTCCAAAAAAGCAACAAAAAGGTATATCTTTTTATTTCAAGAACTTCTATTTCTTGATTTTTGTATAGAACTTTAATATTTCTATTCCTAACTTCCAAAGAATATTTTCTACTTTTTAATCATAACAGAAAGAAGATAAGAAAAATATACCTATACCAAGAAGACTAAAAAAATTATTCCAAATATTCCAATTTTAAAAAAACTATACTAAGCACAAAAATAAAAAAATAAATATTATTAAAATAATGCTATATAAAAATTATAAAAATAAGTTTGCTTAAATGCATCTACTCTAAATTCATTAGGTACTTCAACTTTTTCTCTTTCTTTTTATTCTTTTTATGCTAACATACATATCTGCTGTTAACATAATATAAAAAAATAACAAGATAAAAAGCTACAAAAAGAATTTATAATTGTAAGATTTCCTTGAAGATAAGATAAATTATCTATATAAAATAATTGTATTGCTAAAATAATAAGGGATATAACTAATAAAGATAATATTATTTTTTTAAAAACCTTTTTTTCTTCTTGAAAAAAATCTGGAATATTGTTGTTTAAATCTTTGTTCACTATTAAACTCTCCTTAAACTGTAATTTCTATTTGATTTCCTTCAATACCAACAATACAACTTTCATAATAGCCATCACCTGTTGTTCTTGGACCACTAATAACTTCATAGCCATCTATTTTTTTAGTATTTCAGTCAATTCATCTACTTTTTCCTTGCTTCCAACGCTGAATGCGATATGGATAAAACCTGTTCTTTTTTTAAATCTTTTATATCATCAACCAATTCTGGTTTAGTCATAATCTCTAAACGACAACCACTGTCAAAAGTTAAAAAAATAAGATTTAAAAATCAGTTTTTTTATTATGATAAATATTGTTTGATTTTTGCACCTAAATATTTTTATAAAAAAATTCCTTAGTTTTTTTTCTAAATCATTTACATACATTGCTATATGTTCTATATACATTTATCTTTTCTCCTTTTTATTTTCATAAAATGCTTCATAAGTAGCCATTTCTAATTCTCCTGATTCAAAAAACAAGTTCCCCATCTTCTCCATAAAGTTTGAAGTTTTTCTTGTTTTCCATTACCTAGGGAAGCTGTTCCATCAAGTGCATAAAGTAATGTTATATATGTGTCTATAAGAACTGTGTCAACCAATTTATATAAAATTTTTTTCTTGTTCACTTGAAAGTGCTAAGTCATTTTTAATTTTTGCTACAAGGCTTTCCTTGCCATTCATATATTCTTTTTAATTGAATTTCTTTTTTTCTGCATAGCACATTTCTGCAAATTCTTTTGGCTTTCATTTAAAAACTCCCTTTTTGAATTAAATTTTCTTAAACTCATCTTTCAGAAGTACTTTATATTTTTTTCAAAAATACATTTTTAATAGAATATAGTCACTTATTTTTTTATATCCAACTCAGTAAATATATTTTTTTCCATATCAAAAAAATTTCTATAGTAGGAATATCATTTTCTCTTCTCTTAAATTTTTTTAGCATAAAATTTAATAAAATTTATTTTCTCAAATTTTATAGATTTTATTTCATTCTTATCATATAACAAAGTAATTTCTCTGCTATCTATCTTTAGAGAATATTTTTTTATACTTCAACATTTTTTTAATAGTTCATAAATACCAGCAACTGTGATTGCAATCAAGCCAAAGAAATAAAAAAATTCCCTTATAGTCTTTATAGTCTATTTTAAGTAAAAAAATCGGTATTATAATAATAAATATAAGAATTAATAGGACATGTAAAGACAAATGAAAAATTACTAATGAAAGCTTTAACTTCAAATTGATTTGAAAGTTCTAGATTTTTTTAAGTTTTTCAATTTATTCTCTATATAGTGGTTACTTAAGCTACCTAGAGGTAAAGTTATAATTAAAACTGAAATACCTGAGATAGAAAATTTAAAAAATTATCATTTTTTTATATCTGAGCTTCTATCTAAAAAAATATGAACTGAATTAATGTAATAACTAGAAGTACTAGAAAAATATTTAGCATTATTTTTTTAGTACTTTCTTTTGCCTAGCTAAGTTTGGAACAAAAGTATTCAATTCTTCATCATAAACATAGCCAAATTTACGAGACCTTTTTTTATTAGTTTCAATGTTTTTCTTTAAAATTAACCTATCTGTATAATTTTTTTGCTTCCAATAAAGACATATCCTTATTTTTTTATGTAGAAAAAAACAACTGCCTCTAATTCTTTATTTTCATTAATCAGAGAAGATAGATATTGTTCATCTTCTTCAGAAATAGCTATATCTTTTTTTATCAATATAATCTTTAGCCTCTTTTTAAATTCATTCCTGTTTTTGTTCTTAACAAAGGCAATAGCCTCTACTTTTTTTCCTTGCTTGAGTAAGGAACTAATATACTTTTCATCTTTTTCTAATAATTCCATAATTTTTTTCACCTATTTTTTTAGAATTCTTCATATTGATTATCTATTCTTACATTGTATTTTTCAAAAATACTTTTTAATAAATAATAATCATTAACACTTATAGTCATTTCAACTAGTATTTTTTTCTTCGCAATTAAAAAAATTTGTAAGGTAGGATTTTTTTACTCCCTATTCCTCTTCCACTATCAATAACATAAAAATCTAACTTGACTTATATTATCTGTTGTAATAACTTCTTTTTCATTATTTTCATAATATTTTTTTATAGTTTTTCCACTTACAGTTAAGAGATACTTTTTGGATTTTAGTTCTTTTAAAAATTATAGCAATTAAAGATTATAGCTCCAATAAAAAAAATAATACTATAAAAAAATATGTTTTGTATGTTAGTTCTTTTTAATAATATATTTATTAGAGAAAAATAATATGAAAATTAGAATAATAAAAAAATATGATATATAAAAAAATAGCCACCAACTATTTATTCTTAGAGATTTAATTTCAAATTTATCTGATAATTCTATTTTTTTCAATTTCTTGTAATCTTTTCTCTAGTAAATGAACATTTATTTTTGAAAGAAGATATATAGCTAAAAAAAGAAAAAAACTATTACACCAGTTCCAGCTAAAAATAATATTTTTTTACCTCAGAAGTTTTATCAAAAAAATATATTTGTATTAAAGAGAGCAACAAAAGATATTAAAGCTAAAATTAAAAAAATACTTTTGGTAATTTTTGTCTAGGTAAATTTGGAATATACATATTTAACTCCATTCATAGTTATCAACTATTTCCACATTATATTTTTAAATATCTTTTTAATCTAAAAATAATCTATGACTTCTATAGTCATCTCAGCAAGAATTCTTTCTTCTAAATCAAAAAAAGTTGTAAAGTAGGTTTTCTCTCCTTTTCCTCTTTTCCCACGACGAAGAGCAAAAAAAGCTGACATAATTTATATTCTCTGTTGTAATAATTTCTTTTTCATTATTTTCATAGAATATTTTAACAGTATTTCCTTTTTATATATAAAAGAATACTTACTATTTTTGAAATTTTCTAAGGCTTCTATAGAACATAAAAAGCACATATTCCAATAACTAAGATTAGCTTGAATAGATAATCAAATGAAAGCTTTTTGTTCAAAAAGCAAACATACTAATTAAAACAATAACAGTCATTATTATTTGAGGAATTATTCTTCTTTTTAAGGCTTTAATTTCAAATTCTCTTGGAACTTCCAGCTCATTAAGTTCTTGTAATATTTTTTTCTGTATAATGAGTATTTATCAATAAAAAAATCCATAAAATTAAAAATAAAGACTAACATTGCATTATAAACAAAAAAATTTTTATTTTATCATAGGAACTAAGATCTAAAAAGGATAGTACAATACCAGAAAAAAATAGATAATATTAACAAGATAAAAAAATTATAGTTGTAAATTTTTTTAATCTTGGCAAATTAGGAATATACATATCTAATTTTTTTATCATAAATATAGCCCCATTTTTTTATTTTTTTATTCATTCTATAAGCCTCCAAAGATAATAAATAATTTTTTTAAATTTCTCTTTTTAAAAAACTATGCGAAGTTTGATTTTTCAGAAGTATTTATTCCAGTATCTTTAATTAATTTTATACTTGTTATATAGTTTGTTCCAAAAAATTCCTTTTTCCAAAAGTGCAAGAAAAATTTAGAGCCTATCTTATCTATAAAAAAATTCTCTGTCTAAACATTCCAGTAGAATATAAATCTGAAGAATTTTTAAATTTAAAAAAATATAGACATGTGTAAGATCTCTTCTACTTCTATGAATGATAAAAATAATCTTCTAAAACTACTTCTTGAGTTTTTTTCTATTGTGTATCAAAAATTCTATCCACTATTTTTAAAAAGTATAGCCCAAGATATAAGAAGACTTGGGATAAAAAAATATAAAGGTGAACTTTTTATTTCTATTATGTTTGTTTTAACAATGATATACCAAATAGGAATAGAAAAGATAACTGTTGCTATAGAGATTGAAAGAAAAATTACAACTTGTGTTGTAATTAACAAATGAACTACCTCTAGCACACTTTCCTTTACTATGATAACATAGACTAGAAATTAAAATTAATAATCCAAAAGCACAAATTGCTATTCCTTGTAAAGGAGAGTTACTATTAAAATATAATGTTCCTCCTAATACAAAGGAAAGTATTGAAAAGAATATTGATACATCTATCAAAAGTGATAATGCTGAATAAAAAAACTAAATATCCTAAGAAAAAAACATTATTTAACCTCCAACATTTTTTTAAATTCTCTTCATAAGTTTTTATCTGCGTCAAGTCCAAAGGCTTTAAAAATTTTTTTCTTTTCAATTCTATATGATCTGGATTTTTTTCAAATCAGGTACATTATGCTTTTTTTATATTTTTTTCCCAGAAAGGAGAATTAGACTTTGCTTCTATACATTCCTTTAATTTATAAGTATCTATTACAAAACCTATTCCTTCTCTTCTAAGAGTTTGAGCACCAATTTTTAATTCTTTAATAAGTTTTTTTCATAATCAGAAAGAGGAATTTCTCTATATATAAGTCCATATTGTAAGTATGCAATATTTTTTTATCTATACCACTTATACTTTCACTAACTGAAATAAACATATCATTTTTCCTCAGGTTTTAAAGGTAAATTACCCAAAATAATAAAGCTTCTCCATAATAAAAAAATATTATCCATAATAGCTTGTGAAGGCAATGCCAAACACTTAGATAATTCTTTTCAAATCAATATTTTTTTATTATCACTTATCTTATGATAGACTTTTTATTATTAAAGGTTTCCCCATAAGATTAGCTAAACCATAGTTTTTGTTCTTTTTAAAAATTTTTCATCTTTTTCTTAGTTTAGAAACATCTAGTAAAAATTCTACCAAAACACCATTCTCTTCTACTTATTTTAAAAAGCGAAGAAATCACCTTCATTAAATTTACAATGCTTTCTTTTTGCATTTTTAAATTCTTCTATTTCTTCTAAATCTTCTTCAGTAGTTTCTTTCGTCCATTTATCTAACCATTTTTTTAAATTATCAAGAGAAATTTTTTTCCTTTTTCACTAAATATTTCTGAATAATAAGTTCTTTGTGTAGTATAATTTGCAATAATCACTCCATTAGTTGAAAAAAAGTAAAATAAGTTCCAAAAGGTGAAAAAAGATTGAGTCGCCGTATAATTAAATTTTTTTAATTTTTTTCCCCTTTTTAGTTTTTAGGAAGTATCATTGTACGATTTTTCTGCTGTTTTTTTCATTTAATTCAGCTTCATGATAATAATTCTTGCTAACTTTTTATTTCTTTTCTAATAATATCATCTTCAAAATAATAATAGATACCATTGTCAAACTTTACAAGCTCCCAATGTTCTTCTACAGGAATAAGTCCTAAATATTTTCTTTGTTCATTAGTCAATTCAAATATCAATTTCATTTTAACCTCCATGTTTATCTTTTTTTATTATAGCACATTAACAAATTGAAAAAAACAGTTTATTCTTTTGAAAGTTTTGTTATAAAAAAATGCTTTATTGCCAATAAATTTTTTTAATAATAAAAAAATAAAGCTCAACTTAATAAAGCAACCTTATTAGTATGCGAATATAAAAAAAGCAATCTATTTAAGTTGCTTTTTATTAACCGTTATGTTAAACTTTAAATGAGGTGAGCCAAGTGAAAAAAATTATTCTGTATTGATGATAGATTTAAAAAAATTCTCGTTCTTATTCTATTCAAGATAGGAATAATCTTCAAAAATTCTATATTAAATAGTATAAAAAAATTTTAAATAAAGCTTTTTAAGAATTCTATAAAAAAAGAAGTTGAATTCAGTGCAGGCGATGAAATACAGGGATTATTTACTTCTCCACATTCAGCTTATTTGTATTATAGACTTTTCTCTATAATTATTTTTCCTATTGAAATTTACTCTGGAATAGGTTATGGAACTTGGGATATTGTAATGGATAATGAAAGTAGTACTGCTCAAGATGGAACTGTCTATCATAATGCAAGAAAAGCTATTGACGAGGCTAAAAAAATCCTTAGAATACTCTGTTCTTTTTTTACTCAAGTAATAAAAATGATCTTATCGTAAACTCTTTAATCAATAGCTGTAACTTACTTGCTTTTAAGCAAAGTAAGTATCAAAAATAATCTAATGTTATTGACAGAAATTCTATATCCTATTGTTTATGATAATACTATTCTTGAAACTGAAGCTTTAAAAGAACTTCTAGAATTTATTCAATTTGAAAAAAAGAAAAATTTGATATTAGATACCAATTTCTCTATTGAGCCTGCTCAAATAGAAAAAGAAAGTTTCTATATAACTGAGGGTAAAAAAGAGGTCTATCAACTCAATTTTCAAAACTATTAGGAGTTAGTAGACAAAGTGTTGAAAAAGCTATAAAAAAACAGGAAATATATATGACTTAAGAAATTTAACTATAGCTATTTTTAAAAAGCTATGGATAACACACAAGGAGAAAGCTTATGATTATAGCTATTTTTGATAAGTATTCATTTATTAGCAGATTTTTTTATTCCAAACTTCTGCTTATTCTGAAAGAAAAAGACAAGTATTAAGTACTTCATTTTTTTACATTCCTTTATTTATTTTATAATTTTTTTGTAGCTATATTGTCACCAATATTCGAGATCAAAAAAATTATTTTTATTTAGTCTTATTATCTCTGCTTCACATTTTTTTATTAATTTTATTAAAAAAATAAATTAGAAAAAAATTTTTCCCTCAAAGAAGATTACAATTTTTTTATTTTTTTCTTTTAATCAATTATTACATTTTATTGTTATATTGATATTTTATTCTATTTTTAAATCTAGAGAATTTTTACTTCTCAACTATATATAGACTTAAAAGATTGTGAATATTTTTAAAACATTTATTCTTTATATTACAGTTTTTTTCTATAATATTAGATCCTACTTCTGTTCTTATTAGAAAATTATTTATTTCAATCTCTCCTAAGACTTATCCTAAAAGCTTATTCAGAGGAATTAAAAGCAGGAAATATAATTGGAAAGCTTGAAAGAACTATTATTGCTATTCTTTTTATTAAATAATCAATTTGGACTTATAGGTTTTGTTTTTGACTGCAAAAAAAGTATTGCTCGTTTTAAACAAATGGAAGATAAAAAAACTTTTGCTGAAAAAAATATTTAATAGGAACATTAACAAGTTTCTTAATAGTATTAATTACTGTTTTTAATCTTAAAAAGGACTACTGTAAATTTTTACAATAGTCCTAATTTTTTTATTTTTTTATTAGAATTTAAAAATATTGTCACAGATTTTTATAAATTTTTTTATCAATTTCCTCGTTATCTTCTACATATTCTTTTAATCAATCTAACAACTTCATAATCTTCTTCAGTTGAAGATAAAGTCTTAGCCTTTTCTAAATATCTTTCAATAAGTAACTCTCTATCTTCTAAAGCGGACATCCCTGTAATAGCACTTTCATCAAGTAAGGCATTCATTAAATATGATATATCGTTAAATTTTTTTATTAGAAATTTTATCTTCATTTAATATCTCTATTAAATTTATTTTTCTTTGCACAAGTATATGCTGTATATGCAGGAAGTACATCATTATGACAACCTTCTTCTAATATCCACTCTTTTTATTTCATCATTAGTTACTTCTAAATATCCAATAGAATGAACTCTTCCCCAACCCTTGACTTTTTTTAGCAATTTCAAAAAAATTTCTTTATTCGAATTTTCTAATTTGACAAAAAAATATTTAAACAATATAAAGTAAATTCATCAGAAAGTGCTAATATTTTTTTACTTTCTCTATAGTTTCTGCATCTGTTTCAACATTCATTATTGCAAGTACAGATAAACAAAAATTTTATAACTTCTATATTTTTTTAGTAGTAACTAGTCGAGAACTAGCAAATTCATATAAATTATTAAGATTTATTTGTTTTTGTTCTTGAATAATCCAACTCAACAATGAGTTTGTTCTTGAAACCATTGAAAAAAATCTAACTTATCTAAATTAGTTTCAGCTTCTTCAAATTTTTCCTTCTGATATTTGAAAAACTATATTTTTAAGTGGCTCTATGTCTTCTTCATTTCCAACAGTATGATATATATAAACTCCATCCATTGCTCCATCTGCCCAAGGAACTCCATTAGGATCCTTTGGTGGCAATTTAAAATCTTCTGGCAACTCACCATTATTTTGTATTAAATTTTTTTATTAATTCATAAATTGATAAATCTTTAGTTTCCAATTTATTAATCTCCTTTTCTGCTAATTTTTTTCATTTAAATTATTATTATTTTTTTATTACAACTTATTAAAAAGTAGCTCCTACAACTAATATTAATATTAGAGATAATTTTTTTAAAAATCTCCATAAATCCCCCAGTATAATTTTTTTATATTTTAACATTCATTGACAGAATATAAGAGTGCAAGCCTTATCTGTGTTAAAAAGTTCACTTGAAAGCTTTTTATATTCACTTTCTAAGCCTTTTTCATAAGCATACCAAGAAGGACTATCATTCCAAGAACCCATTCCACCAAAAACATCAGAAATTCCTGCTGAACAAAGAAGTCTTGCATTTCTCTCAGGCATCAATGAAAAATATTTTTTTATGATAATAGCTTTCAACTTCTTTTCCATCTAGCATATCATAAGCTTCTGTAAAAAAATATTAGCAAAATTTTTGAAAAATCAATTTTATCTGCCAAAGTAGCTATTTTTACTTAATGTATTTTTTTAAAAATCTTCAATATTTTCTTCAAATTGTACTTTCTCTTTTGGAGGATTTTTCCCATTTATATTCTTTGTAAATTACATTCCAGCCCTTATCTCCAGGGTTCCCACTTTGGTATAAAGTAAGTGACTAAATTATCTTTAAAATAACAAACTAGCCCAGCTTGACTTGTATTGCTAAAGGCAAGTAAACTTGGATCTTTTACAGCAATTGGCATAGAAAGTTTTATATCTTCTAAGCCTTTTTCTATACAATGTTCATACCATTCACTTACATCTTTAGCTTCAAAATTTTCAGTGAACAAAAAAATTCTATTTTATTTTTCATATTTATCAGGTTTATATGAAATTTTTACTTTTTGTTTTTTTAAAGCATGTTTTGCATATATTACAATATCACGTATTTGTGCTACTTCTCCATTCATAGAAACAATCTCCTATTTTTTTAACGTAAAATAATCGCCACTTTTTTTCTATTAACCCATTTTTTTAAAAAGACTACCAATAGCTCTTTTTAAATGCTTTTTTTACTTATACCAAAGTAATCTTTGATATCTTCTGCTGAACTATTATCATTGAAACGGAAATGTTCTTTTAAAAGTCTCATTTTGCCAAGTACAAGTTCTGCATCACTTTCCATTTGGTCTGATAAAAGTTTTCTAGGACTTAAATCTAATTTTTTTGTCTTCTCTAACTCTTGTAACTCTTAAAGTCAATTCATCTCCAACTGAATATTCTTCAAAACATTCACTCTTAGGGATTAAACCAAAATATCTATCTTCAACTGCAACGAAAGTTCCTATTTCATCATTTACTCTATAAACTGTTGCATTAACAATATCACCTTTTTTTATGTCATTTGAAGGCATTAAGAATTTATATATTTTCATTGTAGCAGATACTCTACCCTTACTATCTTCGTAAAGTCCAACTAAATATTTTTTTACCAATTTCAACTTTAGTTTCTTTTTGAGAATTAGGTAACATTAAATCTTTTATTAAGTCCCCAGTCTAAAAAAAGCTCCTAATCTTGGATTATCGTCAACAACTTCTAATTTAGCAAGAGTTCCAACAAGTGCTTCTGTTTTTTTCTAAATGTAGCAATAAGTCTATCTTCACTATCTCTATAAATTAGAACTTCAACTTCATCTCCCTCTTTTTAAATCTCTTCCTTCAAGCTCATTGTTAGGAAGAAGTATATTATCCTTGTCATCATCTGTTCCAGCAAATAAATATGCTCCTACACTTGCAAAATTATTTATAACTAATTTTTTTGTCTTTTTACCAACTTTTTATCATTTTTCCTCCAAATGTTAAAATTCTCTACTATTCAAATTTTCCTTTATAGCTCTGACCATTTCAAAATATTTTTCTTCCAAGGTCTTTAACATAACATCAATAGGGTCAAAATTTTCTATATCAATTATAGATTTCAAAATATTTTTACTGTAACCACTTACCAAACAAGTTCCATAATCTAATTTTGTAACAGGAAATGATTCTATATTTCTAGCGACATTCCAAAAATATTATTTTTTTGGTAACTCATAATTATGTTTTTGCAAACTCAGATTTCCAATGTTTAAAATTACTCATATCTCTTTTTATCTTGTACTGCATCAAATTCCATATCAGATATAATTATAACTTCATCTAATTGAGGAAGATTTTTTTTCTACACTGTCATTTAATATTTTTTTAAAAAACTTTATCAATATTTGTATTTGCAACAATAAAAAGGAATTTCATCTATAATATCTGTAAATTCAGCATTTTTTTATTGTAAGAATATTCAATACAATCACTAGAAAAAAATAATAAATCTATTTCTCCACTCTTCAGATTTATTATTTTGAGAAATATATATTGCAAGAGAAATAGCTGTCTCAAAAGGAGTTCCTTGCATTGAACCACTTGTATCTGCTATTACAAGAACATTTTTTTATCAAATTCTATTTTTTTGATTGTTTTTTTCCACATGGTATTAATTAAATTTTTTTGATTATTCAAATTCTCTAATAAAAATTTGTTTATCTTCTAATTCTCTTTGAGATAAGCCCTTAATAAGATGTGATATTACATCTTCATAAACTTTCTTTAAGTTTTTTTCCATAAAGAGAATTTATTCCTACTTTTCTTAAACTATCTAAATACATCTTTGCAAAATCATTCATAAATAAATTATCATATTTAGATTTTTTTAGTAGCCTTTAATTCTTCAATAAATTCTTTAAATCTTACTTCATCTTTGACAAAAAAATAAATTTTTATATTTAACCATAGCTTTACTAGGTACTGAAATATAATCAATTTTCTCATACTCTTTATTAGTTATATGTTTTTTTCAACTATATTTAATCTATCTCTTAATTTAGATAGAATTTTTTTCTATATTCTTTTTCAGTTAAATTTAATTTTTTTAGCCAATTTTACTGCAAAAATAATTCTTTTTTGTTATGAGTTTTTATAGAGGGTAACCATTTTTGCTAAAAGAGAGATAGGCTTATTCTCATTATAGTTTTTCTATATCCATCATTAAATAAGCTCTAATAAGCTCATATACATTTTCTTCAATTTCAGTTCCTATTCCCTCGAACACATAGTCCCATCTTCCTAATTCAGAAATATATGGAAGTATTTGAATAGCATAATCTTTATTCATTTCTATAAGTGTAGAAAAAAATAAGACTTAAATAAAGCCCTTTCTCCTTTTACCATTTCTTATATCAAGAGTATATAGTAAATTAGCAAGTGCTATTTCATCATTTTCTATTAATGCATTTTTTTAAATCTATTTTTTTATTTTTCATAATTTTGTTTATAATATCTGCTAGAATAGGCAAACATATCCAAATTAAAAATTCAATGTACTTTCATTTGTAACTGCATTATTCCAAGTTTTTTAAAAATTTCTAATGTTTTTTTCCGAAAAAAATTCATTTTATCATCTCCCTAATAAAAAACTTACTAAAAAGGACTTATTTAAATAATAAGTCCTTGTTAACAAGACACTTTCTTAATATAGTGCAGGGGGTAATTAGCCCCACGACACTCCGACTATTAAAAAAATGTTTATTTGCTGTCAGTGTCTTTAATATTTTTGTAAATTATTTGCCATTAAGGTTACAACAAGACACATATAGTATAATTAATTATTACAAAAAAATGTTATTTTTTTAGACTAGTCTTAATCTTAATAGCTTTAATAGATTTATATTTATTGCTGTTAGTGTCTTTAAACCTTAATAAGGTTCATTATAGCATAAAAATTTAAGAATTTACCATATAAATTTATAAATTTTTTTAATTATATTTTTCATAATCAATAAATTCTTTTGCATGAATTTCTGAATAACATAATTTTTCAATTAAATATTTTTATGTAGTTTTTTTGATTCTTTAAAAAGAAATATTAAATCTATTAAATAAGAAACTAAAGTTCCTATATCTATAATTGCATTTGTTTCATCTTCTAAATCTTGATAAGGTGTGTCTAATTCTTCTTCTGTATAGCCACCAGACATTTCTTCATAAGTAAGTGGAGAAGAAAAAAAGGTATCTTTTTATTTAATCTTTCATTTGAGAAATTTATAACTAATGATTTATTATCTTTTGTGAATAATAACATCTCATTTATTAAAGTATCAGTACTCATATTCATATACTCACTAGCTTCAACAATTTCATCTAAAAGAAAAAGTATGATACTCTTCAATATCATACTCAAATATTCCTTTGGAAATATTTTTTTATCAGAATTAGATTTTTTTGTATTTCTTTCCAACAATCTAAAAATATCTTCATTTTTTTAATAATATCTTCCATACTCATTTTTTTAACTCCTATGTATCTCATATAAATTCATAAAGATAGGAATTTCTTTTTATTAAATATTTTATTTAACTTTTTTTAATAACATTTTTATTTTTTTAATATCAATTTTTTTCCTAATTTTACTAAGTCATCAATAGAAAAAAATATCCTGTGATTAAAAAAATACTAAATCTCCTATATCAATCTTTAAGTCATAAGAAGCTTTTTTTCTTCTGTAATATTAGAAAATTTAATTTCTTTATCTAAACAATATAGTCCTGTATTTTTCTTTTTAAAAATCTTATCTTCAATATATATTTTTATATTAGAATTTTTCTAATTTTTAAATTTTTTTAAATATAGCTAGTGGATCTAAAATTCTCAACATCATAAAAAGGCTTAACAATCTTTTCTATACTTAATTGATTTTTCAAAGAGAAATTCTAAACTTGAATTATTAGGACTAGCAAGGCTTACATTTTTATAGTAATCTCTATATCCATAGATTAAAGCTAAAATTTCTTTTATATGAAATGCCATCTAAAAGCCATACATTCTCTAATTTCAATATTTTCTTCATATAAACCAAAGATAATATAAGCACTTGCCACTTTATTTTTTTATAGGATAAAAATTTTCATTTCATCACTAATTGCTTCTTTTAAAAATTTTATCAAAATAGAAATTATTTCTTTTCTAAATAACAAAATTTATCCTCCATATTAGAATTATAGACTTTTTATTAAATCCTTTAGATATAATTTTTTTATTTTCCTCATTTATTTCTATATATGAATAATCATCATTAGGAAGTTTAAAAGTCTACTAATTCCTCAATAGAAAAAAATTATAGTATTCAATATTAGAGAAATATTCAAAGCCAAATTTTCTATAAATTTTAGGATTAATTGGAGTTAAAAAAACAAAAGGCATAGATTTTTTCTTAGAAATTTCTAACATTGAGGTTAATAATTTTGACATATAGCCCTTATTTCTCATTGTTATATCTGAGGAAACTCCAACGATATATTTACTTTTTTTATACTTTTATTATTGAAATTAAAAAAATATAATCATTTTCATGAAGTGAGGAAACTATTTTTTGAATTATCTTCTAAGACTAAATAATTTTTTTCATTATAGATATTATCAAAATAGAATTTGATTTGTTCTTCACTATCTTTAAAAACTATCTTTCCAAAAATTTAATAGCCATTTCTTTTTCAGATTTTTGCATATCTAATTTTTCATAATATCTCCTATCAGAAAAATTCTACCCAAGATTAAAAAAATACTACTGTTCCTAAAAATAATGATAGCATTACATTTTTTTCTTCCAAATATGTAAAAGAGTAATTACAATTAAACTTATGACTTCTGGTAAACTATGGGGATATTTAGAGAAATTTATACTTGCAAAACAATAGCAGAATAGTATTGCCATCAGTGAATAAGGTAGATACTTTTCATAGAATTTTACTAATTTTGGTAATTTACCATTTGCAAAAGATAATAAAAGGTAAGAGTCTACAAATAGCCATTCCTACTCCTGCTGATAATATAGCTAAAAATAGATATAAATTGTTATTCATGCTTATCAACTTCTTTCGCAGTAAGTTTCTTTTTAAGATAAGTAAAAGTTAACATACTCAAGAAAAATAGCTAAAACAATAAAAATTGCTTCCCATTATCAAAAAAAGGCTATAATTGATGAGATTATTCCAACAGAAGTTGAAATATATGACTTATCTCCTATTAATTGTGAAATTACAACTATACAGAAGAACTCTGTTATTATAAAAATCAATTCCTTTTTAAATCAAATTTAATAAAAATTAAATGCTAAATTCCCAACAACACAACCAAAAGTCCAAGTGAACTGTGCAAGTAAATTTATATAAAAGCATAGTTTTAGTTTTATTTAATCTTTCAGGAATTTTTTTATAGCAGCATAAATAGAATAAACTTCATCAGTTAAACTAAATGCTAAATAAAAACTTTAAGAAAGATTCTTTTCTAATTTTTTTAAATTCTTGCAAAAATGATAAAACCATAAAACATATGTCTTGAATTAACTATTAGAGAAATAAGTCCCATTGATATTATAGGAGTATTGGCTTTTTAAAAGTCCTACCATTAGAAGCTGAATAGTTCCTCCATAAACAAGTAAACACGAGAGTAAAGACCATATTGCACCAAAACCTGCTTCTTTCATTAAAAAAACCACAGGTTATCCCAATAAAAAAGATAAGGAAAAGCTATTAAAAATAGTTTTTTTCAATGCATACTTGAATTCTTCCATAAAAATAACACCCCTAATGATAGATATAGCTAATTTTTATTATAACATATACAGTAAGCTCTGTTAACCTATTTTTTTGCACTTTTTCTAATAATTTATTCACATTACAATTTTCAGATTCAATATCTTTATAATATCTATATGTACCAACTTTTAATTCAGAACATGCAGCTTCATCAGCAACAATAATTGCATTTTCATGTAATTGCAAACTTGATATAGCCCACATATGATTTATTCCTGATTCTATTCCTTTATGTAAGGCTCTAGCTTTATTTTCACCTTCTACCATAATTAAAAACTTCTTTTGCAGAAGTAATAGTTTCTATACCAACTGTTAAAAGCAAATCTAGGAACTTTTGTTATATCATTATCAAAAAAATCTTGAATTAGCAATTATAGTATTTTTCAGTTAATTGTACTTTTTCTTGTTCTTGACTTAAAAAGACGAACCCGAGGTTCATTAAATGCAATATGTCCGTCAACTCCAACTCCACCTAGAAATAGATCTATTCCACCTAATTCTAAAAATCTTTTCTTCATATCTTTTACATTCTTCTTTGTAATTTTTCAGCTTTTCCGTTTAAAATATTTATATTTTTCTTTTTTTCTATATCAATATGGTTAAAGAAATTGTTATACATATAATAATGATAGCTTTGATCATGAGTAGCTTCAAGTCCAAGATATTCGTCCATGTTGAAAGTAACCACATTTTTGAAGCTAATAATTCCTGCTTTATTGAATTCTATCAGTCTTTTTATACATTTGAAGTGGTGTACTACCTGTAGGTAATCCAAGTACAAATTTTCTTTCAGCTGTTGGATTAAATTCTCTAATTTTATTTGCAACATAGACAGCTGCCCAATCTCCCACTCTTTTTATTATCCGTTATAACAATTCTCATTTTTAAACCTCCATAATATAATTTTTCCTTGATATGTATTTCTTCTTTTTTTAATTCTTTTGTGTATTGAATTTAAAACATCTATTTTTTTAATACTCCATAAAGGTGCTACTAAAGTTTCTCTGTCTCCATCCCCTGTCAATCTATGTACAACTATTTCAGGTGAAATATTTTCTAAAAATATTTATAACTTTTTTTCAACATATTCTTCTTTAGTATTAACCTTTAAGTCTCCATTTAAGTATAATTTTTTTCTAAGGGAGTATTTTTTTACAACATACATTAAATGAAGTTTTATTCCCCAAGTTCCACAATTTTGTGCAAAGATAGCAGTTTTTTTAAATAGTCATCTTCTTCTTCCTTAGGCAAACCTATTATTATATGAGTAACAAATTTAATATTTAATTTATTTAATTTTTTTCAGAGGCTTCTTTATAAATTCCTGTTTCATAGGCTCTATTAAAATATTTTTGCTACATCATCATTTATTGTTTGTAAACCTAATTCTACCCAAAGAAAAAGTTTTTTTATTTAACTCAGCTAACAATTCTAAAACATCATCTCCCAAACAATCAGGTCTTGTTGCTATAGCTAAACCAACTATTTTTTTCATGAGATAAAGGCTTCTTGATAAATTTTCCTTAAATAACTTACTTCTGCATAAGTATTAGTAAAATTCTGAAAAATATGCTATATACTTATCTCCCTTATATTTTTTTGAAACTAAGTCTATTTGTTCTTCAATTTGTTCATGAATAGACTTTTAATTTTGTAGCAGTGAAGTCTCCACTGCCATTTTCACTACAAAAATATACAACCTCCTTGGAAACTTTTCCATCTCTATTTGGACAAGTAAAGCCTCCATCAAGAGAAACTTTATATATTTTTTTCATTAAACTTCTCTTTTAAAAAGTCGTTTAACATATAAATTTTTTTCTTATCATTTTAAATTCCTTTACACTAATCAGTCCTATCTACTTTTAATTATTTCAAAAAGTCTGAAATTTCTTCCTTAGTTAATGGCTCAACCATAATATATGAAGCATCTATAAATCTATATTTTTTTCTTTTTGGTAGTTTTTTTATAAACTCATCATAAGCTATTCTTCCTACTGGTTGATAACTATTTCTATCATTTTCATCTCCATTAATAACGACAAAAGCCATATTCCAATAAGCTATATCATCATTCTTAACTATATCTGAATTATGAAATTCGACACTAGGTTTATATGGAATAATTGTTCTAACGCTTTCTGTAATAGTATAAGCTCCCATAATTTTTTTCCATCTTCTCTATTTTGATAAAATTGTTGGTTTGCTGAATAAGCATCTAAATTTTTGAATATCTCTTACTATTCTTGAGAAAGTATCTATAGGACTATCTGAATTATTTATTTCATCTATCATCTTTTCATCAAAAAGAGACAGGTCTAGTTGTACCAAAAAAATAATATAATTACTTGATTCGCCACTTTTTATATTTTCTGTAATTACTTTTATTCCATAAAGTATATCTGGTTCATAATCAAACTTCTCTATATTGTCTACTGTAAATGTTTCTCCTCTTTCATTTTACAATTTCTGTTTCAAATTTTTTTAGCCAATGCTTTTTATATATTCTAGAGCTAAAAAGCCAATCTTCTCTTGAAGAGGGAGTAAAAACTCTCACAGCATAAACTTTATTCTTATTATCATAAGCTAGTTCAAATCCTCTTGCACTTTCATCTTCAGTACCTACTAAAAAGACAAGGATATTTAGAAAGAGGTGAAAGTAATAGCTCATTAATATCTATACCATCTGTACCATAAATATTAAGCTCCTTATCTAATAATGATAATGCTGTTTCAACATTTAAAACTGGTTCATAACCTAAAAATTTTTTTCTTATTTTTTTACATAAAAAACTTATACTCATTTTAGCCTCCACAAATTTTATTTATATTAATTTTTTTATTTTTTTAGCATCAACAATACAATTATATTAATTCCTAATGAAATAGTCAATTTTTATCTGATAATTTTTTTCTTTTTCCTTAATAATTCCTAAAAACAAATTCCAAAGTGGTAAAAAAATATAAGTAAAAAAAGCAAAAAGTCCAGACATCAGTCCTATATCTATTGTTTTTTTAATGGTACTGCCATTGCAATGTTCCAAGGAATTAGTCCTGCTAATAGTACAATAGTATTTTCTAAAAATTATAGCCATATTTTTGTTTATCTTCTAGTTCTTCACATAATTCGTAAGCTAAAAATTGTTCCCAAACTTTGATTACAAGCAATAGCTCCTGAAATAATAGAACTTAAAAAAATATCACAAAAATAATTTGAAGTTTTTCAGAAAAATTCTTTTTAAATATTTTTTTCATTAAAACTAACATTTTTTTGTCTCTTTAAAAAAATTCCAGAATAAGAAGAAGAAATTGCAACTATCAATCCTACATTAAGCATTGATAGAATTCCTCCACCTTTCATCATCGAATTTAATTTTTCATTAGAATGATAAAAACCATAGATACAGTAATTTATAAGTGAAACTATACTTTTCTTTTTGAAAAAAATACTGCAATGATAAAACTTATAACTATACTTACTAGCATTGTTTTTCTTAACATTGACTTTGAATAAAGAAAGAATAATTATTAGAATAGCTGGCACTATAACTACTATGTTCAAATTATAATTTTCTTTAAAAAAATATTTGTTGTATCTATACTAACTGGTGAAGTAGAACTTTTTAAGCCTAAAAAAATAAATAAAAATAAACAGCTTGTAATAAAAAGGTATAATTGAGGTTTTAAGCATTAATTTAATATTTGTATATAAATTAGTTTTTGTAAGTTCTGTGATAAGTAGTGCAGAAGTTGACATTGGAGAACATCTATCACCAAAATATATTCCACTTAAAACTGCTCCTCCAAGATAATAAGGATTAATTCCCATTGCCTTTCCTATTGAAACACAAATAACTCCCATAGTAGCAGCTGCTCCAAGAGAAGTTCCTATTAAAAATGAAAGTATTGAACAAAGTAAAAAAAGTAAGGAGTATTAAAAATTGATGGTGAAATTAATTTTGAACCCATATAAACAATAAAGGCTATTGTACCAGAAGCTCTCCATAAGGCAGTTATCATACCTATAAGAACAAAAACTAACAATATATTTTTTTACTGTCAATACTCCTTCTGAATGATTTTTTTCATTAAAACTTTTAAATCATACCCTTTTTATAAGTCCATAAGTCATAAAAAATTATATAGCCAACTATAAGAGCATAGATAACTGAATACTTCAATAAAAGGCAAAAATATAAGTGACAATGAAAAATAATAAAATTGCAATAATACTTCCCATAAAAACTCCCCTAATATTTATTTATTTCTAATCTTATAATAACAAAAATAATATTTTTGTAAATTAAACTTTTCTTTAAATATAAATAAAAATATTTAAAAAAATAAATTTAGTTATGATATAATTTTCTTGCAATAAAAAAATCTATTACAAATTAAATATTATTAATCAAGGGGAAAAAATGTTTGGGTTATTTGGTGGAAAGAAGAAAAAGAATTTATGAGTGACAATACTAAAGCATATCTTCATATTTATTGTGCTAAAAAAATATCATTGTTGATGAACAAAAATTTTCTGAGTTAGAACATATAAAAGGTGATGACTTAGAAGATGTAATAAAGGTATCTACTGACAAACACATAGTTACTGCTAACTATGATTTACCTTCTAACAGTGTATTTAATTCAAGAATAAAAAGCAAAAGATATATCTATTAGTTGTCCTTTACTTGAAGCTGGAAAGCATTATGTTATATCAATTTATGAGGTTACACCTGAAGTAGCTGCTACAGAAGAAAGTACTTTTTATGGATTATGTCCATGCTGAAGAAATAGAAAAAAAGGTTATAGTATTTGTTTATATAGAAAAAAATAAAGGGGGATATAAATGAGAATAAGATTATCAGGTGCTGTTGGTGGTGTAGTTCTTGTAGTTATTACAGGTGTTATTTTTAGCTTCAATTGTCGATGGAATACTATCATTTATTGAAAAAAATATGTAGTTAAAGAAGATGAAAGTGGAAAGAAATTTATTTCTCTTTTATTAATTGGGGATTTTTTTATTCTCTTTATTATTCTTGATTTAATAGGAGTTTTTTTCCTTTATTTAGAACTCTATTATTTGCATTATTCGCACGTTTATAATTAATATATAAAACTGCACCAAAATTTAAAAATTTGATGCAGTTTTTTTATAAAAAAATTAATTTAAATGTTTTTGGAGAATCTGAAATTGAAGCTGCTAATCTACTTTTTTTCTTCATCTACTATACTTTGAGCTAGTTCTTGAATTTTACTCATAATCCACATATAAGTTGTAGTTCCTTCCAGAATAATCAGCTTCAGCATACATGTCTACTCTATTGTCTTCTCTTAATTTTTTTCTACTTGTTTAAAAGCTTTTAAGATCTGATTTTTGGGTAAATTGCAAAAGTTGAACCTCCACCTTTTTTTATAACTGAAAAAAAGCTGGAACATCACTTGGACCATCAGCTATATATATCATATTTTTTTAAATAGAACTCTTCTATTTCCTTCTTTTTATTTTAGCATTGACATCATAACCAGTATTTTTTTATTTACACCTTTTATTTATTTCAAAAATGGCTCTTGTCTTTGAAGTATTATCGATAGTATATCCTATTTCACTAATTTCAAAATTTCCATTTTCATCTTTAGTTTGAATTAACTCACAACCCCAAATATCTTCAACATATCCTTTCCAATAATCGAGCCTTTTATCATTTCAACCATTCCTGTACTAACAATATAATGTTCTACCTTGATATTATATTCTTGAAAAAAATTGAATTTTTTTCAATAAGCTCTTTTGTTTTTTTCCAAATATTTCAGGAATTCCCTTTATAGAATTTTTAATTCTTTTTCCTAATTCAAAAAAAGCACCTTATTATTTAGACCTTTAAATACTCCTTCTTTTTGTCTTATTTATAAAAGTGGTTTAAATAAATTGTATCTCTATTAACTTTTACTTGTTGTTCTTCCCAATACTTCTTTGGTAGAGAATTTACTTCTTCCCAAAATTCCTTTGAATCAACTCCATATTTCTTAAAAAAATTGGATCCTGCATATATCCATCTACTAAAGTTTTATCAAAATCCCAAATAACTGCAATTATATTAGACATAATCACTCCTTTATTTTAAATATTCAAACCATTGTAAAATTGATTGTGGCATCAAAATAGTCTCATCTTTTATATGCTCTTTATAGCAAATTCATAAAGAGCTTCTGGATTTACAGCATAAATCTTCTTTATTAGTATTTGTAGAGTCTATTTTTCTATAAATGAATTATTTTTAAATTCTATTTTCAATGCTTCCTTTTTTTCTTTCTTTTCTTTTGTTTTCATAAATTTTTTTCCATCTATTGTAAGAAGATAAACTTTTTCCATCTAATTTTTGATAGTCTTCTAGATATAAAATCTACTATTTCACTATCTCCATTTTTTTAACTTGAATATAAATTTTTTTCTTTCACGATTTTTAGGACTTAACATTACAAACTCATAAGTTTGAGTATTCGTTTTATTTGTACTAGGAACAGCAACATATTTAAATTTATGATAAAAACAAAAATATAATAAATCTTCACAATCTTTTGGGTGAAAGTAAACTATAAAAAATTTTCACTATTATTTTCTATTTCAGTACTTAAATAATTCATTTCTATATATTTATTATACAATATTTGAGAAATTTTTAAGGCTGCATATTCTTTGTAATGCTTGTCCCCTAATAAAAGATGAAATACAACTGAATAACGCTTCATTACTAACTCATCATCTTATGCCACTCTACATTGGTTAATTGATTAGAAGCTCCTAAAATATTAAGAACATAACTATCTTGATTATATATATATTCACTATTTTTATTTATCTTTGCTAAATAATATTCCCTCGTCTAATTTTTAGCCATATCAAATTTTCATTTCTTTCTTCTTTCTTTATTTTTTTATTTAAATCGCAAACTCAATCTCCTAACATTATTTTTCCTTTTTTTCCCTCAAAAAAATTATATTCACTAATAATTTTTCATAATCTGAAAAAATTCTTTTATATCTCTAGCTTTATTATCAATTTCTTTTTTATTTTCAGAAGAATTATATATATCTTCTTTTAAGAGTCCAACCAAGGGCAATAACCTTATTATCTTTACAATATTTAGCTACTTCATTTCCCAACTTATTTTTCACTAACTCTGTTTTAGTTTGTAATCTCCATACCTCACTCATGATATCCCTCCAATAAGCTCATTTACTAATATTATATCCAAGTTTTTATAATATTTCAATTATTTTTTTATTAGAATTTTCTATTCATTTAAAAAAAGAAAAAAATAATTTTTTTAAAAATTTTACTTGCATTTTTTTAGAATTGTGTATACTAGAAAAAAATTTAAAAATTAAAAGGAGGAAGTCGCAATGAAACAAATACTAACAACAACTAACAGATATTGGCAAAACTGGCATAGGTAAAGTTGTGTGTATGTTTTAGACATAGATACAACTTTTAGTGTACTCTAAAAAAAGTATCTATGTCAGCGATATAGAAATCCTTAAAATATATGGATAAAAAGCTGCATGGTAAATAAATAAACTATGCAGCTTTTTCTTTTTAGAGTTTTATATAAAAAAATAAAAAAATCTAGGAGGATAAAGTTATGACAACAGAAAACAAAAAAAGGTTATTTTGGAGAATTTGGTGGAAGCTATGTTCCAGAGGTAGTACAAAAAAAGCATTAGATGAATTGGAACTAGCATACAATAAATATAAAGATGATGAGGAATTTTTAAAAAGAATATCATCACTATTTAAAAGATTATTCAGGTAGAGAAACTCCTTTATACTTTGCTGAAAGTTTAACAAATTATTTAGGTGGAGCAAAAATTTATTTGAAACGTGAGGACTTAAATCATCTAGGAGCTCATAAACTAAATAATGTTATCGGACAAATTTTACTTGCTAAAAGAATGGGTAAGAAAAAAGTTATTGCTGAAACAGGTGCAGGACAACATGGAGTTGCTACTGCTGCTGCAGCTGCAAAGTTTGGAATGCAATGTGACATCTATATGGGAGCTTTAGATGTTGAAAGACAAAGACTAAATGTTTTTCCGTATGGAAATGTTAGGAGCAACTGTTCATGCTGTTGAAGCTGGAGAAAGAACTTTAAAAGAAGCTGTTGATGCTGCGTTTGAAGCATGGATAAATAACATAGAAGATACTTTCTATGTACTTGGTTCTGCCGTTGGCCCTCACCCTTATCCTAGTATGGTTAAAGATTTTCAAAAAGTTATTAGTCAAGAAGCTCGTAGACAAATTTTTAGAAAAAAAGAAAATCGTTTACCTGATATGGTAATTGCCTGTGTAGGTGGAGGTTCTAATGCTATTGGAGCTTTTGCAGAGTTCATTCCTGACAAAGAGGTAAAATTAGTTGGAGTTGAAGCAGCAGGAAAAAGGAATAGACACAGATAGACATGCAGCAACTCTTACATTGGGAACTGTTGGAGTATTAGATGGTATGAAAACTTATGCTCTATTCAATGAAGATGGTTCTGTAAAAACCTGTTTATTCAATATCTCCTGGTTTAGACTATCCGGGTGTTGGACCAGAACATGCTTTTTCTAAGAGATAGCAAAAGAGCTGAGTATGTACCTGCAACTGATGATGAAGCAGTTAATGCACTACTACTTTTAACTAAAAAAAGAAGGAATTATTCCAGCTATTGAAAGCTCTCATGCTCTAGCTGAAGTTATTAAAAGAGCTCCTAAACTTGATAAGGATAAAAATTATAATTGTAAATATTTCAGGTCGTGGAGATAAAGATGTTGCAGCTATTGCTGAGTATTTGAAAAAAATAAAAACTAATAAATAAAAAAAGGGATTGTTATAAAATATTTTCAACAATCCCTTTTTCCCTATATAATCTATCTTTTCATCACTTTTTTTCAAAAACAAAAATAGGTAACCGTTTCCCATCATATCATTTAGTATATTCTCTTCTTCATGAGAAGGATAAAAAAATTATATACAGTGTTAGACTTACAAACACTTTTTAAAAAGTTTAAAAATTTTTTTAAAAAAATTTTTAAAATAAAAATGAGTAGCTATAACAGCCACTTTTTATGACTTTATGCTACTCATTATTAGAGGGGTATTTTATTAATTTTTTTATCTGTATACTTATTTGACAGTGAAAGTTATAAAAATAGTTTAAAAAAA
>BNJT01002385.1_pt1 | contig 77721 bp, 79 predicted proteins | sample 8540491 | NCBI WGS metagenome assembly BNJT01 (sample SAMD00202455, study PRJDB9452) | human saliva metagenome | host: Homo sapiens | reverse complement strand
CCATGGCTTCCATTACCTTCCACGGAGACCCTGTCAGCACTGTCGGCGAGCCTGCCCGCTGTGGGCTCGGCCGCGCCCGCCTTCGACCTCGTGGGCGCCGATCTCGCCCCGGTCACCAGCCAGTCCCTGGCCGGCCGCCGCGTGGTCCTCAACATCTTCCCCTCGGTGGACACCGGGGTGTGCGCCGCCTCCGTGCGCCAGTTCAACAGGCTGGCCTCCGAGCCTGGACAACACGACCGTGGTCTGCGTCTCCGCCGACCTGCCCTTCGCCGGCGCCCGCTTCTGCGGCGCCGAGGGGCCCTCACCAACGTGGTCACCGGCTCGACCTTCCGCTCCACCTTCGGTGCCGACTACGGCGTCACCCTGGCCGACGGCCCGCTGGCCGGCCTGCTGTCGCGCGCCGTTGTGGTCCTCGACGAGTCCGGCAAGGTCATCTACACCGAGCAGGTCCCCGAGGTCGGTCAGGAACCCGACTACGACGCCGCCGTGGCCGCACTGTCCTGACTCCTCCTTTCCGCCCCTGAGCCGCTAAGAGCCCGCCCCTCCGCACTACGCGGACGAGGGCGGGCTCTTGCCTCAGCGGGTGTCTACCCGGCGCGCAGCCCCTGAATCCCACTACCATCGGAGCCGTGAGCACCAACGACTCCCAGACCACCCGCCTGGCCGAGCTCGTCAACGAGCTGTCCGTCGTCCGAGGCAAGGTCACCCTCGCCTCCGGCCTCGAGTCCGACTTCTACGTGGACATGCGCCGCGCCACCCTCCATCACGAGGCCGCCCCCCTCATCGGCCACGTCATGCTCGACATGCTCGAGGAGGCGGGCCTGGGCACCGATGAGGTCGACGCCGTCGGCGGCCTGACCATGGGGGCCGACCCCGTGGCCGCCGCGATGCTGCACGCCGCGGCCTCGCGCGGCCTGGACCTGGACGCCTTCGTCGTGCGCAAGGCCGCCAAGGACCACGGCATGCGCCGGCGCATCGAGGGGCCCGACGTCGCCGGGCGCTCCGTCGTGGTCCTGGAGGACACCTCCACCACCGGCGGCTCGCCACTGGAGGCCGTCGAGGCCTTGCGTGAGGCGGGTGCCGACGTGCGGGCCGTCGCCGTCATCGTGGACCGGGCCACCGGTGCGCGCGAGCGCATCGAGGCCGCCGGCCTGCCCTACTACGCGGCGCTCGGTCTGGCCGACCTCGGCCTGGAGTGAGTGCCCGACGACGCCCGCAGGCGGGTGGGGCGGAGCCCGAGACGTCCGCCGACCTGCCTGAGGGGGAGCACCTGTCTGCGGCGTCCTCAGCGACTGCGAGCCAGGAGGAGGACCGGCCGGCCGACGTCCGTCAGGTCGGCGTCGGCCCCTGGCCCGCAGGCCCCGAGGCCTGGCCCACCGATCCCCGCTACGACCGCGAGCTGCTGGCGGACGGCGACCGGCGCAACGTCGTCGACCGCTACCGCTACTGGACCATCGCGGCGATCCGCGCCGACCTGGCCGCCCGCGCCCACCGGCTGCACATCGCCATCGAGAACGTCAGCCAGGACCTCAACATCGGCTCCATCGTGCGCAGCGCCAACGCCTTCAACGTGGCCGGCGTCCACATCATCGGCCGACGTCGCTGGAACAAGCGCGGCGCCATGGTCACCAACCGCTACCTGGACGTGCGCCACCACCCCGAGCCCGGCGAGCTGCTCGCCTGGGCGCGGGCCGAGGGATACGAGGTCATCGGCATCGACAACGGCCCGGGGGCCCAGCCCCTGGAGACCGCCGATCTGCCCGAGCGCTGCCTCATGGTCTTCGGCTCCGAGGGCGAGGGCATCAGCGCCGAGCTGAGCGCCGGCTGCTCCCGTCTGCTGCGCATCGGCCAGTACGGATCCACCCGCTCCATCAACGTGGCGGCCGCAGCGGCCGTGGCCATGCACACCTGGATCCTCCAGCACGCGGGGCCGGCGCCCGACTGATTCCGGGAGCCACCGACCCGCTGCGTCGGCCCGCCCCGCGGGCGGCAGGATCAAACCAGCCCTGAACAGGCCATGGAGCCCGACCTGGGACCATGATCCGGTTCACGTGGGTTCGAATTCGTGGAACAATCGGCCCCGCACCACTGACTCATACAGATAATCAGGAGGCACCCAGTGGCCATTGCAACCCCGGAGTCCTACGCCGACATGCTTGACCGCGCGAAGGCCGGCAAGTACGCCATCCCCGCGATCAACGTCACCTCGTCCCAGACTCTGTCCGCCGCCCTCAAGGGCTTCGCCGACGCCGAGTCCGACGGCATCGTCCAGATCTCCAACGGTGGTGCCGCCTACTGGTCCGGTTCCTCGCGCCTCGACCGCGTCAAGGGATCGATCGCCTTCGCCGCCTACGCCCGCGCCGTGGGTGACCTCTACCCCGTCACCATTGGTCTGCACACCGACCACTGCCCCAAGAAGCTCCTGGCCGACTGGATCCACCCGCTCCTGGAGATCGAGGCCGAGCAGGTCAAGAACGGTGAGCCTGCCGATGTTCAACTCCCACATGTGGGACGGCTCCGCCGAGGCCCTCGACGACAACATCGAGATCGCCGTCGACATGCTCAAGCGCTCCAAGGCCGCCAACGTCGTCCTCGAGATCGAGATCGGTGCCGTGGGTGGCGAGGAAGACGGCATCAAGGGTGAGGAGAACGCCAACCTCTACACCACCGCCGACGACGCCTGGAAGGCCGTCGAGGCCCTCGGTCTGGGAGAGAACGGCCGCTACATCACCGCCCTGACCTTCGGTAACGTGCACGGCTCCTACAAGCCCGGCCACGTCAGGCTCCGCCCGGAGATCCTCGGCGAGATCCAGGAGGACGTGGCCAAGCGCCTCGGCGACCGCCTGTCCTCCAAGGTCGGCGACAAGAGCCTCGCCCTTCGACCTGGTCATGCACGGCGGCTCCGGCTCCACCGACGAGGAGATCGCCACCGCGGTGCGCAACGGCGTCATCAAGATGAACGTCGACACCGACACCCAGTACGCCTTCACCCGCCCGGTCGCCGGCTGGATGTACACCAACTACGAGGGCGTCCTCAAGGTCGACGGCGAGGTCGGCAACAAGAAGCAGTACGACCCGCGCGCCTGGGGCAAGGCCGCTGAGGAGGGCATGGCCGCTCGCGTCGTCGAGGCCTGCGAGCGCCTCGGCTCCGTCGGCTCCGCACGCAAGTGAGCCCTCACCCCGCACGGGGGTGAACGGCGACTGATCGCTGCGCGTGGCCCCGGCACCCATGTTGGTGCCGGGGCCACGTCGTGTTCGCACCGGGGTCGACGGAGGGGGATCGACGGCGAACTAACCGATCGTTGCATTCTTGCAAAGAGGGTCGGTGATGGTGGTACTTGTCGGAAGTGAGACAGGAATCCTCTACCTGCTGGGGTAAACGACGTGTCGACCGAGGAGTGTCGTACTGAGGGTCAGGTCACGGACTGCAAATCTTGCAGCAATGTGGGCGAAAATGTGTCATGATGTGTCGTCGCCGTAGAGCCGACGGGTCCGCCGTCGGTGACACGGCAGTCGCACCTTGCGGACGCCTCTGTCCGCGACTGTCCCATGCGTCCAAAGGAGGACCCCAATGCGACTCATCTCCCGCCGCTCCATGCTCGGTGGAACTGCCGCGATCGCCGTCGCCGCGACCCTGGCGGCCTGCTCGAAGGGCTCGTCCGGATCCGGTGGTGACGGAGGTGTCTACTTCCTCAACTTCAAGCCCGAGGCGGAGCAGGCGTTCAAGACGATCGCGGAGGCCTACACCAAGAAGACCGGCGTGGCCGTCAAGGTCGTCACCGCTGCCTCCGGCACCTACGAGCAGACCCTGAAGTCTGAGGGTCGCCAAGTCCAACCCGCCCACGCTGTTCAACCTCAACGGCCCCGTGGGCTACGGCAACTGGAAGGACTACGCCTCCGACCTGTCCGACGCCGACTTCACCAAGCAGATGACGGATGAGTCCCTGGCCCTCAAGGGTGACGAGGGCAAGGTCGTGGGCGTGCCGCTGGCCATCGAGGGTTACGGCATCATCTACAACGCCGCCATTCTCAAGAAGTACTTCGCCATGGAGGGCGCCAAGGCCACCGCCGTCGACCAGATCAAGGGCTTCGACAAGTCTCAAGGAGGTCGTCGAGGACATGCAGGCCAAGAAGGCCGAGCTCGGTATCGAGGGTGTCTTCGCCGCGACCTCGCTGGCCCCCGGTGAGGACTGGCGCTGGCAGACCCACCTGGCCAACTACCCCGTCTACTACGAGTACCGTGACGCCAAGGTCGATGACCTCGACGAGATCAAGCCTGACCTACTCGGACAACTACAAGAAGATCTTCGACCTCTACCTCAACAACTCCACGATCAAGCCCACCGAGGCCAGCGCCAAGACGGTCACTGACTCCATGGCCGACTTCGCCCTGGGCAAGGCCGCCATGGTCCAGAACGGCAACTGGGGCTGGTCGCAGATCTCCGAGGTCTCCGGCAACACGGTCAAGGCCGAGGACGTCCACTTCCTGCCGATCTACGTCGGCGTCTCCGGCGAGGACAAGACCAACATCGCCATCGGCACCGAGAACTACCTGACGATCAACTCCCCAGGCATCCGAGGAGGCTCAGAAGGCCACCAAGGACTTCCTCACCTGGCTGTTCACCGACGCCGAGGGGCTCCAAGGCTCGCCGCCGAGAAAGCTCAGCATCATCGCGCCCTACAAGGCCTACGCCGAGCCTGGCCCCTCCGACCCGCTGGGCAAGGAGGTCGCCGCGGCCATCACCACCAAGGACCTCACGCCCGTCAAGTGGGTCTTCCCGACCTTCCCGAGCCAGGACTTCAAGGACCAGCTCGGTCAGCACCTGGCGCAGTACGCCTCTGGCAGTGAGGACTGGGCGAAGGTGAAGGACTTCTTCGTCACCGACTGGGCCTCCGAGAAGAAGGCCTCCAAGGAGGGCTGACACCAACGAGTCGCCCGAGCCTACCGCCGAGGGCGCTGCTCCAGCGGGCATTGTGACGGCGACTCATCTCCCCATCCCCTCTCCTTTCGGGGCGGCACGTTCGAGCTGTTCGTCTCGCACGCTGCCGCCCCGGAGGGAGCCCTCTGGCACCCGGCCGGCCCGGTGGGTGCCGGCTGCACCTCGAGGTAGATATGACCAAGGCACTGAAAAAGTTCTTCCCAGTATTTGCGGGGCCAACTCTGTTGGCCTTCATGATCGCGTTCATCGTCCCCTTCTTCATGGGGCTCTATCTCTCCTTCACCAAGTTCAGTACCCTCACCAATGCTCGGTTCGTGGGCACTGACAACTACGCCAGGGCGCTGGGGGAGCGCAGTGACTTCCCGCAGGCTCTCCTCTTCACCGCCGTCGTCTCCGTCATCTCCATCATCACGGTCAACCTGGGTGCGTTCGCCCTGGCCTACTTCCTGACCCGCAAAGCTGCGCGGCACCAACTTCTTCCGTGCCGTTTTCTTCATGCCCAACCTCATCGGTGGCATCGTCCTGGGCTACACCTGGCAGGGTGATGCTCAATGCGATCCTCCAGCGCTGGGGCCAGACGATCGTCAACGACTGGCGGCTGGGACTCGCCGGCCTGGTCATGCTCGTCAACTGGCGTGCTCATGGGTTACATGATGGTCATCTACATCGCCGGTCTGCAGAACGTGCCGCCCGAGCTCATCGAGGCCTCACAGATCGACGGTGCCGGCAGGGTGGCAGACGCTGCGCAACGTGACGCTGCCGATGATCATGCCCTCGATCACCATCTGCCTGTTCCTGACTCTGGCCAACACCTTCAAGATGTATGACCAGAACCTCGCCCTGACCAACGGTGCGCCCGCTAAGCAGACTCAGATGGCCGCGCTGAGCATCGTCAACACGATGTACAAGAAGATCGGCCAGGAGGGTGTCGCACAGGCCGAGGCCGTCATCTTCTTCCTCATTGTCGCCGCCATCGCGCTCATTCAGCTGCGCGCCACTCGTTCCAAGGAGGTCGACGCGTGAGCACCGCCGTCCAGACTCAAGTCCCCGGTTCCGCCGCCCCTGCCCGTCAAGCCGGTCAGAAGGTCGCGCCGCAGACAGCGGGACAGAAGATGCTCGTGGGGCTGCTGGCCGTCCTGGCCTTCGTGTGGGTCATTCCCCTGGCCTTCATCCTCATCAACTCCTTCAAGGGCAAGTTCTACATCTCCGACAGTCCCTTCGCCCCTGCCGACCACGGGGACCTTCGCCGGCCTGGACAACTACGCCACCGGCCTGGCCCTCTCGGGCTTCGCCAGCGCCATGGGCTGGTCGCTGTTCATCACCGTGGGCTCCGTCGTCGTCATCGTGTTCCTGACGGCAATGACCGCGTACTACATCACCCGCATCAAGACGTGGTGGACCTCCATGATCTACTACGCCTTCGCCTTCTCCATGATCGCTCCCTTCCAGATGGTCATGTTCCCCACCGTCAAGGTGGCCGACATGCTCGGCCTGGCCACGCCCTGGGGCATGATCGTCCTCTACCTCGGATTCGGCGGGGGGCTGTCGGTGTTCCTGTTCGCCGGCTTCATCAAGTCGATCCCCATGGAGATCGAGGAGGCCGCCTACATGGACGGCTGCTCGCCGCTGCAGACCTACTTCAAGGTGGTCATGCCGCTGCTCAAGCCGACGGCGGTCACCGTGGCGATCCTCAACGCCATGTGGGTGTGGAACGACTTCCTCCTACCCAACCTCGTCATCGGCCAGGACGAGCGCTACAAGACGGTCCCGATCGTCATTCAGTCTCTTGTCGGCTCTAACGGCAACCGAGACATGGGCGCCCAGATGGCCATGCTCGTCTTCGCCATCGTCCCGATCGTGGCCTTCTACCTCTTCGGTCAGAAGCACATCATCGAGGGCGTGGCCGCGGGGGCGGTCAAGGGCTGATGCCCGCACACGAGTCCTGATACGGGCGGTTCCAGAGGCCCCACTGCCGGCCTTGAGAACCGTCCGTATCATGTCCGCCTGCTACTGCCCGAGTCCGCATGAAGGAGCTCCCGTGGCGCTGTTCCCCAGCCCTGACAGTCCGGCCTACCGGGCCTGGTCCGCAGCGGCGGACATCGTCATCCTCAACGTTCTCACGCTGGCCGGCTGCCTACCGGTGGTGACAGCGGGAGCCTCCCTGACGGCCTGCGCCCGCGTGGCCGGTGAGATGGCGGCCGACGACGCCCCGGCAGTCATAAGCGCGTGGTGGCGTTCCTTCCGCCTCAACCTGCGCCAGTCCCTGGCCTGGTGGCTGCCGGTGCTCGTCCTGATGGCCCTGAGCGCCTGGGAGTACCTGCTTCTGTCCGGCTCCTCCCTGGGGGAGCGGAACGGCGGCATGAGCGGTGCACTGTCCGGGCTGGTACTGGCCGGGGGAGTGCTCCTGGCTGCGATCCTCATCTGGCTGCTTCCGCTGGCCGCCTTCTTCGACGCCCCGGTCGCTCGGCACCTGGCCAACGCGCTCCGCCTCGCGGTGGGGCGTCTCGGAGCCACGGCGCTCGCTCTGGCGATCGTGGCGGCGCCGATGATCGTCTTCTGGGGGCTCGCGGCCGCACGGGTCGCGGTTGTGTGGTTCATGGTCCTCATCGGGCCGGCCTTCCAGATCTACCTCATTGCCCTCCTTCAGCGCGCCACCATGGTGGCGCTCAGCAGCGCTTCGACGTCGGAGTCCTGAATGCTGCGAGTGTGGTAGCGGTGAGTGAGGCGCACCCGCGCAGCGTCGTGGCCCCGGAATCGACTGATTCCGGGGCCACGACATCTCTGGGTGCTCTTAGACCCCCTGGCCGGGCCAGCCCTGCTGGTTGTTGTAGGGCTGCTGGTAGGGCTGGGTGGTGGGCTCGGCGTAACCCGGCTGGTAAGGCTGCTGAACCGGCTGGCCGGGCTGACCGAAAAGAGCCTGGTTGGGGTCGTAGCCCGGAGCGGGAGCTGCATAAGGAACGAACTGGGAAGTGGTTCTTCTTCCGCTGGTTCATGACGACTGCGGTGACAGTGCCGCCCACGATGGCCACGGCGAGCACCCCGACAAGCGCCCAGACCCACATGGGAGTGGAGCCGCTCTCCCCCTCGGAGTCCTGTGAGGCTGTCTTCTTGGGAGCCTTGTCCTTCCCCTTGACCTGGTGAGAGTCCCCGTCGTTGAAGGAGACCTTGGTGCCGTCGACCGTGCCTTCGTCGGCTTCGGTGACCTTGCCGGGGAAGGTGACCGACTGGGTGATGTTGACGGTGGTGCTGGAGGACTGATCGTTGAAGTCGGGGGTTGTGACGGTGAACTCGTCCCCGTTGTGCGAGATGCTGCTCGAGGAGTCTGAGACCGAACCGGTTCCCTGCAGGATGCAGCTGCGAGTGTCGCCCTCGTCCTTGAACTCGACCGTGACGTCCTTGGCGTCCGACTCGTCGGCGTCGAACGTTTCCTTGTTGCAGATGCTCTTGCTCAGCGTCGGGGTGGAGCCGCTGTCCGACATCGTGAACTTCGCGGTATAGGTCTCGTCTTCCTTGACCACGATCTCGCTGGACACCGTCATGCTGACGTCGTCGTCAGCCATGGGAAGGGCGTGCGCAGGTGCGCCGCTCAGGACCAGGGCGGCGGATACGGTCAGGATGAGGAGGGCCGCCGGCGCAGGGCGTGGTGTGGAGATGCGATGGACGGTGGCGTGAGGCATGTATCTCCCCGTATCGTCTCTTCGCCCAGTCGGTAGAGGAACAGATCGGGGCTCGTCGCTCGGCTTCGGTAGGATGGAGGATGGTGTGTCCACCGGCACGCCGTCACTGAAGCCAGGGAGCAGCCATGCCAGCCGTTGTCGTCGTCGGGACCCAGTGGGGGGACGAGGGAAAGGGCAAGGCGACTGACCAGCTCGGTCAGGACGTCGACTACGTCGTGAAGTTCAACGGCGGCAACAACGCCGGACACACCGTCGTCATCGACGGCGAGAAGTTCGCCTTCCACCTCCTGCCGGCCGGTGTGCTCACTGCCGGGGTCACCCCCATCATCGGCAACGGCGTCGTCGTCGACCTGGAGGTCCTCTTCAGCGAGATCGCTGAGATCACCTCCCGCGGCAAGGACGCCTCCAGCCTCCTCATCAGCGCCAACGCCCACATCATCCCCTCCTACAACCGGGTTCTGGACCGCACCACTGAGCGCTTTCTGGGCTCGCGTCAGCTGGGTACCACCGGCCGTGGGATCGGCCCTACCTACGCGGACAAGATGAACCGTGTGGGCATCCGTGTCCAGGACCTCTTCGACGAGTCGATCCTGCGTCAGAAGGTCCGCTCGGCCCTGGACCAGAAGAACAGCCTCTTCCTCAAGGTCTTCAACCGGGCGGCCATTGACGCCGACGCCGTCGCCGATGAGCTGCTGTCCTACGCCGAGCGGGTCCGGCCCATGGTCGTGGACTGCTCCCTGGTGCTCAACAACGCCCTCGATCAGGGCAAGACCGTCCTGTTCGAGGCCGGCCAGGCCACGATGCTCGACATCGACCACGGCACCTACCCCTTCGTCACCTCCTCCAACCCCACTGCCGGCGGCGCCTGCACCGGCACCGGCGTGGGGCCCACCCGGATCGACTCGGTCGTCGGCGTGGTCAAGGCCTACACGACCCGTGTGGGGGAGGGGCCCTTCCCCACCGAGCTGCTCGACGACACGGGTGAGCGCCTTCGCACCGAGGGCGGCGAGTACGGGGTCACCACCGGCAGGCCGCGCCGCTGCGGCTGGCACGACGCCGTCGTGACCCGGTACGCGGCACGCGTTAACGGGCTCACTGACCTGGTGATGACCAAGCTCGACGTCCTCACCGGGCACGAGACCATTCCGGTGTGCGTCGCCTACGACATCGATGGCACCGTCACCCAGGAGATGCCGCTGACCCAGTCCGACTTCCACCATGCCGTTCCCGTCTACGAGGAGCTGCCCGGCTGGAGCGAGGACATCAGTGAGGTCCGCCGCTTCGCCGACCTGCCCCGGGCGGCCCAGGACTACGTTCTGCGCATCGAGGAGCTGGCCCGCTGCCGCATCTCAGCGATCGGTGTCGGGCCGGGTCGTGAGGCCACGATCTCACGCCACGCGCTCATGGGCTGACGACCTCGAGGGGCCCGTATGACCGGCCGTGCTGTTCCTTCGCCGAAGGCGGTGGGCAAGCCCGGAGGCTTCGACGCCGGGCGCGCTGATCGTCGACGGCTCTTCAAGGGATACGCCTCTGCGGCGCTCGGCATCCTGGCCGTGTGCACTGGTCTGCATGGGCTTGCTCGCTCGGACCTGCCACTGGGGCTGTTGTTCTCATTCGGCGGTGCAGGTCTGGTGCTGTACGCCGTGGGGCGGTTCGTGCTCTACCGGCGGCTCCGGAAGGCCGGCGACCTGTGGCGGCAGGTCGACGGAGGGGTCGAGTTCGGGCCGGCTCCCTATCCCATCTGGGACTACCTGTCCGTCGCTGTGACGACGATCGGTGCACTAGCCCCCATGGCGGTGATCCTTCTTGCTGGATCGTCCTACCCTCGCGCCTTTCGGGTATTCCTGGTTGCCGCTGAGCTGTTGCTTCTGTGCATTGCGATGGGAGCCCTGCTGCTTCCTGTTGGCGAGACATCCGTGACCCTGAGTGCGCCGCCTCTGCTCTACACGGATCTCCAACGGATTGTGGAGTTCTACGCCAACTGCCCGGAGGCGAGCAGTGAGCTGGCCACCGAAGCGGGCCTGGCAAGAGTGCGCGCGCTGAGCAGTCGCCTCTGAGGGCCGGTGTCACTGTGGTCGCGTCGGTATCTCGGATGCGCGCAGCAGGCTCGAGGGGCGTCGTCATCATGGGCCTGACCATGTGCCCGTGAGATCAGTAGCTGCTGTAACCGTTCTGGTTCGGTGGCAGCTGCAGCTCACCGGTTCCCGACGGCGCGGGATTGTGACTCTGTTGATGACCCTGCTGGTAAGTCTGCTGGTACGGCTGCGGAGCAGGTGAGTAGCCGAGCTGCGACCGGTACTGTGGACCGAACGCGCCTGCTCGGAGAGGCTGCTGCTCCAGCGCCGCCAGGTACCTCTGCTCTCGGCTCTTCTTGTTCGCGTTGCCGATCAGAGCGATGACTCCGCCGACCACCGCGATCACAACGAGCGCCACGGTGATGATCATCAGTCCGGTTCTTGAGTCGGACGAGGAGGTCGACTGAGGTTGAGAGGCGGCCTGGACAGCGTCCTGACCACGGGTCTTGTGATCGTAGAAGGTGTCGAATGAGACCTTGTTCCGCTCATCTCCGTCAACCTTCCCTCCGTCGGCATCCGTCACCTTGCCGGGGAAGATGACCGAGAGGGCCACCGAGCTGTTCTTATCCGCCTCGGATGCGGAGTCCACGTGGGTGTCGACGACGTACTCATCCCCGTCATGAGAGACGTAGTTGTTCCCGGATATAGATGTGGTGAACGTGGCCCTGCAGGTGGGTGTCCCGTTCTCGTTGGAGAAGGTCACCTTAGGCTTTGAGTTAGCTTTTTGAGAAGCTCTTCTCGACGCAGAACTCTTTGAGGGCCTCTTCTCTGGAGGCTGGTGCAGTGGTCAGGAAGGTGGTCGTCACCTTGTCGTCCGACTCGATGGCGATCTCAATGCTGGCCTTATCCTCGCTCGAGTCCTCTGTCGGAGTTGCGGCATTCGTGGGGGCTGCCACCACCGCCAGGGGGAGTGAGGCGGCAAGACAGAGCATGCCGACGAGACTCGTGGCTGGAGTGTGCCTCGGGGCGGGGTAGCGCATGGACGGGCTTTCACGTTGAGAGGGTGGGACGATTGGAGAACGCGGCGTAGGGCGTCGCTGGTTGCGAAGATCCTTGCGTCGTTGCAGAGGCTCAGCCCCAGGTGGAGGGCGGGGGGCCTGCCTGGTAGCCGGGACCGGGAGGAGGCGGAACCGGTCCCGGAGGCATCACGCCGCTCGGTCCGGGCTGAACGTAGCCCTGAGCGGCGAAGTCCGAGGAGGGCGGAGGGACTGCGCCGGGAACCTGCATCTGGCCGGGAGCATAGGGCTGCTGCGGCGCGTATCCCATCGCGCCGAACGCGTGGGCCTGCTGCTGGGCCTTCTTCTTGCGGCTGCTGAGGAACCAGAACACGCCACCGCCGATTGCTCCGACCAGCACAACCCCCACGATCACCCAGACCCAGGGGAATGCAGGAGCGTCTTTGCCGGTGACCCGGTACTCGTCAGGCTTGGTGAAGGTCACTGTGTTGCCACTGACCTTGCCGCCGTCGGCGTCTGTGACCTCACCGGGGAAGGTGATGGAGAGCGTGTAAGCATCCTCAACGTCGTTGGAGGAGGCGGGTAGGCCCCCGGCATCGGTGTCGAGAACGTACTCGTCACCTTTGTGCTTGATGAGTCCATGGCTTTTGGAAATATTCTTCGACTTGCTGGTGAATGTGCAAGTCGGGAAACCATCGCGTTCGGAATAGGAGGCTTTCATGCCTTCAAGGATCCCGGAGACCTCGGATTCGTCACACGCGTCCTGCATGGCCTCCTTGACGGAAGAGGATCTACTCTTGCGCTGACCCACGATGGTCATGTCGTAGGTGTCGCCCTTGTTGATGACGACCTTGATGGACGTTGTCATCTCATAATCGCTGCTCGCAGCGGGGACGGCGGCGTGGCTCTGAGGAGTCAGAAGCATCAGGGGAATGAGAAAGGAGAGAAAGACGAGTGTTTCAGGGAAGCGGCGTCGGGGGATAGTCACTGCCATGGTCCTCATCCTAGAAGAAGGTCGGTGATGATGGGGCTCCCGCATAGGGAGTGATAACGCAAGGAACGGTGTTGTGGCCCCGGATCGTCAGATCGTGGGGCCACAACACCGGGAGGAGGGAAGGAATCAGTAGGCACTCTGGCCGGGCTGACCGTTGTTGTATGGAGGCTGACCGGGCTGCTGGGCCTGGGGAGCACCGTAACCCGTCTGCTGGCCTGGCTGCTGGGCCTGGGGGGCTCCGTAGCCCGTCTGCTCGGGCTGGGCCTGCGGGGTGCTGTAACCCGTCGGCTGGCCGGGCTGGGCCGGGAACGCCTGGTTCGGGTCGTATCCTTGGGCGGGAGCCCCGTAGGGCGCCTGGGTCTTGTTCTTCTTGCCGCGGATGATGAAGAAGGCGACCAGGCCACCGATCAGCACCAGGGCGCCGACGCCGACGAGGATCCAGACCCACATGGGGATGGAGCCGTCCTTACCCTTGACAGTGTGGCCCTCGAGATCGGTGAAGGTGACCTTGTTGCCCTCTACCTTGCCGCCGTCGGCCTCCGTAACCTTTCCAGGGAAGGTCACCGACTGAGTGATCTCAACGTGGTCGGAGTCGGCTCCACTTCCGAAATCCGGGAGGTTGACGATGTACTCGCCGTTCTTGTGAGTCACCTCGTTAGTTTTGTTGGAAACCTTCGAGGTTCCCTCCATCGTGCAGGTGCGGGTGTCCCCGTCCTCCTTGAAGGTGGCTTTCACGTTGTCGAGATTGCTGGTGGAACTGCCAGCCATGAAACTGTCTTTAGTGCAGGTGCTCTCCTTGAGGACCGGGTACTCCCCATTTCAGACATCACGAACTTGGCGGAGTACGTGTCATCCGATTTAACGACGATGTCCATCGACAGTGTGAAAATGGCGGAGTCGTCGTCTGCGGCGTGTGCTGGGGCGCCGATCAGTGCGAGGGGCGCGGACAGGACGAGCGCCGCAAGAGCCGTCAAGACGGACAGAGGTCTAGGGATGCGGTGAGTGATGGCAGATGTCATGCCCTTACAGTAGCGGTTTCGATGTCAGGTTGTAACCGGATCATCATGGGGAACGTTCCCCGCCTCCGGTGGGACGTTACCGGGGCTGCTGCGGCGGGCGCTGAAAGTCCGCGGGGCTATGCCCTTCCTGATAGGGCACCTGTGTACCCCGGTCCGGGCGACTGATATCCCCCCTGCTGGGCCCCGTAGGTACTGAAGACGCCCGCGCTTCCAGAGGCCTGAGGTGGCGCGAAGACGCTGGTGTCCTGGCTCGGGTCGGCGTAGGGGGCATAGCCGTCACGGAGGTTGGTGACGGGGTAGGGGTGGGTCGATCCCACCATCGGCTGCAGTGGGCCGGGGGAGACTGATACGGGCCGCCGACGTAGGCCCCCAGAGGCACGGGGCTGGTCGCCGCGGCCCCCTGAAAAGCATCGCCGTAGGGCAGTGCCGGAGCCAGCTGCCGAGCGCGGCGGGTCCTCAGGAGGTACACCACGACGCCGACAACGACGAGGAGGGCGACGGCGCTCGCCGCCGCAATCATCCACCACTGCAGGTGGAACTTCCCGTCCCCGCCCTCGGCGTGGGGAGCCTCAGGGCTCTCCAGCACGTTGTCCCAGGTGACCTTGTTGTCGTCATTCCTCCCGTTGGACTTCGTCACCTCTCCGGGGAAGGTCACGGCTATCGAGACCTTCATTCCTCCCGCAGCGCCCTGGGAGGAGGAGCGGGAGTCGTCCTCACCGAGCTGGCTCAGCGCGTCGGGGGACAGGTCGAAGACGTACTTCCCGTCCTGGTGCTTGATCGTCCAGACGTCGGTCTGCAGGTCGTTGAGTGGAACCGACTTGGCAGTGACCTGACACGCCGGATGCCCGTTGTGGGACGTGTAGGTGTAGTTCGCCTCGACGTTCTTGGGCAGGGGAGTGGACTTCTCGAGCTTCTTCTCGGTGCAGCTCTCCCTGGTGATGAGCGGCAGCCCCGACGAATCCCACATGATGTAGGTCAAGTCGGCGGTCTCGTTGTCATGGATGACGAAGTCATAGTGAGCCCCGCAGCCGGTCAGCAGCAGCGCGAGGCCGGCCAGTACCGTCACGACCACGGGTCGCCTGACAGCGCGGGAGTCATGAAGCATGCGTCGAGTCTAGAACGGTGTGGGGACTACTCGGACGGCTCAGGGTCGCCCTTGCGCTGCTTCCGTGGTGCGTGGCCGGTGCTGCGCCGTCGCAGGACGGCCACAGTCAGGCCGCCGCCGAGCAGGATCAGGCCCGCGGTCAGCCAGACGCGGTAACGGCTCCACCACGACACGCCCTGGCCGTCCCGAGCGTAGCCCGAGGCGCTCACGCCCTTGGCCACCGTGTCCGGGTCGTTCCAGGTGACCGTGGTGCCTGAGACCTTTCCCCCACCGGACTGCGTCACCGCGCCGGGAAAGGTGACTGAGACCCTGGTGTCGACGATGCCCTTGAAGGACGTGCTGCTCGGCTGGGGCGCACCCGGGCCGCCCGACGGTGCGGCGGACGCCTCCGGGGCGCCTCCCTCTGCGCCGCCGGCTCCATTGGCGTCCTGGGAAGGATCGGACGGGAAGGGCTGGATCGTCACCTTGTAGACGTCGCCGTCGCGCACGACGATCGTGTTCGGCTCGGCCTGCGAGGCCTGGGGGACCTTGACCCCGCTGATGGTGACCTGGCAGCCGAGTCCGTCGTCGTCGGTGATCGGCTCGGCCTTGACCGTGGTGCCCGCGGGCACGCCCAGGGCAGTGGGGTCGGAGTACTTCGAGCAGTCGGGGGCCTTGCCCCGGGGGGAAGACGGTTCCGGTTGTATCGCGCATCTCCAGGACGACGTCGTAGCTGCCCTGGGAGCTGATGGTCATGTCCATGCGGGCGGTGCAGGCGGCCAGCGCCACACACACGATGCGGCCACCACCACGGCCGTTCGAAGGGCCCGGCATGCCTGCTGGCGGAGCCGGGTGTGCGGGAAGGGGTGCGTAGGACTGGACGCGGAGGACGGCACAACGGACATGCGGGCACGCTACACGCTCGTACTGGACCTTCACTGAGGGCGGAACGACGCCGTTTCAAAGGCGGCAAAAGCCGCCATCCTCCCGAATGTGGCCGATCACATGCCGGTATGGCCGGAGGGAGAGGCCGAGTTGGGACCTTCGGCAATGTGACCTGAGGCGCCGGGTGGGGGAGTATTGCCCTCGACCGAGCGAGTCGGCAACGGCGCGCTCAACCGGATCAACATACCCAAGGAAGGGACTCGCATGACTGTGTCTGAGAAGGACGTCCGCGCCGCCGCGCCGGCTAACGCCCCTGAGGATGTCATCGAATTCGTCACGCGTATCGCCGGTCGCCTGACAGCGCGGGAACGTCTACTTCGCGGACGGTTCGCAGGAGGAGTGGGACCGCCTGACCACCGAGATGGTGGAGTCGGGCATGTTCACCCGCCTCAACCCCGACAAGCGCCCCAACTCCTTCCTCGCGCGATCCCCTGCCCAGCGATGTCGCCCGTGTGGAGTCCAGGACCTTCATCTGCTCCGAGAAGGAGGAGGACGCCGGCCCGACCAACAACTGGTACGACCCGGCCGAGATGAAGAAGATCCTCAACGAGAAGTTCGACGGCGCCATGCGCGGCCGGACCCTCTACGTGATCCCCTTCTCCATGGGTCCTCTGGGCGGCCCCATCTCCCAGCTCGGTATCGAGCTGACCGACTCCCCCTACGTGGTGGTCAACATGCGGATCATGACCCGCATGGGCGCGGCCGCCATGGACCTCATCGCCGAGGGCCGCCCCTGGGTCCCGGCCGTCCACTCCGTCGGCGCCCCCCTGGCCGAGCACGAGAAGGACACCGCCTGGCCCTGCAACGACGAGAAGTACATCACCCACTTCCCGGAGACCAACGAGATCTGGTCCTTCGGTTCCGGCTACGGCGGCAACGCCCTGCTGGGCAAGAAGTGCTACGCGCTGCGCATCGCCTCGACCATGGCCCGCCGCGACGGCTGGATGGCCGAGCACATGCTCATCCTGCGCCTGACCGACGAGAAGAGCGGCAAGCAGTACCACGTCACCGCCGCCTTCCCGAGCGCCTGCGGCAAGACCAATCTTGCCATGCTCCAGCCCACCATCCCGGGCTACAAGGTCGAGACCGTCGGTGACGACATCGCCTGGATGCGCCCCGGCCCCGACGGCCGCCTGCGCGCCATCAACCCCGAGGCCGGCTTCTTCGGCGTCGCCCCCGGCACCTCCTACGACACCAACCCCATGGCCATGGACACCATGAAGGCCAACACCATCTTCACCAACGTCGCCCTGACCGACGACGGTGACGTGTGGTGGGAGGGCATCGACGCCCCGATGCCGGAGCACCTCATCGACTGGCAGGGCAACGACTTCACCCCGGCTGACGCCGCCGAGGGCAAGAAGGCCGCCCACCCCAACAGCCGTTTCACCACTCCGGCCTCGCAGTGCCCGATCATCTGCCCCGACTGGGAGGCCCCCGAGGGCGTGGCCATCGACGCCATCCTCTTCGGCGGTCGCCGCGCCACCAACGTGCCGCTGGTCGCCGAGCAGTACGAGAACGCCCACGGCGTGTTCATCGGCTCCGCCGTGGCCTCCGAGGTCACCGCCGCCGCCCTGGACGCCAAGGTCGGCTCCCTGCGCCACGACCCCATGGCCATGCTGCCCTTCTGCGGCTACCACATGGCCGACTACTGGTCGCACTGGCTGGAGATGCAGGAGAAGGCTGGGCGACAAGTTCCCCAAGGTCTACCAGGTCAACTGGTTCCGCAAGGACGAGAACGGCAAGTTCATCTGGCCCGGCTACGGCGACAACTCCCGCGTGCTCGACTGGATCGTGCGCCGCGCCTCCGGCGAGGTCGAGGCCGTCGACGGCGTCACCGGCCGCTACCCCAAGTTCGAGGACTTCAACCTCGAGGGCCTCGACCTGGGCGAGGAGGAGTGGGCCAAGATGTACGACATCGACCCCGAGGCCTGGGCCGCCGAGATGGACGACACCGAGGAGTACTACAAGCAGTTCGGTGACAAGCTCCCGGAGGCCATCAAGGAGCAGCTTGCCAAGTTCCGTGCGCGCATCGACGAGGCCAAGAAGGCCTGATCGCTGCTGAGGTTCTTCCCCGCGAAGGACTCTGACGGGGGCTCCGACCGGTTCGCCGGTCGGAGCCCCTGTTCGTTCATGCGGGGCGACGTCGGAGACGGGATGGTGAACGGTGCCCATCGGAGAGCACGAATTGGCACCGTGCTCGCCACTACAGTGACGAAGGGCCGATGACGAGGGCTTAGGTCGCTTTCCCATCGTGCCGGCGACGTGCAGCAGCGTGGAAGGTGCCGAGCATGGAATGGCAGGACAACGGCCTCAGCGACGGTCGTGGGGACCTGTTCGACGAGACGCTGGGTCAGTCGATGCGGTGGTGGGCGACGGAGACGAGCGATGGGCGCCTGCTCCTGCGACGCTCGGTGGTGATCCGCTGCTGCGCACTGGTGGCGCTCGTGGTGGGGGTGCCCGGCATGATCTACAACGCTCTGCCGCTGATGAGCCCCTACATCACCGAGCATGAAGTCAAGGACACCATGGCCGTGGTGATCATGTTCGGCATCCCAGTGGTCTGGGCGATCAATGTCCTGCGGCGTCAGACGGTGCTGAGTGAGGATGGCATCGCTATGCGACGCCTGCTGTTCACCGAACGGCGCCCCTGGGAGTCGGTGGCATCGAGGCTCACGCTGTCGACGCTCGATCTGACTGAGGGGCCGTCGTCGCCCAGCGGATTCATTGAGCGGACTCGGATCGCGATCGAGAATGGTGACGGTGATGACGCCATCAGGCTTCCCGGATGCGTCATCGGGATGACCTGGGGAAAGTCCCGGGACCGCGCTTCTGCGGCTGTGAGGGACTTGCAGTACTACATCTATGCGCGGGGGTGGGGTGTCTCGGAGGATGCCGCTGTCAGTGAGGCCCCTCATCTCGTGGAGGCCCGAGGCCGGCACGGGGCGGAGAAGATGATGCAGAGCAGCCGCCTGGTGCTCTGCACCCCGGTCTGGCGCAGAATCAAGGAGCACCTGTGCAACGGCGGGCTCTTCCTCATCGGCATGGGGGTGCTGTTCATGGTGATCGGTGGTCAGCAGCTGTTCTTCGAGACGGCCTCGCTCAGCGGATCGGATATCGCCTTCGCGGTGTTCTGCCTTCTGCTCGGGCCGGTCACCATGGCGTATCCGCTCCACAAGATCTACGGGTGCTTCCAACGAGTCGTCGTGGACGAACGTGGGATTCGCGCCGGAAGACGCTCGTGCGTCTGGCCGGAGTCCCGCTCAGGACTGTTCGTCGCCGGGGACCGGATCTTCGTCGTCCACGGCAACGGGAGGCACCTGGCCCTGGATGGTGCCGGTGTCACGTGGGGGAGCTTTCAGCGACGGCAGGAGCAGCTGGTCGCCAGATGCGAGGCGATCTGGCTCTGGGGGGTCGCCTATGGCGCCACCCGGGAAACCGGTCGTTATGTTCCCCTTGGGAATGCCGGCATGCAGGAGGAGCGGGAGATTCTCGAACGCGGGATCGGATTAGCGGTTCCTCATCGAGGTCAGCCCGCTTGATTCTGTGCGGCCAGGGCCTGGTGGCGTCGGACGAGGAGGATGATGGCGATGATCCAGCAGGCCGAGCCAACTCCTAGACCGGCTACGAGTGGCCATGTGAACATGCCGAGGGTGGGTTCTGGGATCATGCGAATCGGGTCGTCGTCGCCCAGGCCATCACATGAGACCCGGTACTCTCCTGACGTCGTCGCCGTGAACTTCAGGACGGAGTGATATGCAGAACCCTCGGTTGTGATGCGTGTTCCGGTACTGCGGGTGGTAGCGATGTTCTTACCCTCAGAGGTGGTGATGGAGCAGATGTCGACGAACTCACCGTCCTCCACGTACAGGGTGCGCTCGTCACCTGCGCTTAAGGTGATTCGCTGGCCGTTGGAGATGACATCTCCGCCGGTGGCGGTGTTAACGGCGACGACTGCAAAACCGATTCCTACGACGCTGAGACCCAGGATTGGGCCGGCCACGAACAGAAGGATCGCTCCGACCAGCTTCCCGGTGTGTGTCGGGCGGGGGCGCGGATACCCGTATGGAGGCGCAGCCTGATACTGAGGCTGGTACGGGGGCTGATTCTGGGAGTTGACATCGGTCCGTTTTCTGGGTGTGCTTGAGTTGTCGTTGTAGCGTAGCAAGTCAGGCATTCGGTGAAGCGGCCTTAGGTGCCTCAGCCGTCGTCTCCCTTGACGAAGGAGACTTCGTGCTCGTCGGCAGCGCGGAGCAATCGCTTGTTGCGTGTCCACAGGCTGGCGCCAGGGGCCAGCATGGCGGAGCCGAGCAGGTGCGCATCGACTGGGCTGAGGCCCCGGCCCCACAGCGCATGCGTTGCGACCAGAGCCAGCAGCTCGTCATGTGAGAGGGTCGGGAACTGGTGGAGGTGCGACAAGTGCTTGAGGACGTCGTCTCTGGCTTTGAGTGAACCCATCGCCAGCTCCTCCACCACGAGTGGATGGGCCCCGATCTCGTCCTCGTGCAGCAGGTTGACGACTACTGGGTCCGAATGGTGGAAGTGATCGATCCATACCGATGCGTCGACGAGGATCACCGGCTGGCGCTCCGACGTCGTGGAGCGGCGCTCGCCTTCCGATCAGAGCCGCCGAGAGCTGCGAGGCGACGTGCACTCTCCACCCTGACCAGTGTCTCCAGGCCGGTGCGCAGCAGCTCGGTGCGCTCAGTGATGCCCGTGAGCTCCTGGGCGTTGGCAATGAGCTCGTCACTGAGTGTCACAGTGGTTCGCACGATACCTCCTGCATCAGTTTCGTCATCAAATGATGCAGATTCTGGTGCATCTGCATGTGATGGCCAGTGGTCTGTCATGAGCACTGAGAGTGCGGGTGTCCTTGGTGTGAGTCGGCGGCGCATGAGTCGCCCCTCCTCCAGGGGTGGAGGAGGGGCGACTCGATAGGTGGCGTCATGAATGGGTGTCATGAGGGCGGCGAGTCATGCGACGGTCGCCTTCCTCTCCACGGCCGTCCGCTCGCGGCGAGCCGTCAGTCGCGCGCCCAGGGCGGACATGACCAGCCCTGCCAGCGCCCAGCAGGTCAGGACGATGACCGCCTGGCCGGCACCTGCGCCGTTGAAGAACACCGCGGAGCGCATCGCGGTCCCGGCTGCGCCAATCGGCATGAGCTGACCGATCTCGCCCCACGGAGCGGGCAGCCACTGCGGGCCGGTGGCGATGCCGGACAGTGGGTTGGAGATGAACAGAATCAGGAACCCGCCTAGCCCCAGGCCTGGGTAGCCGAGCAGGTCCTTGGCTCCAATGACGGTCAGTGAGATCGCCGCGATCCCCAGGGTCAGCGCGCCCGTCGTCATCCAGAAACCGCCATCGATCGTGTGGAAGCCGAACTGCAGCAGGGCGGTGATGGCCAGACCTGAGGCGAGAGACATGAGCGCCGCTCCCAGCATCCGCAGCCACGGGCTCTTCCTGAGCAGGGTGATGAGGAGGACCGCTGAGACATTGCCGCCGAAGGCCAGTGGTAGGGCCAGAGAGGTGATCGTCACGCCGGTGGGGTCCTCGTTCGTCATGGGGGCGAGGTCCTCGTAGGTGACGTGCTGGCCAGTGGCCTCCAATCCGGCGCCGATCCCCTTGAGCAGCTGGACGTAAGGCGTTCCCGCGCCCGAGGCGGTCATCACCGTGATGCCGTTGGCCCCGACGGTAATGGCGCCGACGGCCTGACGGTCCTTGACTGCTTGACCTGCCTGGTCCGGCTGCTCGTAGGTGGTGGTCTCGAAGGAGCCTGGAGCCTTGGCCTCCAAGGCGCTCGTGATCCGGTTTGTGGCCTGCGGAGGTCCGGCGATCGCCAGCGGCAGGTCCTTGGCTCCGGAGTTGAGTGACGGCGTCAGGAAGCACAGGAGCATGACGATGAGCAGCGCTGGGACGCCGACGAGCACCGTCAGCAGCCGTCGTACCGGTCGCTCGGTTCCGGTCTCCGTCCTGTTCTCCTGGGTGACGTCGTCTGGTGAGCCGTTCTTCCCCGAGTCCTGGGTCTCGGAGGTGGAGGACGGTGTGTGCTCGTGATCCTCGGCGGTGCTCGGGGAGGCGGCTGAGGTGGTGGTTGTGGACTTCATGGGTCCCTCCAAGAGGAGCAAAGTGTTCCGCTTACGAAACGGAGCATATTGCTTCGGATATACTGAAGCAAGTCCGTCCAGTGAGAGGAGCACCTCGTGCGCGCCGACGCCGCCATCAACAAGCGCCAGCTGCTCGACTCGGCCGCCCAGTTGCTGGCCGAGCAAGGCCCCCAGGTGTCCCTGCGCACTATTGCCAGGTACGCCGGGGTCGGAGTCGCCACCCTCTACCGCCACTTCCCGACCCGTGAGTCCCTCGAAGAGGCGCTGGTCCTCGACACCATGAGCCAGGTCGCCGACGTCGCCCGCTGGTTCCGGGAGGGAGAGGCGAGTCGGCAGCGTTGGCGGGAGTTCGCCGAACGCCTCGGCAGCTTACGTATCGGCGCGCTCCAGGACCGTTTCGCCGATGACGCTCCCCAGCTCGCCGAGTTCGCCAGCGTCCTGGATCGACGCGCTCGGACGCTTGAGGAGGTTGAGGCCGCCTTGGCTCATGCGCATGATGCGGGACTCGTGCGCGACGACGTCCTGGCGGTGCGGTTCATCATGGGGATCGCCGTTGTCGCCCGGCCGCTGCCCGGCCGCGCCGCGGAGATGGTTCCCGACCAGGCCGAGTGGCTCATGACTACCTACCTCGCCGGACTCGCGCCGCGCTGAGTCGCCGATGGCTGACGGGGCTCAGAGGTAGGCCCTCGTCCTGGAGGTCACCGCTGTGTAACGTGCCGTCATGCACGAGTACTCACCTGACGGGCTCATGTCGTCCGACTCCGCTCAGGTTGTTCCGGGCGCTGACGGCGCGCAGACGGGTCAGCCGCTTGACGAGACCTCCGCCGACCTGGCGCTGCGAGCCACCCGGTACCTGCGCACCCATTTCCGCGAACGTGTCACCATCGGGGACCTCTCGGCGCACCTCGTCTACAGCCCCTCCCACCTCACCCGGGTCTTCACGGCCGCCGTCGGCACCTCGCCCATGGACTACCTGGCCGCCTGGAGACTGCATGAGGCCAAGCACCTCCTCATCACCCACCGGTTGGGCGTGGCCGAGACCTGCCACGAGGTCGGCTACACCTCGGTGGGCACCTTCAGCCGCCGCTTCCTGCGCGACGTCGGGACCCCGCCCGGCGCTCTGCGCCGCATCGCCGACCGGGTCGCCGAGCGAACCCAACCACCCGTGAGCCTCCTGGTCCCGGCGGTGGCAAGGATCCGCATCCGCCCGGAAGTCCCTGAGGAGATGCGCCGCACGCTCGGACCCGCCCCCTATCAGTGGATCGGGACCTTTCCCCGCCCCGTCCCCAGCGGGTTGCCGGCCACCGGGACGCTGCGCCGCGGTATTGACGAGGTCGAGGTGCCCGTGGTCCCAGGCTCCCCCTGGATCCTCGCCACCATCTTTCCCGACGGCGCCGACGTTCACGAGCAACTCGCCCCCACACGTCCCCTTGTCGCGCGGCTGTGTGTCCCTGAGGAGCCCGTCCCCGGCCCCGTCACCCTGCCGGTGCGCGCAGCCCTTCCCTGGGATCCGGCGGTCCTTGTGGCCCTGGCGGCGATGGTGGTGTGACGGTCGTCCTCGGCCCCGCCGGTCAGGACAGCAGGATCGGAGTCGTTCGCGGTGTACCGCTCGGTCTACCGTCATGGAACGTCAGGACGTCCCTCGACATGCAGCCGGACACGTAAGGAGCCACTAATGACAGACACCACCGCCAACGCCCAGCCCGCCGAGCGCCTTGCCGGCTTTCCCTGCTGGATCGAGTCTGTACTCCCCGGACATCGACGCCTCGGCCGCGTTCTACCGAGACCTTCTCGGCTGGGAGATCACCCGTGCAGAACCGGGCGGGCCGCTGACCACCGAGGTGCATCACGACGGTCGGCTCATCGGCTCCTTCGAACCCGCCGAAGCGGCGCCCGGGGACCCTGGCTGGCAGGTGAGCTTCATGGTCGACGACGTCCGCACCGCCGCCGGAGCCGCCGAGACGGCCGGTGGGAGCGTCGTTGTGGAGCCCACTGACGTCACGGAGACCATGGCCTACGCCCTTGCCTCCGACCCCGACGGCAACGTCGTCGGGCTCCTGGAGGACGAGGACTGCGAGGGGCCCTACCCCTACCAGGCCGGGATGCCGGTGTGGTTCGACGTCCTGGCCAGTAACCTGGAGCCGGCTGAGCGCTTCTACCGGGAGGTCGCCCGGTGGCCCACCCGCCGGCTGACCATCGCAGACCAGGAGCAGGACTTCTACACGAGCGTCGTCGGGGGCAAATCCGTGAGCGGCGTCGGTCGGGCCGGCTATTTCGGTGAGGAGGTCCCCTCGCGCTGGCGCATCTACTTCGGGGTTGAGGACACAGACGCCGCAGCCCGGCGTGTGCGTGAGCTCGGGGGAGCCGTCATCGTCGAGCCCATCGACTTCACGTTCGGGCGCATGGTGGAGGTCGCCGACCCGCACGGTGCGCGCTTCCTGCTCACCACGTTCTGATCCTCACGCAATAGCCGGGCGGGGCCACTGGTGGTCCCGCCCGGCTGTGTCTGATACTTTACAAAAGAATCTAGCGATACCGCATCGATGGGTATGGGAAGATTCAGTCGTACTGTTTAAGTTCCTGTTTCCTGACGAAAATCAGCTTGTCGCAGGTTGTGTTGCGTTGGTGATATCCGGCGGATTCCTATAGAGCGCTGTTGACTTTTGTGTGAGTCGACTGTAATAATTTAGTATGCGAGATCCACTCGGTGATGATTTAGGGCGCGGCGATCTTCCCAAAGTTGGCGGGTGGGTGTTTCTGGTTGTCCTTCCGTTGGTTGTTGCTGTCGTCCTAGCGGCGGTGGTGGTGCCCCTGGGGTCGGGTGGTAGGCGAGTGCTCTCTATTGTTTCGCAAATCGCGAGCGCCAGGTCTGAGTTGCTTCCCATACTGATTGGTTCCCAGCTTGGAGTGTCAGCGTTGGTCGTCGCTATGACGCAGTTTCAGCCTGAGCGGTGGCGTGGAACTCCGAAGGAGTTGGGTGACTGCTGGCTGAGTGAAGTGAGGCTGGTTGCATCCCAAGAAAACCGTTATATCGCGTCTACGTTCGGGTTGCTTGGTATATCGAGCGTTATTGTGTTTGGGGTTGCTGCTTGCGTATCCCAAAGAATAGATGCGGGAGGAGTCTTGCTCCTGCTGATTGTCTGGGGGATTCATGCCGTTTCCTCTGCTGTTTTAATTATGGTTCCTGCGACGGGGGCTGCTGCAGTCGTTGATTACTGGAGGTCGCTCATTCGATTGGTGTACGTGGCTGAAATGTGGCCAGGAGAACTGGAGTTCGCCAAAAAAGAGGTCGATAGGGTCGGCATGTCTCCATTGGTGCATGTCAGACAATGGAGAGGGGTCGTCGTTCTTGGTGTTCTATTTGTTGCATTGATTCCGGTTATTATCCTTGGTCGCATTTGTTTTGGTTTTTCAGGCTGGTTGCTGCTGCAAATTGGTGTGGTTGAAATGATGGTAGCATCGGCGCTTTTGTCGATTGGGGCAGGGTGGGGGCGATGGAGTAGCGAAGGCTTCCTTGCCATTCTTTTTTGGCTTTCATGGCCTCTTATGCTGCTTCAAGGTTTCATCTTAGAGCTTGAATTCATTGCGATTGTGACAGAGCCTTCCCTAGTAAGAAACGTAAGTATTGGTTTTGTAGTGGTAGCTACACTCTTCTTGGGTGCCTTGTTTGTGGTGGTCGCATGGGGTGCTCGCATTGTATGGGCTCGATTCAATCTTCTTAAAAGTACTCTAACTTTGAACTGGATCATGGATTTAAGGTCGCAGCGCCGATGCGGAAACAGGTGTTCCAGTGACGAGAGAGAGGCTGTTGAGCGCTCTGTTGTTGAGACGTTGGGTGATAAAAATAGAGAAGACACTAGTGAGATTGTAAAAAATAGTGTGCTTCTGGGGTTTTTATATGTTTGATAGATGGAGGTAAAATAGTCGGGCGGGGCCACTGGTGGTCCCGCCCGGCTGCGTCCGGGAAGCGAAGGCGCTGAGAGAAAAGTGAAGGGAGAAGGAAGCACCCTCATGGCCGGACACGGCCCAGATTACTCCACCTGCTGGCTCTCGGCGCCCCCGTCCGCGTCGGAGGCCGCGTCCGCCGTAACCTCCGCGGGGCCCAGCAGCGCCAGGATCCGCTCGGTCTGCCACGGCAGGATCCCGCCCTCACCGAAGACCACTGGGCCTCATCCGGGTCCTCGACGACGTCGTCGGCCAGGAGCCCCAGAAGGTGCACCAGCGGCATACGCCGCCCCTCCAGCAGGTCGAGCAGGTGCGCCAGGACCCGGTTGCTGCTGCGATCCAGGTTCGCCACCTGGTGCTCGCCCACCCCCACGGGCAGGTCCCACCAGATGAGGCGGCGCTCAGCGAGGTCGATGACGAACGGGGTCGCGTTGAACGTGGGCGAGACCAGGTCGAGGCGCTGCATGACGGTGGAGGCCTCGAAGACCTCGCCGCTCTGCGGGTCCGCGCCGCGGGCCATCGCTCCCGCCCAGCACTCGGGCACCTCGCTGAGCCGGTGGCGGGAGAAGGAGTGGACCGTCATGACGACGTAGCGCCACCCCAGCCGCAGCGCCTCGGCCAGGGTGACGTCAATGAACTCGGCCGCCCCGTCGGGCGCCGAGGTGAGGTCACCCGAGTGCACGGCCGCCGTCGAGCGCAGGTTGTAATAGGCGATCTGCTCGGTGCGCGCGAAGTCCTCGGCGACGAAGAAGGCCGACAGGTCCAGGTCCACCCGGGTGTCCGGGCTGCCCTCGGCGGCAGCAGGTCCGGCAGGCCCCGGGGCCTCGGGTGGGGCCTTGGGCAGGTCACGCCAGTGCAGGAAGAAGCGGATCGTCTCGCCCTCGGGCAGCGGCAGGCGGGTGCCGCGCCCCGCCGTGCGCAGGCCCGGCGAGGCCGAGCGCAGTCCCACCGGAGCCGTGTAGCCCTCGTACATCCCCTGGTCGACGGCGATCCGCCCCAGGTGCGCCCGCCGACGCAGGGCCTCCTCGACGGCGCGAACCACCGCCGCGTCGGCGCGGCCGGGGCGACGGGTGGAGGTGATGAGCGTTGTCTTGGTGCCCGTGGCCGCCTTGATGGCAACGACCCGCCACGGCAGCGTGTCCGGTCCGGGGGAGGAGAAGTACTCCCACAGGCGCACCAGGACGGGAAGGGAGACCTCGGGCGCGACTCGGGCGAACTCGGCGACCACGCGCTCGCGGGCGGCGTCATCGGCGCACAGTCGCAGCAGGTGGTTGAGACGGCGGGCGAAGACCCCGGGGCGGGCGGCCAGCAGACGAAGGGCGTCATCGACGTCGCGGCGCGTCAGGGCCTCCTCCAGGTGGGAGGTGAAACCCGCTTCGGCGCCCCCGGAGGCGACCTGGTGCAGGAGCGCGGCGGCGCGCGGGAATCGACGCGCGTAGTCGCCGGGGCGCAGGTGACGGGCCAGCCGCTTCCACCGCTCGCAGCGCCGCTCCATCTCCTCGGCGCAGTCCCGGCCGTCCTGGGACTGCCCGACGGCGTCGAGCAGTCCCAGCAGCCGGCGCCGCTGGGCGCGGGAGAAGGAGGGGAACCGGCACGGCTCGGCCAGGGAGACATCACCACCCGCCATGGCGACCGCCAGGCGCAGCACATCGGTGACGGCGCGGTAGGAGGCGGAGAAGTCCAGGCCCGGGAAGACGACCGTGAGGACCGCGAGGTTCTCCTTGACCGCCACATGCGGCGCCCGCTCGGGGCCGAAGCCGCGCAGGGCCATCAGGTCCGCGCGGTCCTGGGCGCTGAAGGGGGTCGCCTGGGCGGCGAGGTCGGCCACGATCCGCTCCAGGTCCAGCGCCGTGGCCAGGCCCAGCTCGGTGAGGGCGCTGTCGTCTCCCGGCAAGGGCTCGCGGGGGCTGGGCCGGCTCCTGCATCGAGTGACCTCCTGACAGAGGACTGATCGACTTCCACCCGGGCCTCCTGATGCCTTGCTGCCCGACGCCTGAGTACGTCGGAACGGCCTGAGGGTACCCGGCGGCGATCCAGGTTTCCCGAGAAGCGGCTCGGGCCGACCCCGAGGCGCGCGGTGCCCGCGATTCCGGGCCTCATGCGGCCTTCATCATCTAGGCTGTCGCCGTGAAGATCCTGCTCCTCGGCTCCGGCGCGCGCGAGCACGCCCTGGCCCGTGCCCTCGCCCGTGATCCGCAGACCACCGAGCTCATCGTCGCTCCCGGGAACCCCGGTACGTCGGCCATCGCCACGAACCTCAACATCGACCCCAGCGTCCCGGAGGAAGTCGTGGCCCTGGCTACGCAGATGAAGGCCGACCTCGTCGTCGTCGGCCCCGAGGCGCCCCTGGTCGCCGGTGTCGCCGACGCCGTGCGCGACGCCGGGATCCCCTGCTTCGGCCCCGGCGCCGAGGCCGCCCGCCTGGAGGGCTCGAAGGCCTTCGCCAAGGAGATCATGACCGCCGCGGGCGTCCCCACCGCCGAGGCCGCCGTGTGCACCACTGAGGCCGAGCTGGCCGCCGCCCTGGACCGCTTCGGGGCGCCCTACGTCGTCAAGGAGGACGGCCTGGCCGCAGGCAAGGGCGTCGTCGTCACCGACGAGCTCCCCGTCGCCCTGGCCCACGGCCGCGCCTGCCTGACCCGCGGCAGCGGTCGCGTCGTCGTCGAGGACTACCTCGACGGCCCCGAGGCCTCCGTGTTCTGCGTGTGCGACGGCGCCACCGTCCGCCCCTGGCCCCCGCCCAGGACTTCAAACGCCTCCTCAACGACGACGCCGGCCCCAACACCGGCGGCATGGGCGCCTACTCGCCCCTGCCCTGGGCCCCGGCCGACCTGGCCGAGCAGGTGGTGCACGAGGTCGCCCAACCCGTCGTCGACGAGATGGCCCGCCGTGGCAGCAGACTTCATCGGCCTGCTCTACTGCGGCCTGGCCCCTAACCGGACGCGGCCTGCGCGTCGTCGAGTTCAACGTCCGATTCGGCGACCCCGAGACCCAGGCCGTCCTGGCCCGCCTGACCTCCTCCCTGCCCGAGCTCCTCCACGCCGCCGCCACCGGTCTCCTCGCCGAGGCCCCCGAGCCCACCTGGTCCGAGCAGTGCGCCGTCGACGTCGTCATCGCGGCCCCCGGCTACCCCGGAACCGTCACCACCGGCGGCACCATCACCGGGATCGAGGCCGCCGAGGAGCTCGACGACGTCCACGTGCTGCATGCCGGCACCGGCACCACCGAGGGCGGGGAGCTGGTCGTCATCGGAGGTCGGGTCCTGTCCGTCGTCGCCCTGGGGCCAACCGTCGAGGCGGCGCGGGAACGCGCCTACGAGGCCGTTGAGCGCATCGAGATCGAGGGCGCCCAGTACCGCACCGACATCGCTCACGCGGCCAGCGCCGATGGGGCCGACAGGGGTGACGGGGCCGAGTAGAGCCCCCTCGCCATCGCGACCACGGCCCATGGCTCGCCTTCTGCCGAACCCCCGAAACCGCGCCGTCAGGCACGCCTACGAGGAACGGGGAGCACGACGCGCGCACTTCTTCCGAGACTAAACGCACACCGGTCTCTGCTTTCCTGAGGGAGATCTGCGGCTCCTCGGCGGTTGGGCGGGGTGTGCGCCGGCTCCGGTGCTGACCCACGTCAGCGTTTTGTCCGGTCGGTCGGGAGAGGCGGGAGGTGAGATTCGTTCCCATCCCGTCGGTGGGATTTGCTCCGGTCGCAGCCCGACTCCCCTGACGATCCGACCCGGATGAATGGGCGAGATGGCGCGGTAAGCGGGCGGACGTCCAGTGGTGACTCCCGCAGGCGACGCCGCGGCTCGGAAACGGACACAGGGTGCCCGCCGATGGCAGGATGGGGGTATGACTCAGTCCGCGAGCTCCGCCTCAGTCGGTCCCGGAGCCTCAGCATCCGGCTCCCGGCCCCCCGCCGTCCCAGGGTGGGAGCACCGCTCCAGCGGCAAGGTTCGGGACGTCTACGCCCCCAGCTCCGACGGCCCGTGGGCCGGGCAGGACGTGCTCCTCGTGGTCGCCTCGGACCGTATCAGCGCCTACGACCACATCCTGGCCACCCCGATCCCGGACAAGGGGAAGGTCCTCACCGCCCTGAGCGCCTGGTGGTTCGAGCGGCTCGCCGACGTCGTCCCGGGTCATCTCGTCTCCCTCGACGTTCCCGCCCAGGTCGCCGGGCGTGCCATGATCTGCCGACGACTGGAGATGTACCCCGTGGAGTGCGTGGCCCGCGGCTACCTCACCGGCTCCGGTCTGGCCGAGTACCGGGGGAGTCGCTCCGTGTGCGGCGTGGCCCTGCCCGAGGGACTGACCGAGGCGTCCCGCCTGCCCGAGCCGATCTTCACCCCCGCCGCCAAGGCCGAGCTCGGCGAGCACGACGAGAACGTCTCCTTCGAGCGTGTCATCCAGATGGTGGGGAGAGCGCCGCCACCGCCCTGCGCGAGACCACGTTGGCCCTCTACTCCCGGGCCGCCGAGATCGCCCGGGACCGCGGCATCATCCTGGCCGACACCAAGTTCGAGCTCGGCACCGACGCCGGCGGCGACCTGGTCCTGGGCGACGAGGTCCTCACCCCCGACTCCTCCCGCTTCTGGCCGGCCGACGCCTGGGAACCCGGCCGGGTCACCCCTCCTTCGACAAGCAGTACGTGCGCGACTGGCTCACCTCCCCGGACTCCGGCTGGGACCGGGACGGAGGTCAGGAGCCCCCGCCCCTGCCCGACGACGTCGTCGAACGGACCCGGGCCCGCTACCTCGAGGCCTACGAGCGGCTGACCGGTCACCCCCTGGAGCTGTCATGACCACGACCTCATCCACGTCGGACGTTCCTGATACCGGGAGCGCCGCACGCGCCTTCAAACCGGGACCGGGCTTCACATCCTCATCGGCCTCATCGTCCTGACTGTCGTGCTGGCGCTGTCGGCCGCCATCACCTCCGCCCTCGGGGCGGCCGGGACATCCCGTGTCCTGGGCGGCATCGCCCTCGTCCTCGTGGGGCTGGGCATGCTCGCCTCCCTGAGGCTCTCCGCCCGCTCCCTGGTGGTCAACGCCCCCCGTCTGCGACTGGAGCGCAACCGGGTCCGGGTCACCCGGGCCCGGCAGCTCAGCGAGTCCTCCAAGAACAAGAAGGGGGCCAGTGGCAAGGGGGCCAAGGGTTCTCAGTCCTCACAGCGGGGCTCAGGGTCCGACGGCGCGCCCCTGCCCGGCACCGATCTGGCGACGCTGACCGTGCCGGGAACCAAGGTGCTCGTCCCCGAGTCGACCGGTCGGCGAGGCTGACCACCCTCGACGTGGTATCCGGACCCGTCACCACCGCGCTGGCCGCGACGTCATTCGGACGTGCGGCCGATGAGCGCCTGGCCGGGACCTCCACCGGCGAGACCATCATCCGTGTCGGCCAGCTCCTGCTCGGTGCCACCGGTTTCGTGCTCGTGGCCCTGGGGCTCGCCTCCATCCTGGGACAGGTGATCTCATGACTCCTCGTGACCGACGTCCCGACAACGAGCAGGGGCCCGTCAACTGGGGCATCATGCCCAAGAGGACCCCACGTCCGAAGAGCGCCTCCGCCCGGCCCGGCGGCAGCGGGACTGCTTGAGGTCGTCCGCTCCGGCAACAACCCGGCCCCCTGCCGGCTCAGCCGCCTCAGGGCACCTCCGGAGTCTCCGCGGCCTCCGCCGCCGGCTCGGCCGACGGCGCCACCGGTGCCCGTGAGGCGGGTGGCGCAGCGGTCATGACGGAGGAGGATCTGCGCTCAGCCGCGGCCCAGGCCATCGCCTCAGGAACCGCTGACGCCGTCGACGCCGCCATCGCCATCGACCTGGCCGACGTGTCTGGTGACGACACCGGCTGGGCCGACTCCGCCCCTGTCCGCCGGGTCGCCCGCCTCTCCAGTCGCTCTGCGCGCCGTTGACGGCCCCACCGATACCCCCGGTGACCACGGTGAGCCCGACCCGGTGGACGATTCGGTCTCCCCACCGGCAGTGACGGCAGCGCCGCCAGTGCCCCCGGATCCCCGGCACCCCAGCAGGAGCGGGCCGCGGCCGCCGTGAGCGCCGACAGCCGCTCGCCACGGCCCGTCGTGCGCCCCACCGCCGTCGAGGGACCGGGTAGCGCGCCCCAGACGGGAGCCACCACCACCCGCGTCTTCACCATCTCCCAGGGCAGGCCCGAGGCCGTGCCCAGCGGTGCCCCCGCGGCCTCCACACGCCGCCGGCGACTCCGGCATCGGCTGCACCGGCTGCACCGACCGCCTCGGCCCCCGATGCCGGAGCCCCCTCCGCCCGCGGCTACCAGGCGCGTCCCAGTGCCGCCCCCACCGCGCCTATGAGCGCAGCGGCCCAGCCCGACTCCGAGGAGGACGCCGGCATGCTGGCTGAGTCCAGTGCCTGGGAGGCTGCCACCAATGCCCTCGACACAGAGGAGATCAAGGCCCAGGGAGGCACTGACTGGGGTGTGGGGCGCGGTCCCGCCAAAGGACGCGGCCCACGCCGTCCCTCCTCAGGACCCGACTGGGGTGTGGGGCGCGGAAGCGCCAAGAGCTCCAGCGCCAGGACCCGCTCCCCATGGCCCGCAGCCGTGCGCCGCCAGCGCCTGGTCGGCGTGATCTTCGCCCTGCTGGGGCTGGTCCTGGCCACTGCCTCGGCCATGAATCTGGCCCGCAACGCCGAGGCCGGCCACCCGTGGATCCCACCGTGGCTCGTTGCGGTCCTCGGCGGTGCCGGGCTGGTGGCCGCCGCCGGCTACCTGGCCTGGGCCGGAGGCACCCCCGTGCGTCGTGAGGCCGAGCGCTGGAAGCCCGGTGTGCTCGACGCCGCCGCCGGCCTGACCACCGGGTCCGTCAAGATTCACGACCCCGCCCGGCTGGTGGCCCGCGCTCGCGGACCGCTTCTGCCGGGCACCTCCGAGCGCGGCGACGAGACGGCCCCCACCGTGGACTCCGGTCCTACGCCGGTCATGGGTACCTCCACCGTCGACCAGTCCATCCACGCCCCTGCCGGTGTTGCCGGCGCCGTGGGCGGGTTCATGCTCGCCAGCGCCGTGGTCTGTGCCGTCGTCGCCCTCATCCTGGGCTCCAGCTGGCTCATCGCCACTGCCGCTCTCACCCTGGGTGGAGTCATCGCCATCCGGCTGGCCGGCGAGTGGCTCGGCCAGGTCTGAGCCGGCTCGAGCCCGCGCCGGGTCAATGCCCTGGGCCGCATGCGGGTAGTCTTGGGATGCGCACTCATCCCGCCTTATCCGAGGAGCACCCATGGGACGCATTGTCGTCGAGGTCATGCCCAAGCCCGAGATCCTTGACCCCCAGGGCAAGGCGGTGGTCGGAAGTCTTCCCCGCCTCGGGTTCGATCAGTTCACCGGTGTGCGGCAGGGCCGCCGCTTCGAGCTGACCGTGGATGGTCCCGTCACCGAGGAGCATCTGGCCGCCGCCCGCGAGGCCGCCGACACCCTCCTGTCCAACCCGATCATTGAGGACGTCGTCTCCGTCGCCGCCGACGAGGAGGCCTGAGCCGTGAGTGAGTCTCCCAGCAGCCCTTCCGCTGCCCGTATCGGCGTCATCACCTTCCCCGGGACCCTTGACGACGTCGATGCCGCCCGTGCCGTGCGCCTGGCCGGGGCCGAGCCGGTGAGCCTGTGGCACAAGGACGCCGACCTGCACGGGGTCGATGCCGTCGTCGTGCCCGGCGGCTTCTCATACGGCGACTACCTGCGCTGCGGCGCCATCGCCCGCTTCGCCCCCGTCATGGAGGAGGTCGTGGCCGCCGCCGAGCGCGGCATGCCGGTGCTCGGCATCTGCAACGGCTTCCAGATCCTCGCCGAGGCCCACCTCCTGCCCGGCGCCCTCCTGCGCAATGCGAACCAGCGCTTCATCTGCGTCGAGCAACGCCTGCGCATTGAGAACGCGCAGACCGCCTGGACCAACCGGTTCACGGCCGGGGAGGAGATCGTCGTTCCCATGAAGAACGGCGAGGGCAACTTCATCGCCTCTCCCGAGGAGCTCGACCGCCTCGAGGGGGAGGGGCTCGTCGTCTTCCGTTACGTGGGCAACCCCAATGGATCTGCCCGAGACATCGCCGGCGTGCGCAATGAGCGCGGAAACGTCGTCGGACTCATGCCCCACCCCGAGCACGCCGTCGAGCCCGGTTTCGGTCCCGGCTCGCAGGCGGGCCCGCGTACCGGGACCGATGGCCTGAGGATCTTCCGCTCGGCCATCGACTCACTGCTGTCCGTCTGATGACTGTCAGGTGACACCATCGCCTGACAGTCATCAGAGGTGGAAGCCGAATCGCCTCGTGCCAGGTTATCCACAGATCCGTCTCGGGCCTGTGTAGAACTGTGGAGAGTGCGGGGCGACTCCTCGTTCGGACGGCCTGACAGTGACCGCGCTCAGGTTGCACGATGATGAAGAATATGCTGTCCCGACCGTCGGGGTGCCGCCGCCGAGCTCCCTCGGGCCGAACGCGACTGATCGGATGATTTTCCCCGATTTTCAGCCAAAACTCTGTCCATAGCGATGATGCCCCAAGGCTTGCCGCCGGGTTTGTGGGAAGCCTCCAGCGGGATCGCTCACTCGGGTTGGAGGTCTCGAACAGGTCTTGTGCACAGGGCCAGTGGCGACATTCCACGAATCCACACACCCCTGCACAAGCTTGTGGATACGACCTGTGGATAACTCCGCTCATGGTGTGGTGAGGTCCCCCGGACCGACTCTCCAGCGCGCGTCTGTCAGCTGCCCGCCGGTCAGTGGTTGCGCGGCGAGACGTGCTCGTTGAGCCATGCCCTGAGAGGCTCGACGGCGGCCCAGGTGTCTCGAATCCTGTCGTGCACTTGGGGAGTGTGCATCCAAGTGTCGGTGGGCCAGTCCTGAACGACTGCCGCCCCTTTCCATCTGAGAAAGTTGATGCGGGGGTGGTCGGTCGACCAGCCGCGCGGTGCGTTCTTCAATGGTTGGTCGGCGCCGGGCGAGACGGGCAGTCCCTGTGTGGCGAGCTGTTGGGTGATCTCCTCGAACCGGATTCCGCTGGCGTCGGCATCGATGGCGCCCCGGAAGCGGCGGAGCTGGTCGGTGGTCATCCGCATGGCTCCGTAACCTGTGGTGATACCGGTAGCCGACACGCTGAGGTAGTAACCGATTCCGCCGGTGGCCTGAGGTGCTGGTAGCTCCTGTCCAGAGCTTGTAAGGGGATTTGTCCTGGGTGAAACGCAGGTCGCGGTTGGGGCGGAACATGCGCAACGGGCCGAACTCGCTGGAGAGCTCGTCAACTAGTTCACTCATGGGTGCTTTCACGTCTCGCTGCCAACGCTGCCTGTTGGCTTCCCAGAACTCCTTCGAGTTGTTCTGTGCCAGGTCGACGAAGAACTCGAACAAGGCTGTCGGCAGTCCTTGGAAGGTGCTCATGATCCACCGCCTCCCGGTTCCCCGTTGGTGATGGCGCGGTTGTGCCTCATGGCCATGTCAACCCAGAAGGTGAGGCGGCCGTCGTCGGCGATGGCCTCGGGTGCGACAGTGATCCATCCGGCTCCCATCTCTCGCCCGGCGCCCATTTGGGCCTGCTGGGCGCCCAGTTCGCTCAGGAGCGTTTCATGGCGGTCCGCGGCGACACGCACCAGGAGGTCGCCGCTCCTTCCGGCGCTGATGATCATCTTGTTATTGACCATGATCGCGCGGCCTCCGAACATGGAGACCTCGCGCACGTCCGGTTCGTCATCGACCAGCGTGTGGACGCGCTGAACGAGGTGGCGCTGCTCGGGTGTCATGGTTGCCATGGCTTCGTCTCCCGTCGGCGGTCAGGTCAGTCGGTCAGGGGCTGCCAGTGGTCCGGTCCGGCGTCCCCGCCTGCAGCGGTGACCTTGAGGCGGGGCATGAAGTGGGCCCAACCGTGTGCGTGCCCGCGGACCTCGGGGTCCGGCAGGTCGAGGTGGTGCAGGTCCACACGCGTGCCGCCAGTGATCGGAGTCAGGAGGAACTCGACCCTGGATGTGCCGGCGGGCAGCTCGTCATTGCCGGCGAACCCCCACGAGACCACCACACGCTGGAAGGGCTCGATCACGAGGTACTCACCCCGTACGGGGTAGCCGGCGATGTCGACCGCGAACCGGCCGCCCGGTGTCGGGTCGAGATCGGCGTACTGCCCCATCCACGCCGTCATGCCCTCGTTGGTGGTGAGGTACTCGAACACCGTCTGCGGGGGTGCCTCGATCTCGATGAAGTCCCGGAACTCAGCCATGCTGCTTCTCCTCTCGCTGCTCGACGGCGGACTTGAGGGCCGCCAGCCTCTCGGGCCAGAAGTCGTCGAGGTAGGAGCGCACCGCCGCGAGTCCCGTCCGTGTTGAGTGCGTACAGGCGGCGCGTGTGATCGGTGGTGACGGTTTGCCAGTCCCGCCTTCTGAAGAGTCCGAAGATGATGTGAGGCGGTCTGCTGCGACAGTCCAACTGCCTGTGCGACGGCGCCGACGGGCTGCGGCCCGGAGCGGATGACACGCAGGATCGCTCGACGGTTCCCGTCGGCCAGTGCCCGCAGCGTCATATCGACGTCGATCGCCTCTGGTGCTCCCACGCGCTCCTCCTCGGGTCGACAGTCCCTCACCCTAACACAAATGAGTGTTTGTACTCATGGGATACTTGTGTCGGTGGGTGGAGCGTGGCGTCGAAGTCGTGGCGGATCCTCCCGACGCCCGCTGGGGTGCCCTGTCGGAACTGGGTGAGAGGTTCGTCCAGGTCCGGGGACTCGCTGCTCAGTGCCGTGGGGTGAGAGTCGTCTGAGCTGTTCTCGCGCGTCCGGCACGCACTGCACGAGGGTCGGGGCTCCAGGCTCAGCGGGGCTGGGTGTGGTCCACGAGCGCTGACATGAGGGTTCGCCGTCAGAAGCGACCCCAGTGGAGATCGTTGGAATTCTGCGGTTGTTCCGCGGCGTGCGGTGTCTGGGCGGAGTTAATGTCAGCGCCATGGAGCCGACGTCCCCGCCAGGCCTCTTTCGTCGGCTCGTCAGCCCACCTGATCGGCCACGATCTGCAAGAGGTCCTGCAGGTGGCGGTTGGACAGGAACTCCCGGCGCACGGCCTCGTGGGCGGCCAGTCCCCATCTCCTGAGCCCGCTCGGGGAAGAGCAGTAGGTCGCGCACGGCCTCGGCCCAGGCGACGCCGTCGGTCGGGTCGACCAGGACGCCGTCGACGCCGTCGTCGATCTGATCGCGGATGCCGCCCACCGCGGAGGCGACCACCGGGGCCTTCTTCCACATCGCCTCGGCCACCGTCAGTCCGAAGGCCTCGATGAGGGAGCGCTGCGTGACCACCGAGCTGACCCGCTGGACGGCGTTGACGACGGTGGCGTTGACCTCCCGGTCCTCCATGCTCACCGCGGCCACGTGGATCCGTGAGGCGACAGAGTCCGGCAGCACCGAGCAGCGCTCCACGATCTGGGTGAGGGTGGCCTGCGACTCGGGCCCGTCCGGGGTCGGGCCGACCAGCAGCAGGTGGGCGTCCTCGGGCAGCACGGCGATGTTCTCGGCGAAGGCCTCCACCAGCTCCAGGCCGCCCTTGAGGCGGTCCCACCTGTTGACCTGGGTGACGACTCGGGCACCCAGCGGCACCGGGCCGCCGGCCAGGACCGGGTCGTCGGCCAGGCCGCGGAAGGCGTCGGCGCGTCCGTCGTGACGCATGAAGGGCACGGCCTCGAAGGGCGGCTCGCCGGTGAAGATCCCGGACAGGCGCGCCACTGACCAGGCCTCGTCCAGGTCCAGGACCCGGTTCTTGGGGGAGTCGGCGTCGATGGAGGGGGCCAGGACCGCGCAGCGCTCGGCCTCGATGTAGGGCGGGCGGTACTCGGGTCGGGAGACGATGACGAGATCCACGTCCTCCAGGTAGCGATCCAGGAAGGCCCAGGCGTAGTCGGCGGCCTCGCCCGCGCCCTCGGCTCCGGCGTGGCAGCGCCAGATGACGGTGGCGCCCACGGCCTTGAGGGCCTTGGCCAGGCCCGCCGTGGGCGGGTCGTGGAGGATGACGATGTCCTCGGGGCGGACCTCATCGACGATGTTCTCCGCGTTGGAGGCCAGGACGTGCTCGTAGATGTCACGCTGCTTGTCCCCGAGCTTGCCGCCGTCGCCGCGGTCCCCGTGGATGCCGGCATGCAGGCGGGTCGCGATCCGGGTGAACTCCTCAGGGGCGTCCAGAGCCAGCCAGCGCACATTAAGACCGGCGCCCAGGGAGTAGCCCACGAGGGGCGCGACCGTTTCTGCCGGCCCCGAGCCGGCGGCGGCCGACGGTGTGACCGTCCACACGGTGCGTCCCTCCAGCAGGGCCTCGGCCCCCGTCAGGCTCGTGTGCAGTCGTTTGATGGCCACCTCGTCCAAGTGGCTCTCCAGGTGCGACAGGGGCAGCGGGGCGACGTCGATGTCTCTCATGCCACGATCTTCCCCCGAAATCGTGTGAGGCGCAGCACTTTGGGCCTGGGCGTGGCGCCTTGTTGCCGTTTCGGCATTCTTCTGGTCGGCATCCGAAGCGCTCTGGTTGAGGCGCGTGGGGTGTGTGGCGCGCTACCCCGCGCGGGTGGTGGTGTGAGGTGCGGCGGAGCGTGGGTAGGCTTGGCCCGGCCGCACTCCCTCTTCAACCAGGAGCCCCCATGGCGTCCGAGCCCGCGATCCCAGCCGCCCACCCCGACACCGTCGCCGACGCCGCCGCGACGCCCGAGAGGGAGATGCCCTGGAAGGAGCTGGGCCTCAAGGCCGACGAGTACGAGTCCATCCGCGAGCTGCTGGGGCGCCGTCCCACCAACGCCGAGCTGGCCATGTACTCGGTCATGTGGTCCGAGCACTGCTCCTACAAGTCCTCCAAGATCCACCTGCGCCAGTTCGGCGCCAAGACCACCCCCCGAGATGCGCGAGCACCTCCTGGTCGGGATGGGGGAGAACGCCGGCGTCGTCGACATCGGTGACGGCTGGGCCGTGACCTACAAGGTCGAGTCCCACAACCACCCCAGCTACGTCGAGCCCTACCAGGGGGCCGCCACCGGCGTGGGCGGCATCGTGCGCGACATCATCTCCATGGGGGCACGGCCCGTGGCCGTCATGGACCAGCTGCGCTTCGGCGCCGTCGACCACCCCGACACCGCGCGCGTCGTCCACGGCGTGGTGGCCGGCGTGGGCACCTACGGCAACTCCCTGGGCCTGCCCAACATCGGCGGCGAGACCGAGTTCGACCCTTCCTACCAGGAGAACCCGCTGGTCAACGCCCTGTGCGTGGGCGTGCTGCGCCACGAGGACATCCACCTGGCCAACGCCACCGGCGCCGGCAACAAGGTGGTGCTCTTCGGGGCCCGCACCGGTGGGGACGGCATCGGCGGGGCCTCCATCCTGGCCTCGGAGTCCTTCGAGGACGGCATGCCCGCCAAGCGCCCCAGTGTCCAGGTGGGCGACCCCTTCATGGAGAAGGTCCTCATCGAGTGCTGCCTCGACCTGTTCGGCGCCGGGCTCGTGCTCGGCATCCAGGACCTGGGCGCCGCCGGCATCTCCTGCGCCACCTCCGAGCTGGCCTCCAACGGAGACGGCGGCATGCACGTCGACCTGGAGAAGGTGCTCCTGCGCGACCCCACCCTGACCGCCGGGGAGATCCTCATGAGCGAGTCCCAGGAGCGCATGATGGCCGTCGTCGCGCCCGACAAGCTCGAGGAGTTCATGGCCGTCATCGACAAGTGGGACGTCGAGGCCGCCGTCATCGGCGAGGTCAACGGCTCGGGCCGCCTGACCATCGACCACTTCGGGGAGCGGATCGTCGACGTCGACCCGCGCACCGTGGCCCACGAGGGCCCCACCTACGAGCGTCCCTACGCCCGCCCCGCCTGGCAGGACGAGCTCAACGCCGACACCACCGAGCGCCTGGCCCGCCCCGAGTACGCAACCGAGCTCGCCGAGCAGGTACGCGCCGTCCTCACCAGCCCCAACCAGGCCTCCACCGCCTGGGTGACCGACCAGTACGACCGCTTCGTGCGTGGCGACACCGCCTTGTGCCAGCCCGACGACGCCGGCGTCATCCGCGTCGACGAGGCCACCGGCCGCGGCGTGGCCATCTCCACCGACGCCAACGGCCGCTTCACCAAGCTCGACCCCGCCACCGGCGCCGCCCAGGCCTGGCCGAGTCCTACCGCAACGTGTGCACCGTGGGCGCCCGGCCCCTGGCCGTCACCGACTGCCTCAACTTCGGCTCGCCGGAGGACCCCGACGCCATGTGGCAGCTCGTCGAGGCCATCACCGGCCTGGCCGACGCCTGCGCCACCATGGGCGTGCCGGTCACCGGCGGCAACGTCTCCCTCTACAACTCCCACGGCAAGGTCAAGGGGCAGATCGACTCCTCGATCAACCCCACGCCCGTCGTCGGCGTCCTGGGCGTCATGGACGACGTGCGCTGTGCCAACCCCTCGGGCTGGCACGAGGAGGGTCTGGCCATCATGGCCCTGGGCGCCACCGTCGACGAGCTCGACGGCTCGGCCTGGTCCCGCGTGGTCCACGACCACCTCGGCGGGCTGCCCCCGCGCGTCGACCTCGACGCGGAGATGGCGCTCGGGCGGGTGCTGCTGGCCCTGAGCGAGGCGGAGGGGCCCGGCGGCGAGTCGCTGGTGCGCGCCGCCCACGACTGCTCGACCGGCGGCCTCATCCAGACCCTCGTGGACTCCTGCCTGCGCTGCGGCGTCGGCGCCAGCGTGGACCTGACCGCCATCCAGGAGGAGGGCGTGGACGACTTCACCGCCCTGTTCTCCGAGTCCGGGGCGCGCGCGATCGTCGCCGTGCGCGAGGAGCTCGTGCCCGCCGTGACCGCGGCCGCCGAGGCCGAGGACGTCGCCGTGGCGCGTCTGGGGACCACCGGCGGTGACCTGCTCGTCGTGGCCGGCAGTGACCTGCTCTCCGACGGCGGAGCCGGGCGTCCCCTCGTCCTGGACCTGGCTGAGCTGGGGGCCGACGTCGAGGGCGTTCTGCCGGCGCTGTTCTGAGTCGCGTTCACCGACGGGGACATTTCTCTACGACCGGGGACATTTCTGTACGGCCGGGGACGTTCGACGCCGTCGGGGACGGGAATCCTGTCCCCGGACGCGCAGGATGCCCCCGCCCGGAAGGACGCGCACCCGGCCGCTTGGAATGTCCCCGTCGGTCCGCCCCGTTGCTCCACGGCGTGCCTCCTGACTGCCTTACCGCGCCATCTCAGGTGTCGATGTGTGACGGTGGAGTGTCGCTGCGGAAACAAGCAGCACCACGGCCGGCAGGACGTTCACGAGGTAGAGCCAGGCGCTCGGGTTGGACATCTCTGCCGTGACGAGGCAACCGATGGTCAGTGAGACGGACAGAGAGATGCCGGCCAGTGCCACGCTGAGGACTGCCCCGCCCATCTTGTTGTCGGCTGCGGCGACATAGAACGCGGTGATGATGCCGATAACGGCCAGAATCAGGATGACGCTGTTCATCGCCCGCACGAGACTCACGAAGTTGAGGCCAACGTGGGGTGACGAGCTGTCCGTGGAACTCTGCGGCACGAGCGGGGAGGCGTCGAGGAGGCGGTTGGACACGATGACACCCACCACCTGGGCGCCCCAGGCGACGATGGTGATGATGGACTCGATGTCGGCTGATCGTGTGGGGCGTGAGGAGGAGGCCGCAGAAGATGTCATGGCTGGAGTCTGTCAACGTGCCCGCCGTGCATCAACCAGTGGCTAGCCTGGAGGCATGATCGATCATGCCTCTGTGAGTGTCAGTGATCCGGCGGCCTCGAAGGCCTTCTACGAGGCGGCGCTCGCGCCGCTGGGCTACCGCGTGGTCATGGAGTTCGGGCCCGTCACCGGGCTGGGTGGGCCGACGCCCGGCGCGTCGGAGGACTCCCCGGTCCATGCGGACCTGTGGCTGGCCCCGGCGGAGAACCCGACGCCCTGCCATATCGCGCTGGCGGCGGCGTCGACGGCGCAGGTGGACGCCTTCCATGAGGCGGCCCTGGCGGCGGGCGGTACCGACAACGGCGGTCCCGGCGAGCGCCCGCACTACCACCCCGGCTACTACGGGGCCTTCGTCCTCGACCTCGACGGCAACAACCTCGAGGCCGTCTTCCACGGCGTCGGCGACTGAGTGCCGACTGTGCGCCTCCCCTCCGCCGCGTGAGCCCGACGTCGTCGGGGACATTCCTTTACGGCCGGGGACGTTCGACGCCGTCGGGGACGGGAATCCTGTCCCCGAACGCGCGGGATGCCCCCGGTCGGAAGGGCACGCACCCGGCCGCGCGGAATGTCCCCGTCAGCGTTGGTGGCTGGGCCGGAGGTGGTGGGGCAGAGGGGCCGGCGGTCTGGGCGTGATGGAGGGACGACGACGCAGTGGTGAGGTAGCGGTGGCGGGCTCACGCAGTGCCTGAATCGACATCAAGGCCGCCCCGGCGACAGCGACCAATAATTCTTCGGACATCTCGGGAAGATATCGACGTGGCGGGTGAGCCGGATGTGGCCGATGGAGCAACGCCCTCCCGCGCCCCGCCCGAACGGGCCGCGGTGGCGCGAAAGGGCGTGCCTCAGCGTGTCGTACACCCGGCGTGGCGCCCTCTCAGCCCTGGATTTGCCAGATATCACTCAGGTAACTGCTCGCAATCGGCTCAAGATGCCGCAGATACCTTGCAGAGATCTCTAGACTTCAACCATGACTGTGCCTTCAGAGACCTCGGCGACGATCGACCCTCGTGAGGTGTCACTGTATGCCGGCCACTTCGACGCGCTGTGGGGTGTGGCCTGGAGCCCGGATGGCACGCGGCTCCTGTCCGGATCGCACGACGGCACGGCCCGGGTCTGGGACGCGAACCGCGGTACCGAGCTGTTCGCGCTGGCCGGCCCCAGCCTGTCCATCAGCGCAGTGGCCTGGAGCCCCGATGGCACGCGGCTCCTCACTGCGGCGGAGGACCACAGCGTCCGCGTCTGGGACGCGACCACCGGCGCCGACCTGCTGACCCTGGGGGTCGGTGGCTCCGGCGTGGGAGGGGCGGTGGCCTGGAGCCCCGACTCCACCCGCATCCTCACCAGCTTCGACGACGCCTCGGCCCGCATCTGGGACGCCTCCAGCGGTCAGGTGGTGCGCACGCTGTCGGGACACACGGAGCACCTCACCGCGGTGTCATGGAGCCCGGACGGGACCCGCGTGGCCACCGCCTCCGACGATGGCACCGCCCGGATCTGGGACGTCACCACCGGTACCGAGCTGCTGCGTGTGGGCCCCATGGCCTTCGTGGGACGCGGCGCCACCATGGGACCCGACGGCCGGCCGACCCACGTCGGTCCGATCGAGCCGATGACGGGCCTGTCATGGAGCCCGGACTCGCGCCGCATCATCACCGCCTTCGACTCGGCCGAGCCCCGGGTCTGGGACGCCGCCACCGGCGAGGAGGTCCTCAGCCTCCACGGTCGCGAACGCCGCTGGGTAAGCGTCGTCTCCTGGAGCCCCGACGGCAGTCGCATCATCACTGACGACATCTCCGGCACCACCGCCCACATCTGGGACGCCGCCACCGGCGAGGGAGCTGCTCAGTCTGCGCGGCCACACCCAGTGGGCCTGCGCCCTGGCCTGGAGCCCGGACGGAACCCGCGTGGCCACCGGCTCGCACGACGACACCGTGCGCGTCTGGGACGCCGCCACCGGCCAGACCCAGCTTGTCCTGGGGGCTGGCAACTCCGTTGAGACCGTCTCCTGGAGCCCTGACGGCACCAGGCTCACCATCGGCGCCAAGACCGGCGGCAACCGCGTCTGGGACGCCACCACCGGCGAGCCGCGGCTCACGGTGGACAACGGCGCCCGGGAGCTGAGCGAGGTCGTCTGGAGTCCGGACGGCACCCGCCTGGCCACCTCCTCCTACCTCTCACCGCGCGTCCTCATCCTCGACACCTCCACCGGTGACGTCGTCCAGGCCCTGACCGCAGGGGAGGACGACGTCAACGACATCGCCTGGAGCCCGGACAGCGAGCGCATCCTCACCGGCCTGGGGGACGACCGCGCCGCGATCTGGGATGCAGCCCGCGGCGAGCGCCTCCTCACCCTTGAGGGACACAGCGACATGATCACCTCGGTCGCCTGGAGCCCCAACGGTCAGCGCGTCCTGACCGGTTCCCAGGACGGGACGGCCCGCATCTGGGACGCCACCACCGGCGAGGTCATCCACACCTACACCGGCAACTGGGTGCGCGACGTCGTGTGGACGCAAGGAGGCCCTCGCGTCGTCACCGGCAGCGCCGACGGCGCCGCCCACGTCTGGGACGTCATCACCTCCGGCGAGCTCGTGACATTGCGCGACGATGCCGCCATGGTCCGCTCCTACGCCTGGAGCCCCGACGGCACCCGGGTGCTGGCCGGCTTCGACGACGGCGTCGTGCGCGTGTGGGACGAGGTCTCCGGCAAGATCGTCCTGTCCCTGGCCGGCCACCGCTTCGGCGTCACCGACGCGCAGTGGAGCCCCGACGGCACGCGGATCCTCACCGGCTCCGAGGACGGCACCGTGCGCCTGTGGGACGCCATCACCGGTGAGATGACCGGGCTGTTCCTGTGCTTCCTGCCCGACGGAGGGGTCGCCATCCTCGACGCCCCCTCCCTGAGCCTGCGCTCGGGCCCCGGGGAGGTCTGGGACTACCTCGGCCGCCCCGAGATCCTCGCCGGCCAGCTCACCCGCGTGGGCGTGGAACGGCGCCAGTACCTCAACTCCGCCCCGCTGCCCGGGGTCGTCGCGGAGCCGGCTCCGGCTGAGTTGGCCGACGAGGAGTCGACGACGCAGGAGCCGGCCGAGGCGCCCCAGGTACCTGAGACCACCGAGCCCTCCGAGGCGCCGGAGGCCGTCGCACTCGGTGATTCCGCTGATGCTTCCTCTGCACCCACGGAGCAGGCGGCTGAGCCCGTACCGGCCGAGTCCGGTGCTGCATTGGAGGAGCCCGTCGGCTCCCAGCCCGCTGAGGACGCCCCGGCTGAGGCGGAGGAGCCGCCGGTGCTTGCCGGCGAGCCTCTCATCGAGGACGCCTCCCTTGAGACACAGGCCCCGCAGGTCGAGGAGCCCGCCTCCGTCGAGACCGAGAAGACTGTGAGCCCCGCACCAGTCGCCGCCCCCGAGGCGGAGGACCCGGCCACTGCTCACCAGGCCCGGCACGCGGCGGCGACCGCCCACACGCCGGCCGAGGCCGCTGCGGTCCCCGACGCCGTCGGGCAGCCGGTCGCGCAGGTTGCGACCGAGCCGGTCGCCGCTCCGACGGGGGAGACCCTTCTCGTCCAGCCCTTCCCTGTGGACCAGGGCCTCGTGGATGGCGAGGTGAGTGCGCCGGCCGTGACGCCGTCTCCGATGGTTGAGATGTCGCAGTCCGTGCCAAGCCCCGCAGAGACCAACGAGGAGGCCGGCGCTCAGGCGCCCGCCATCCCGGTGCCTGAGACGAGCTCGGCCGACATCGCGCGCCGAGCCCGGCACGCCGCCGCCACCGCTCAGACCCCGGCAGAGTCTGCCCCGGAGCAGGTCGTCGAGGACGGTGCCGACGCGGCCGCGCACGCCGAGTCGGAGCCGGCCCCGCCGACCCAGGTGGTGAAGTCCTCCGGGACGGCCGAGTCCGCCTACGAGCCGGTGGCGATTCCCGCCGTCGAGCATGCCGGTGGTGAGCCCGTGGCCGCCCCCACCGGTGAGACCGTCGCCCCCGACCAGGACGAGCTCGCCCCGACCCCGGCCGACGCCACCGACCACGAGGGCGATGAGACCGCCCTCGACCTCTCCAAGGAAACCCGGCAGACGCAGAAGGAGGCCCCCGAGGTCGCGGCATCCGTCGAGGCGACGGTACCGTCCGTCGCGGAAACCGCTGATGCCGCGGACGCTGCGGGCCAGGCCGAGGCGACCGACGCCGCCGATGCGGTGGTACCTGAGGCATTGGTGACCTCCGGTGCTGAGGCCGCCCCCGCGCCGACCTCCTCAACGCCTGAGGGCCATGCGGTCCAGGAGGCCCCGAGCGAGCAGTCCCCCGTCGAGCGCCCGGACAGCCAGGAGACCCCGGAGAGGTCTCAGACGCACGCGGAGGCTGAGAATACGGAGGCTGAGGAGGTCGCCGAGGCCCCGCAGACCGCCGAGGAGGCGCCGGTTGAGCCGATCGGGTCCGCTGAGCCGGCTGAGCCGACCCCCGAGCCCTGGGGGAGTGAGGAGCTGCGCCAGCGGATCTACACCGAGGTCCAGGAGTTCGTCGCCGCCATCGCACGCCGTGACGTCAACGAGCTGGCGAGCCGCTACGGCATCGCCGGCAACGACCTGGCCGGCCTTGATGAGCAGCTGGCGGGCCTTTCCTCTTCTGCTTCGGACCTGACCCTCTACCCCGTGGAGCAGGCCGACGACTACGTTGACGGCCACCACCGTCTGGACCTCAGCGAGCTGGAGGGCGGCGGCGTCGTCATCAGCAGCGAGCTGTGGGCCCACGAAGCGACCACAGGTGCGCGCCTCGTCGCCCACTGGAACCCCATGGGGATCTATCCCTTCGACTTCCGCAACGTGAGTATGTGAGTCGTCTCCTGCGCGCCCTACCCGGCGCCCGGCAGGCTCGAAGTGCGTCCCCGTCCGGCAGGTTCGGGGACGCACTCGGTTCTTCGAGCGGGCCAAGAGGGAGACGGGGATCGCTTACGAGCGGAGCCGGCGGACATGTGCCGGGGCTGTGAACCGCATAGACTGCCCGCCGTCAGTGTTATCCACCGAGAGGGGACGTCTGTGTCGACGGCGCAGTACCCGGCACGGGCCCGTGTCGCCGCCTGGGCAGTGCACATCTTGACCATGTCGGGACTGGTGTGGGCCAGCCTGGCCATGCTCGCCACCATCAACCCCAACCGGAAGATCACGTGGATGTGGGTCTGGCTGCTCGTCGCCCTCGTCGTCGACGGCGTTGACGGCACCCTGGCCCGGCGCGCCAGGGTCTCCGAGATCATCCCCTGGTTCGACGGCGGCATCGTGGACATCGTCGTCGACTACCTCACCTGGACGTTCATCCCGGCGGTCTTCATGTACGTGGCCCTGCCGATGGGGGGCAAACCGGTGGCCGGCCTGCTCATGGCCCTCATCCTGAGCTCGTCGATGTTCTGCTACGCCAACAAGCAGTGGAAGTCCACTGACTACTACTTCGTGGGCTTCCCGGCCGCCTGGAACATCGTGGCCCTCATGTTCTACGTGCTGCAGACCCCGGCGGTCATCAACATCATCGTCACCCTCGTCTTCGTGGTGCTGACCCTGGTGCCCACCCACTACGCGCACCCGGCACGCGTCAAGCGCTTCCGCGCCCTCAACATCGGCGCGGTGGTGGTGTGGTTCCTGGCCACCTGCTGGCTGGTGGCGATCTACCCTCAGCGGCCGCTCAGCCTGGTCGCCGTCATCGTGGTCTCCGGCGGGTGGTTCCTGCTCGCCGGGGTGCTGCGCTCGCTGCGCGGGGCCGAGTCGGAGGCACAGCCCTCCGGTACCCGCTCCTAACCCGCTCCTAGCTACTCGATAGCGACCGTACCGCCTGCAGGTCGCAGAAGCGGCGCCCCCCCCGGTGGAGACGACTCCGACTCAGCCGACCCGTGTCGCGCGCAGGCCTCGGGCCACAGCCACGTCACGCAGCCAGCGACCGCCCTCGAGTAGGAAGGTGGCGAGCACCAGGCCGATGACCACCATGACAACCCAGCCGGGGTAGTGGTTGCCGTGCCCGTCGTCGCCGGCCAGGAAGAAGTACACGTAGGGCGCTACGAAGGTGATGAGGGTGACGAGGAAGCCGGCGAAGCGGATGCGACGCCGTCGACCCGCCACCATGGCGATGATCCCCCACGTGTAGGGCGCAGCGGTGACGATATCGATAGTCCACAGCACCCAGGGGTTGCCGCGGAAGCCGGGGGCGTAGACGGCCGGAAGCGCCCGCAGCGAGGAGTAGATGAATACCGTCGCGTAGGCGAGGAAGCGGGGGTTGTGCAGCAGCCGGACGATACCGGCGCGCGGCACCAGGTCCACCTTCGCCTCCTGCAGGGCCGCCAGGGTGTGCCGGGAGACCCGCAGAGGGTCCGTCCCCTCCAGGACGGTGCGCAGGTAGCTGATCTGCTCAGGCGTCCCGGTGGCCCAGTCGTCCAGGAGATGGCGAGGGCTCACGGCGACGACGACGGTGCCCTTACTCTCATCGGCCCCGTCGGCCTGAGGGGCCTCGATGTCCTCGGGCGCCTCCGGGGAGGCGATGTGGACGAGGTGCTCGCCCAGGACCGTCCGCAGCAGCTCCAGGCGCTCCCTGGGAACCTCGCTCAGCCACAGGCGCTGCCCGTGCTCAACGGCCAGGGACAGCGCGTGCCCCAGAGCCCAGCCGTGCTCGTCGGGCGCCAGAAGCTCTTCGGGGTTGGAGATCTGTGCCAGCTCAGGGCACCTCGGCGACGTTGAAGCGCGTCAGGTCGCCGACACGGTCGACGGCCGCCACCATCCGCAGGACCTCGGGGTCCAGGACGTGGCGCCGGGTGACGGGCAGCTCGGTGACGGAGCGCAGAGCCATGACATCCATCACGGAGGAGTGGGAGGTAGGGGTGTGTTCGGGCATTGGGATGAGCCTAGAGGAGCAGGGGTGCCCGTTGTGTGCATCCTGTGAGTCGATACGGCTCACTCTTCACTCAGGAGGAGGGGCCTTCATCCTGCCCCGGTGCTGGCGCCAGCGGCGTAGTCGGGACTGGGTGGGCACAAGGGTCGGTCGAGGGCCTAGGGTGGGGTCATGGGCACTCACGGAATCCCTCCGGCACCGCCCGGCCGGCGCAGCGGCCCGGGACTGCTCGTCGTGGCTGGAGCGGGCCTCATCGGATCCCGCCTGGCGGATGTGGCCCGGGACAGTGGCTGGAGGATCCGGATCCTCCACCGCAGCGGACCGGGCAAGGCGCCGCGGGAGGGCATTGAGGTCGATGCCTCCGGTAGGGAGCACGCCTGGTGGGCTCCCGCCGAGCGTCTCCTGGCACCCGGTGCCCTGGAGGGAGCCGGGGCCGTGGTGTGCCTGTCGGGCGCCCCGATCGCGCCGCGCCCCTGGACGCCGGCGCGCCGTCGCGCGCTGGCGGCCTCGCGCCTTTCCACCACCGCCCTCATTGCCCGGGTCGCCGCGGGCCTGCCCCCGGCGGGGCGGCCCGAGGTCTTGCTGAGCGGATCGGCCACCGGCTTCTACGGGGATCGGGGCGATGAGATCCTCACCGAGACCTGCGGCCCGGGTGAGGGATTCCTGTCTGAGCTGTGCCGGCGTTGGGAGGCCGCTGCGGGTCCGGCGGCGCGGGCCGGGCTGCGCACGGTCCAGTCCCGCACGGGCCTGGTGGTCAGCTCCTCAGGGCGGACTGGGCAGGATCCTCGGCGCCGCCTACCGGGTCGGGGCAGGGGCCCGGCTCGGCCGCGGCGACCAGTGGCAGCCGTGGATCGGGCTGGAGGATGCCGCGGCCGGTCTCCTGTGGGCCATCGAGCACGACGACGTCCACGGGCCGGTCAACCTGACCGCGCCCGAGCCCCTGCGCAACCGCGACCTCCACCGGCTGCTGTCCCGCGCCTGCGGACCGCCCTCGCCGGCGGTGGTGCCCCAGATCCTGCTGGACCGGGTGGGAAGGGCCGGGGCGGCCGGCGGTACCGGAGGCATCGGAGGCATGCTCGCCGAGCTGCTCGGCGCCTCTCAGCGCGCGGTTCCACAGGCGCTGCTCGCCTCCGGATTCCGCTTCACTGCGCCGGATGCGGCCTCGATCTGGGGACTCGGCGCCTGACGCCCGCCCCGGTGCCGGTCGGTCTCGTGCCCCGCTGTCAGGCGCGGGCGATGACCTCGCCGTGCACGACGACGAACCAGGCGTCCTCGCTGCCACCCCACTGCCGCCACGCCTCGGCCATCGTCTCCAGGTCGGCGCTGTCCGCCAGCCCCAGCTCGACGGCCTGCGGCCCGAAGGAGGTCAGGCACCGCTGCGCCCAGGTCTCCGACTGCCAGGCCCGGTCGGCGGGCGTGGCGTAGCACCAGGTGGCGGCCGAGGCCGTCACGTCGGTGAAGCCCGCAGCCCGGGCCCAGGACAGCAGTCGGCTCCCGGCGTCGGGCTCGCCGCCGTTGGCCCGGGCGGTGGCCATGTAGACCGAGCGCCACTGCTCCATGCCCGTAGGCTCGGGGAACCAGGTCATGGCGGAGTAGACGGCGTCGCGCACGGCCACGATCCCGCCGGGGCGGGTGAGACGGCGCATCTCGGCCAGGGCGCCCACCGGGTCCGTGAGGTGCTGGAGGACCTGGTGGGCGTGGACGATATCGAAGGAACCGTCCTCGAAGGGCAGGGCCATGACGTCCCCGCGGGCCAGCCCCACCTGCTCGGACAGGCCCCGTTCGCTCAGCGTCGCCCGAGCAGCCTCCAGGGCGCCGGCCGCGGCATCCAGGGCGACGACCCGTCCCGGGGCGACGTGCTCAGCGAGGTCCGCGGTGATGGACGCCGGTCCGCAGCCGACATCGAGCAGATCCATTCCCGCACTCAGGTGGGGAAGCAGGTAGGCGGCCGAGTCCGTGGCGCCGCGCCGCGAGTGCGCGCTGAGCACCGGCGCGCTGTGGCCGTGGGTGTAACGCGCCATCCCGGCTGAATCGTCCGAAAGCTGTTCACTGTTCATATCCCGATCATCCGGGAATGTGATCTGTGCTGCGTGAACGTCCGGAATGTGGCCTCCGCTACGGCATATTCCCTCCGGATCGCGAGATGTTTCGTCTCAGTGAACGTCTCGGTGGAAGTCTTCTCGCGGCGCCGCGGCGACCGGCCAGGTGCCGAGCTTATTCCGCTAGCGAAGGAGTCCCCCATGCAGGACGTTGTCGAGAAGGTCTATGAGCAGGTTGTGGCCCGCAACCGTGGAGAGGTCGAGTTCCACCAGGCCGTCCACGAGGTGCTGGACTCCCTCGGTCCCGTGATCGCCAAGCACCCCCACTACGCCGAGGGCGCCCTCCTGGAGCGCATCGTCGAGCCCGAGCGTCAGATCATGTTCCGGGTTCCGTGGGTCGACGACGCCGGCCAGGTCCACGTCAACCGCGGCTTCCGCATCGAGTTCAACTCCGCCCTGGGCCCCTACAAGGGCGGTCTGCGCTTCCACCCCTCGGTCAACGCCGGCATCATCAAGTTCCTCGGCTTCGAGCAGATCTTCAAGAACGCCCTGACCGCCCAGGGCATCGGCGGCGGCAAGGGCGGCTCCGACTTCGACCCGCACGGCCGCTCCGACGCCGAGGTCATGCGCTTCTGCCAGTCCTTCATGACCGAGCTGTCCCGCCACATCGGCCCGTCCACCGACGTGCCCGCCGGCGACATCGGCGTGGGCGGCCGCGAGATCGGCTACATGTTCGGCCAGTACAAGCGCCTGCGGAACTCCTACGACGCCGGTGTCCTCACCGGTAAGGGTCTGGCCTGGGGAGGCTCCCTCGTGCGCACCGAGGCCACCGGCTACGGCGCCGTGCTCTTCGCCCAGTCCATGCTCGCCACCAGGGGTGAGTCCCTCGAGGGCAAGAAGGTCATCGTCTCCGGTGGCGGAAACGTGGCGATCTACGCCATCGAGAAGGCCCAGCAGCTCGGCGCCATCCCCATCACCTTCTCCGACTCCTCCGGCTACGTCGTCGACGAGGCCGGTGTGGACCTCGAGCTGCTCAAGCAGATCAAGGAGGTCGAGCGCGGTCGCGTGGCCGACTACGTCGAGCGCCGCCCCGGCGCCCGCCTCGTGACCGGCGGCTCCGTGTGGGACGTCCCCGGCGACGTCGCCCTGCCCTGCGCCACCCAGAACGAGCTCGACGGCGACGCCGCGAACACCCTGCTGCGGGGCGGCTGCGGCGTGGTCTCCGAGGGGGCCAACATGCCCTCCACCCCGGAGGCCGTCGAGGCCTTCCAGAAGGCCGGCATCCTCTTCGGTCCCGGTAAGGCCGCCAACGCCGGTGGCGTGGCGACCTCCGCCCTCGAGATGGAGCAGAACGCCGGCCGCACCCGCTGGGACTTCGCCACCGCCGAGGCCAACTGACCGACATCATGGCCGACATCCACGACTCCTGCGTCGCCGCGGCCGAGGAGTACGGCCGCCCCGGCGACTACGTGCTCGGCGCCAACGCGGCCGGTTTCACCCGCGTTGCCGATGTCATGATCGCCCACGGCATCGTCTGATGCCTGGCTGATCCGGGCTCGCGCCCCTAGCGACGGCGTCCGCCACCTCCTCTCCGAGGTGGCGGACGCCGTCGTTGTGCCGTGGGAGGGGGTGGGGGATCGGCGCTCGTGACAACCATCCGCGTGGCTCGCTCCTCACCGCGCCGCTGCTGTGGAGAAACCTCCCGACGGCGCTGACGGGCACCGGGGGTTGCGGGCACGAGTGCTGGGTGATGAACGTCAGTGAGTTCCGTGAAAAAATGCCTCGTGTCGCGCGGTCACATACGGTTGGACATGTTCCTCTCCTCATCTTTTCCCGGGTCACCATCCCTCCGCCTGACAAGGAACGACATGCGACTGCACCCCACGTGGGCCGTCAAGGTCGGCGCCGTCATGTGCGCGCTCACTCTGACAGCCCTCAGTCCTTTCCCGCTCACCCCCGACCGCCGGTGCCGACGAACCGGCCACGCCGGCCGACGTTCCGGCCGCCGGTACCACCACCATTGACCTGCTGGGCATCACCGATCTGCACGGCCACATCTCCCGTACCACTCAGACGGACCGCAACACCGGGCAGACTTCCGTCGAGGACCCCGGCGCCGTCACGCTGGCCTGCGAGGTCTCCGCCGCCCGCGCCGCCAACCCCAACACTGTGTTCGTCTCCGCCGGCGACTCCGTGGGTGGATCGGCCTATGTCTCCTCCATCCTTCAGGACCGCCCCACCATGGAGACGCTCAACGCGATGTCCCTGGACGCCTCCGCCCTGGGCAACCACGAGCTCGACCAGGGCCTGACCGACCTGGAGACGCGCATCCTGCCCGCCTCGAACTTCCCGATCCTGGCCGCCAACGTCTCCGGCTCGGCTCCCTTGAGCGCCGAGGGTGGCGGCAAGGGAGTCTTCATCAAGGAGGTCGGCGGCGTGCGTGTCGGCTTCGTCGGCGTCGTCACCGATGAGCTTCCCACCCTCGTGTCACCCTCAGCGCTGTCCACCCTCACCCTGAGCCCAGCGGTCGCCTCCGCCAACGCCCGAGCCGCCGAGCTCAAGGACGGCGATCCCGCCAATGGTGAGGCCGACATCGTCGTCGTTCTCAGCCACGAGGACGCCGCCGCCACCGCCACCAGCCTTCGGCGGGAGCGTCGACGCCGTCTTCTCCGGACACACCCACGTGCCCTTCGCCCAGACCGTCACCGGCGCCGAGGGCAACCAGATCGCCGTCGTCCAGGCCGACCACTACGGCTGGGCGCTGGGTCGCATCCGCCTCAGCTACGACCCCGCCAGCCGGAAGACCTCAGTGGTCAGCGCCGACAACAAGGACCTGCGCAGCTCGAGCTGCACCACCGACGCCTACGGCGTCGCCGGGATCGTGTCCCAGGCGGAGAAGGACTCCGCCACCGAGGGCGGCAAGCCACTGGCCAAGATCGGATCGGACTTCCTGCGCGGCTCGGACGGCACCGGCCCCGGCGCCAACCGGGGCACCGAGTCCACCGCCTCCAACCTCATCGCCGAGTCCTTCCGCAGCTGGCTCGCCACCGACATCCAGCCGGCCGGCTCCACCCGCTACGTGGGCATCATGAACGCCGGCGGTGTGCGCGCCGACCTGCTCTACGCCGCCTCCGGCTCGGAGGGTGACGGCGTCCTGACCTCCGGGGAGGCCTACACCGTCCAGCCCTTCGGCAACGAGATGGCCTACACGACGCTCACCGGCGCCGAGCTGAAGGCCCTGCTGTCCCAGCAGTGGCAGCCCGGCTCCAGTCGTCCAGTCCTCACCCTGGGGCTGTCCAGCAACGTCGACGTCCTCACCGAGGCCACCACCGATGCCGCTTATGGGGGCGAGGACGGAGCCGCCCCCGCGATCCGCGAGATCCTCGTCGACGGCAAGCCGCTGGCCGACGGCGACAGTGTCGTCGTCGCCTCCAACTCCTTCCTGCTGGCGGGAGGCGACGGCTACACCGTCCTGAAGGACAAGCCCTCGACCAACACCGGCGTCCTCGACCGCGACGTCACCTCCGCCTACCTGGCCTCCTTCGGCGACCAGCCCGTCAAGGCCGACTACTCCAAGCGGCAGACCGGGATGACCGTGGGACCCGTGTACATCAGCTCAGGCGGCGCGCGCAGCACCGACATGGTCTCAGTGACCCTGGAGTCCCTGGCCTACACCAACGCCTCCGAGCAGGTCGCCGGCGCCCGGCGCGTACGCGCGAGCGCGGGGAGCAAGGAGATCCTGACCAAGGACCTCGACCTCACCGTCGACCCCGCCGGCCCGACCACCGGGCGGGTCGACTTCAACCTCACGTTCCCGGATGACGCACCCACGCGTGCCTGCCGCACGGTCCAGGCCGCCACCTGCCGCTGGGCCACCGTCGAGACCCTCGATGCCGCAGGCGCGGTTCTCAATCGCTTCTCGGTCGAGATCGAGGGTGAGGCTGCGGACGACCCCGGTGCGGACGCCGGTGCCAGCACGGCAGGGGGTGCAGGCACGGCGGCGGACGAGGCCGGCGGCGAGGCGACGTCCACCCCGCAGGCCGGTCGTGATGCTGATGAGGCGTCCGTGGGTGGCGGCACCGAGCCATCCGCCGGGAGCGGCGCGCCGCCCGCAGCCGCTGCTCCTGAGGCCCGTGGTGGCAACGGCGCTCAGCCGGTCGGTGGCTCGGGTGGTTGGCCGCTGGCCCGCACAGGTGCGTCCCTGGGTGCAGGCGTCGTCGCCCTGATCCTCATCGTCGGCGGCTACCTCATCCTGCGCCGCAGACGGCAGGTCGACTGACGTGGATTGACGCGCGCCGAGGTGGTCTCACACCGAGCTGCTGCAGCGACGCGCGAATCGACGCTCGTGCCCGTCGCCCTCACCAGGGGTGGCGGGCGCGAGTGCTGGGTGGTGGGTGTCGGCGGCGCCCGTGGGGCGGACCCTGTTCTCAAAACAACCTATAGATTGTATTGTGAGTCACAAAGGGGTGGACATGAATGTCTGAACGGACATACTCTTACGTTTGTTCAAACATGAAAAGTCGAAGAGGTGTCCGAACGGGCGTCTCTGTCGATGGCACCGACCTCAGGGGGTGAACATGCGCATCGAGGACAGGCACCGCCAGATCGTGGAGCAGGTGCGCGGTGCGGGGCGGGTTCTCGTCACCGAGCTCGCCGAGCACTACGACGTCACCCCTGAGACGATCCGTCGTGACCTGACCGCCCTGGACCGCAGCGGCGCCCTGCGCAAGGTCCACGGTGGCGCCATCCCCGCCCCCGCCCTGCCGGAGACCGGCGTGACCCAGCGCGAGCAGGTCAACCCCGATGCCAAGCAGGCCATCGCCCGCGCCGCCCTGGCGCGGCTCGCACCGAAACCCGGCACCACCCTCCTCATCGACGCTGGAACCACCACCGAGTCGCTCGCCCGCCTCCTGCCGGGCGACAGCGACCTGACCGTCATCACCAACTCCGTCCTGACCGCCGCCTCCCTGGCCGCCGCCGGACGTACCCGGGTGCGGATCCTGGGCGGCCAGCGCGCGGACTCACCCAGGCCGCCGTCGGCCCCGAGGCCGTCGAGGCCCTGTCCACCCTGAGGGTCGACGTCGCCGTCCTGGGCGCCAACGGCCTGAGCGCAGCCCACGGGTTGTCCACGCCCGATCCCGACGAGGCCACCGTCAAACGCGCCATGGTGCGCAGCGCCCGCCAGGTGGTGGCCCTGGTCGACTCCACCAAGATCGGCCAGGAGCACCTGGTCTCCTTCGCCTCCCTCGACGACATCGACCTCCTGGTCACCGACGTCGAGCTCCCGCCCGCACTCATCGACCAGCTCACCGCAGCCGAAACCGAGGTACTTGTCGCATGATCCTGACTCTCACGCCCAACCCGTCCCTCGACCGCACCGTCTCCCTACCCGCTCCCCTCCAGCGCGGCGCCGTCCAGCGCCTGACCGACGTCGTCATGGAACCGGGAGGCAAGGGGCGTCAACGTCGCCCGCGTCCTGTCCACCTCCGGGCGCGCCGCCACCGCCGTCCTGCCCGCCGCCGAGCACGACCCCATCCTCACCGCCCTGGACGGCCTCGAGCTGCCCGGCCTCACCGTGCGATCCGTGCCCGTGGCCGGCCCCGCCCGCATCAACACCGCCGTCACCGAGCCCGACGGCACCACCACCAAGCTCAATGAGCTGGGAGCGGGCCTGAGCGCTGAGGAGATCGACGCCGTCGAGCAGGCCCTCCTGGAGACCCTGACGCTCACGGGGGTGTCGGCCGGAGCCGACCCCCACCACTGGGCCGTCCTGTCCGGCTCCCTGCCGCCGGGCGCACCGGCCAGGTGGTACGCCCGCCTGGTCGGGCTCCTGCGCGAGGCCGCCCCGGGGCTGCGCATCGCCGTCGACACCTCCGACGAGCCCCTGGCGGCCCTGGCCGCCGAGCTGCCCGGATCGGCCCCCGACCTCATCAAGCCCAACGGTGAGGAGCTCGGCCAGCTCACCGGCCTGCCCGCCGAGCGCGCCATGGCCCTCGAGGAGGGCGCCGTTCAGGGGGACTACGACCCTGTTGTCGACGCCGCCCGCCTCCTGGTGGACCTGGGCATCGGCGCCGTCCTGGTGACCCTCGGCCCCGCCGGCGCCGTCCTGGTGACCTCCGACGGCGCCTGGCACGCCACCGCCCCCGAGGTCCCGGTGGTCTCCACCGTCGGCGCCGGGGACTCCTCGGTGGCCGGCTACATCCTGGCCGACGTCAACGGCGGTGACGAGACCGAGCGCCTGCGCACCGCCATGGCCTACGGCTCGGCCGCCGCCTCCCTGCCCGGAACCACCCTGCCCACGCTCGCCGACCTGCCCGATCAGCCGGCCGTCGTCACCCGGCTCTCCTGAGTCAGGGGCGCCCGCAGGGCGCCGGGGTCGCAGACCCCGCGAGCCCCCGCACATGTCAGCGGCTGCCGGCCGGTCACCGCCCAGCCGGCCCCGCCACCGACCGCCCCTCAACCGTCCATCACCCGTCCACCGACCCGCCACATGACCACCACTGACCGCATGACCGCCGCCCACCACCCTTGACCACCTGTGACCCGCCGCAGCCCACCGGGCGGCGGCACCTCGGACACCAAGGAAGACCATGACCGAGAACAAGCCCCTCATCATCCCCGAGCTGGTCGCGCTCGACGCCGACGCCGGCCCGGGCAAGGAAGACGTCATCGAGTTCCTGGCCACCACCGTGGCCGGCGCGGGCCGGGCCTCCAGCCCCGACGGCCTGGCCACCGACGCCAAGAAGCGCGAGTCCACCGCCCCCACCGGGATCCCCGGTGGCATCGCCATCCCGCACTGCCGCAGGCTCTCACGTCCTGGCCCCCAGCCTCGGCTTCGCCCGCCTGTCGCAGCCGGTCGACTTCGGGGCCGCTGACGGACAGGCCGCCGACCTCATCTTCATGATCGCCGCCCCCGACGGCGCCGACGACTTCCACCTCCAGCTCCTGGCCAAGCTCGCCCGCGGACTCATGCAGTCCGAGTTCACCGACGCCCTGCGCCAGGCCGCCGACGCCGAGGAGATCGCCCGCATCGTCACCAGGCAGGTCCAGCCCGAGCTGCTCGACGACGGGGCGCAGGCCGCGGACAGCGCGGACGGGGCAGCCGGTGAGACCAGTGAGGCCGCAAGCGCCGCGGGCTCGGCCCAAGGGGCCGGCGTCGTGGAGACCAAGGAGGCCTCGGCGTCGTCGGCCCCGGCGAAGGGCGAGACCGTGATCGTGGGCGTCTCCTCCTGCCCCACCGGCATCGCCCACACCTTCATGGCCGCCGAGGCTCTGGAGCAGGCCGGCAAGGACCGCGGCATCACCGTGGCCATCGAGGGCCAGGGGTCGGGCAAGATCGACGCCCTGGACCCCGACCTCATCAATCGGGCCAGCGCCGTCATCTTCGCCCACGACCTGCCCGTCAAGGGCCGCGAGCGCTTCGCCGGCAAGCCCGTCATCGACGTCGGCGTCAAGGCCGCCGTCAACGACGCCGGCTCCCTGGTGGACAAGGCTCTGGCCGCGGTCGACGACCCGAGCGCCACCCGCGTGCCGGCCGGCGGCGAGTCCGCCGAGGAGAGCGAGGAGGGCTCTGAGCACTGGGCCCGGCGCCTCCAGCGCTCGGTCATGACCGGGGTGTCCTACATGATTCCCTTCGTGGCCGCCGGTGGTCTGCTCATCGCCCTGGGCTTCCTCCTGGCCGGGTACGACGTGGCCAACCTCTACGAGAAGATCTCCATCAGCGACTACTCCCTGTGGAACCTGCCCGGCAACGAGTTCGTGCACGAGATCAAGAACTCGGCCGGCGACGTCGTCGGTACCGAGACGATCACCGTCTCCCAGTCCGGGTTGCTGCTGTACATCGGGTGGACGCTGTTCCTGCTGGGGCAGGCGGCCATGAGCTTCCTCGTCCCGGCGCTGGCCGGCTACATCTCCTTCGGGCTGGCCGGCAGGCCCGGGATCGCGCCCGGATTCGTCATGGGGGTCGTCGCGGTCGAGGTCGGTGCCGGGTTCATCGGCGGCCTGGTCGGCGGCATCCTCGCGGGCTACTTCGCGGCCTGGCTCGCCGGGCTCGGCGTGCCGTCCTGGCTGCGGGGGCTCATGCCGGTGGTCATCATCCCGCTGGGCACCACGCTGGTGGTCGGCGCCGTCATGTACCTGGTTCTCGGGCTGCCCCTGGCCTCCCTCATGACCGCGCTGCAGAACGGGCTGACCTCCATGTCCGGGGGCGGGTCGGCCGTGCTGCTCGGCATCATCCTCGGGCTCATGATGTGCTTCGACCTGGGCGGACCGGTCAACAAGGCCGCCTACCTGTTCGGCACCGCGGGCCTGTCCGCGGCCAGCGCCAGCAACGCCGCCCCCTACGAGATCATGGCCACCGTCATGGCCGCCGGCATGGTGCCGCCGCTGGCGATGTCCGTCGCGACCTTCCTGCGCTCGCGGCTGTTCACCAAGGCCGAGGTGGAGAACGGGCGCAGCGCCTGGCTGCTGGGGCTGTCCTTCATCTCCGAGGGCGCCATCCCCTTCGCCGCCGCCGACCCGCTGCGCGTCATCCCGGCCACTATGGCCGGCGGCGCGGTCACCGGCGCGATGACCATGGCCATGCACGTCGGCTCCCGCGCGCCCCACGGCGGCGTGTTCGTCGCCTTCGCCATCACCAACTTCGGTGGCTTCCTCCTGGCGATCCTGGCCGGGACGGCGGTGACCACCGCCCTGGTCATCGTCCTCAAGGGTCTGGGGCGCAACACCGACGGCAAGAAGACCGCTGAGGCGCAGGCCGCAGACGCCGCTTGATCCGGCGATCCTCATCACCGCGTCGTGCGGGGTCCCACCAGGTGCGGGGCTCCGCACGACACGTCTGAGGAGCTAAGAGGCCGAGTCCGAGAGTTTCGGTGTCCCCGTTGACGCAGGACGCTCCCCGGGGCGGTCCGGCATAGGCTTCACGACATGGCTGCAAGACGACGCATCGACCCCGCCGCCGGCGCCCAGGCCCTGCGCCAGTGGGCCCAGGAGCAGGGCACGTCCGACGACGAACCGGCCGGAGCTGGGGACGGTGCCAGCACCGACTCCGCCAGTCCCACCGACCGGGCCGCCCGACGTCGGATGACCGCCACCGCCGTGCGCTACACCCTTGAGGAGCTCGCCGCCTGCGCGCCCGGGCGCTCGGTCGAGGTGCGGGTCCCGCCCTTCGGTGTCACCCAGGCCGTCGCCGGCACCGTTCACCGCCGGGGCACCCCCGCCCAGCGTCGTCGAGACCGACGCCGCCACCTGGCTGGCCCTGGCCACCGGCCGACTCACCTGGCAGGACGCCCTGGCCGGCGGCGCCCTGCATGCCTCCGGCGAGCGCTGCGACCTGTCCGCCTACCTGCCCCTGGTCCGGCTCCCCGGGCTAAAGCATCAACATTTTGCTTCAAAAGTCGACGCCGGAGCCGCGTCGATTCTGAAGTTTCTGGTCGACTGTCGCTTTGGGGCGCGCTGGGGCTGTGCGCGCCCGTTGGGGCCGGTCACTCCCATGTCCTGAGGCGTCTCGGACTGTTGTGCCAACCGCGCAGAGGACGAAAGTGTCACAAATGGCGACTTTTCAACGCACCCTGTCGGGGCAGGTGTCAGGGCGCAAGGTCCTGACCAGCGTCAACGCGTTCTGACTGGTCGTCTGCGGAGCCCACTCGGTCCTAAAAGTCGCCGCCCGTGACAGATCGGGCTGATTCCGCTCCATCCGTCTGTTGGTCACTGCGCCGAGGGCCGGCGCCGGTAGGTTCATCCCATGAGTCGCACGCGCCTGAGCGCCTACACCGCCCCGCCCGCCGAGGTCACCCGGACCTTGGACGCGTTGCGCGCGCACTACGAGGTCCCCACCGCCTTCCCGCCCGAGGCCCTCGCCGAGGCGGAGGCCGCCGCCGGCGCCTGGGCCCAGGACGGCCCCGCCCGTCTCCTGGCCGACGGCGCCCGCGACGCCCGCGACCTGGACCTGGTCACCATCGACCCGCCCGGCTCCATGGACCTCGACCAGGCGGTTCTCCTGGAGTGCCTGCCCGCGCAGGCCGACCATGTTGACCAGGCCGGCGCGACCGCCGGGGACGTCGGGGACGCCCCGGAGTCGGAAGCCGCCTACCGAGTCCACTACGCCATCGCCTCCCTGGCCACCTTCGTGACCCCCGGCGGCGCCCTGGACACCGAGCTGCGCCGTCGCGGCGAGACCGTCTACGCCCCCGACGCCGCCACGCCCCTGCACCCTGAGGTCCTCTCCCACGGCGCCGCCTCCCTCCTTCAGGACGCCGAGCGCCCCGCCTGCCTGTGGACCATCGACCTCGATGACCGCGGCGAGGTCGTCTCCGCCCGCGTCGAGCGGGCCCTCGTGCGCTCGCGGGCCCGCCTCACCTACGCCCAGGTCCAGTCCGCCATCGATGGACAGGGCGCTCTGCCCCAGGAGGCACCCACCCACCTGCCCGACTCCTGGCCGAGATCGGCCGCCTGCGCCTGGAACGCGAGGCCGCCCGCGGCGGCATCAGCATGACCACGCCCGAGCAGGTCATCGAGGTGACCGAGGCGGCACAGGTGACAGAGGCAGCAGAGGTGACAGAGCCGGCAGGGGACTCCGAGTCCGCCGAGTCCGCCGAGGTGCCCGGCCCCGCCGGCTACCGGCTCGCCTACCGCGTGCCCGTGCCCGCCGAGCAGTACAACGCCCAGATCTCCCTGCTCACCGGCATGTGCGCCGCCCGGGTCATGGTCGAGTGCGGCGTCGGCATCCTGCGGACCCTGCCGCCGGCGCGCCCCGAGGACTACGCCCGCCTGCGGCGCGTCGCCACGGCCCTGGGCATCGACTGGCCGGCCGCCCAGCCCTACCCCGAGCTCGTGCGCGGCCTGAACCACGCCGTGCCCGCTCACGCGGCCTTCATGGAGCAGGCCATGTCCCTCTTCCGCGGATCGGGCTACCTCGCCTTCGGAGTGGGCGGCGTCGGGGTACCGGCCGAGGACGAGGCCTCCGACACCGAGGAGGCCGTCCACTCCGCGATCGCCGCCCGCTACGCCCACGTCACCGCACCGCTGCGCCGCCTCGTGGACCGCTACGGCGAGGAGGTCTGCATCGCTGCCTGCGCCCAGGCGCCCGTGCCCGAGTGGGTCCTTGAGGCCCTCCCCGACCCTGTCCCGACGTCATGGAGCAGACCGGCAAGCGCGCCAGAGCCATCGGCCGCGGAGCCCCTGACCGCTCTGGAGGCCCTGGTCCTGCGCGGACACGAGGGCGAGGTCTTCGACGGCGTCATCACCTCCGAGCGCGACGGCCGCGGCGAGCTCGTCCTGGCCGAGCCCGCCGTCGTCACCGAGATCCGCGCCGGCACGAAGGCCCCCGACGATGGCCTCCCGGTGGGTGAGCGCGTGCGGGTCCGCCTCCTGTCCGCCGACCCCGCCTCCGGCACCCGCTTCCAGGCTCCTGCGGAACCGGTCCTGAGGCGCCAGGTGCGTCAGGCCTGCGGGAGCAGGCTGTTCCAGCAGGCTCCTCAGCGTCACTCCCCACCAGGTCCAGCGCACCCCGTGAGGCGAGTGAGGCGACGCCGTGGACGGCCGCCCAGGCTGCGGTCGCGGCGGCCTCAGGGCGCATCCGGGCGTTCCTTGGCGAAGCGGGCGCGCCATTCTTCAAGGAGTGGCAGGGACCTGGCCCGAAGCTCTCGGCCGCTGCCGGCCAGCACGTCGTGACGGGTGATGAGGTCGAAGGCGTGGGGGTGCTCGACGGCGTAGGCGACGTAGGCCCTCGCGGTCTCCTTGAGGCCTGCCGCGGCATCGGTGAGGCGAGTGCGGAGCTCATCGAGGCACACCTCGGCGATGGCGGACAGTAGCAGCGCGAGGGTGGGGAAGTGGCGTCTCGGTGCTCCGTGGGAGACGCCGCAGCGCCGGGCCACCTCTCGTACGGTCACCGCGCTGACGCCGTCGTCCTCGAGCAGCTGCCGCCCAGCCTGGATCAGACGGTCCTCCGTTGTCGGGCTCATAGCCCTAGCCTGCCTGTTGTAGACGGCGTCTACAACATGGTAGACATCGTCTACATGATGGCTTTTCGGATACTCCCTCGCCCTGGTCTCGGTCGGGTCCGCCCCTGCACGCCCTGTGGAACGTGCTGGTGAAGCGCTCCGGTACCTCCGACGTCGCCTTCGTGTGGGTCTACAGCGCCATCGCCGCGCCGCTGTGGCTCGCGGTACTGACAGTGGAGGCGACCTGGGGAGGTCTGGGCCCGGCCTGGTGGGCGGCCCTCGTCAGCACGGCGCTGCACACGGCCTACGCCGCGGTCCTCCAACGCGCCTACTCGTCGGCGGACCTGTCAGTGGTCTATCCGGTCTCACGCGGGCTGGCGCCGGTTCTGGTGACGGCGGTGGTGGCGCCGTGGACCGGGGGCCCGAGCGCCATCCAGGCGCTCGCGCTTCTGGCGGTCCTCATCGGCGTCCCCCTCGCCTCGGGGGCCACCTGGCGGGATCTGACCCGGGCCCGGGGCCTCCGGGCGGGCAGCGCCGTCGCATCCTGCACCGCCGCTTACACTCTGTGGGACGCCTTCGCCGTCGCGGAGCTGCACGTCGCCGTTGTGCCCTACATGGCGCTGTCCAGTCTGGCTCAGCTCGTGCTGCTCACCATCGTGCTGGGCCGGCGTCGTCGCGAGTTGCCCGCTGCGCTGGCTGCCGGCTGGGCCCTGGGCCCTCCCCATCGCAGTGCTGGTGCCGGCGAGCTATGCGCTGGTGCTTGTCGCCATGCGCTTCGGGCCGCCGTCCGTCGTCGCCACCTCCCGGAGCCTCAACGTCGTCTTCGGTGTCATCGCCGGGGTGTGGCTCCTGCGTGAGCCCTTCACCAGGCGATCAATACTCGGGGTCTCGATGATCGTCGTCGGGGTCCTGGTGGGGGCGAGCTGATTCCGGAGCCGCCCGCGGACCGGCTCCGGCGGCCGCAATGGTCAGACGGCGCCGGACCATGACAGACTGTGCGTGTGCGCACCGGTGAGAAACCCTCGCAGATCACCTTCGACCATCCCGACGGCGCCCGCCCCACCCCGCGGGCCGGCTCCATCGAGCCTCCGAGCCGATCCGCCCGGTTGAGCCTGCCCGATCCGGCGGCTCCCGCAGTGCCCGTCAGCGTCCCCGGCCTGACCGCTCTTCCCGACGACCGCTCCGACGAGCTCGAGCCCTCGCCGCGCGAGGAGTGCGGCGTCTTCGGAGTGTGGGCCCCCGGCGAGGACGTCTCCCGCCTGAGCTACTTCGGGCTGTACGCCCTCCAGCACCGCGGCCAGGAGTCGGCGGGCATCGCCACCTCCAACGGCTCCCAGATCCTCGTCTACAAGGACCTCGGCCTGGTCTCCCAGGTCTTCGACGACCAGGCCCTGTCCAATCTCACCGGCCACGTGGCCGTCGGCCACGTCCGCTACGCCACCCAGGGGGCCACCACCTGGGAGAACGCCCAGCCGATGCTCGGCCCGGCGGCCGGCTCCACCCTCGCTCTGGCCCACAACGGCAACCTCACCAACACCCGCGAGCTCATGGACGCCGTACGCGTCACCTCCGGGGAGGACCTCAGCGGTGAGCTCGGCCGCGGCTCCTCCACCGACACTGCCGTCCTGGCCGCCCTGCTCAACCTCGTCTCCGAGCACGGAGCCCTGGAGGGCTGGGACTCGGCCGCCGACATCCTCACCTCCGGCATCACCGACGACGCCGAGCTCGACGCCGCCTACTCCGCACCGCCCCCCTTGAGCATCCACCAGGCCGCACGGCGGGTCCTGCCCATGCTCCGCGGCGCCTTCTCCCTGGTCTTCATGGATGAGCGCACCCTCTACGCCGCCCGCGACCCCCACGGGGTGCGCCCCCTGGTGCTGGGGCGTCTGGGCAACGGGTGGGCCGTGGCCTCCGAGACCGCCGCCCTCGACATCGTCGGCGCCGCCTTCGTGCGCGAGATCGAGCCCGGCGAGCTCATCGAGATCGACGAGGACGGCGTGCGCTCCTCGCGCTTCGCCACCGCCCGCCGGGCCGGCTGCGTCTTCGAGTACGTCTACCTGGCCCGCCCCGACACCCGCATCGCCGGACGTAGCGTCATCACCTCGCGCAACGAGATGGGGGCCGCCCTGGCCCGCGAGCACCCGGTGGAGGCCGACCTCGTCATCGCCACGCCCGAGTCGGGCACCCCGGCCGCCATCGGCTACGCCCAGGCCTCCGGCATCCCCTACGGGCAGGGCCTGGTGAAGAACGCCTACGTGGGGCGCACCTTCATCCAGCCCACCCAGACCCTGCGCCAGCTCGGCATCCGCCTCAAGCTCAACCCCCTGCGCGAGGTCATTGAGGGCAAGCGCCTCGTCGTCGTCGACGACTCCATCGTGCGCGGCAACACCCAACGGGCCCTGGTGCGGATGCTGCGCGAGGCCGGCGCCGCCGAGGTCCACGTGCGCATCTCCTCCCCGCCGGTCATGTGGCCCTGCTTCTACGGCATCGACTTCGCCACCCGCGCCGAGTCTCATCGCCACCGGTATGAGCGTGGAAGAGATCGGCGAGTCCATCGGCGCCGACTCCCTGGGCTTCCTGTCCGTCGAGGGCATGGTGGCCGCCAGCGGCCAGAAGGCCGACGACCTGTGCCTGGCCTGCTTCACCGGCGACTACCCGATCCCGCCGCCCGTGCGCAGCCTGACGTCCGCCGCCATCCCCGTGCGCCGCGTCCCGACCGCCTACCGCGGTCGGCGCAGCGATAAGACCGACGACGCCGAGCGCACCGTGCCGCCGGGCAGCATCACCCGCCCGGACCTGGCCTCCGGCAGCCCCCTGGGCTCGACGTCATAGCCCCGACCCCGGCGCCCGCCGTGCCCCGGCCGGCTCGGTCCGATGTGGTCCGCCTCCTGCGACCCGTGCCGGCCACCTGCTCCGCCCTCGCCCCTTCCGCCCACCACCGCACCTTCGACCCGAGTCCACAAGGAGCCCCCACATGACCCAGCAGCCCGAGCAGCCCACCTCCGCCATCACCTACGCCGACGCCGGCGTGGACACCGCCGCCGGGGACCGGGCCGTCGCGCTCATGAAGGACGCCGTGGCCTCCACCATGACCCCGGCCGTCGTCGGCGGCGTCGGGGGCTTCGCCGGGCTCGTGGACGTCTCCGCCCTGCGCGACTACCGCCGCCCCCTGCTGGCCACCTCCACCGACGGCGTGGGCACCAAGGTCGCCATCGCCCAGGCCCTCGACATCCACGACACCATCGGCCAGGACCTGGTGGGCATGGTTGTCGACGACATCGTCGTGGTCGGTGCCCGCCCCCTGCTCATGACCGACTACATCGCCTGCGGGCACGTCGTCCCCGAGCGGATCGCCGACATCGTGCGCGGCATTGCCCAGGCATGCGCCGCCATCGGCACCCCGCTGCTGGGCGGTGAGACCGCCGAGCACCCCGGCCTCATGGCCCCCGACGAGTACGACGTCGCCGGGGCCGCCACCGGCGTCGTCGAGGCTGATCGCGTCCTCGGCGCCGAGAAGGTGCGTGCCGGCGACGTCCTGGTCGCCCTGGGCTCCTCCGGCCTGCACTCCAACGGTTACTCCCTGGTGCGCCGCGTCATCGACCACGCCGGCTGGGGCCTGGAGCGCGAGGTCCCCGAGTTCGGCCGCACCCTGGGCCAGGAGCTGCTCGAGCCCACGCGTCTGTACACCCGCGTGTGCCTGGCCATGCTGGAGACCCTGTCCTCACCGGCCGCCCCGGGGCCGGTCCACGCCCTGTCCCACATCACTGGCGGTGGACTGGCCGCCAACGTCGCCCGGGTCCTGCCGGCCGGGCTCATCGCCGACGCCGACCGCTCCTCCTGGACGGTGCCGCCGGTCTTCTCCACCGTGCGCGAGCTCGGGTCGGTGCCGTGGGAGGACCTCGAGGGCACTCTCAACCTGGGCGTGGGGATGGTTGCCGTCGTCGACCCGAGTGTGGTCGACGCCGTCCTGCGGGTCGCCGAGGGCTCCGACATCCCCGCCTGGGTGCTCGGCGAGGTGCATGAGGCCGCGAAGTACGAGGCTCAGGGCCGGGTGGTCTCCGGCACGAAGGGCGTCGACGGGGGAGCGGTCGACATCCACGGCACCTACCGGACCGCCTGAGCGGCCGAGGTCGCCGCTGGCACGAACAGCGGGGGACGACACGACAACGACGAGGCCCCGATTGGATGCGGTATCCAACCGGGGTCTCGCACCGTGAGATGTCACGTGTGGCGACTAATCAATCCCCGCTGGGCCGGTTCTGGAGCAACGGGCCAGGGCAGCACCGCCCTGGCCTGGGTCGATGCGACACAGGCGGTTCGGTTCGGGAGCGAGAAGTCGCCGAGAGTGACACGGATGGCTGCCCGGATGGCCTCGACTCACGCGCTCGTAGGCGCGCGGAAGGGCCGGCAGGTGCTTTCCTCCGGCCCTCCTCGACTGGGGTGGGCTACTTGCCGCCCTCGTCCCAGTCATCATCGTCGACGGCATACTTGGCGGCCAGTTCCTCGTAGTCGATCTCGTCGTCAGGCTCAGATCCCGAGGACGCTGAGACGAGCTCCCGCTCCAGAGCCTTGTAATCAGTCTCCGGGCTGAAGTACTTGAGCTTACGGGCAACCTTGGTTGCCTTGGCCTTCTGACGGCCGCGCCCCATAGGCTCGACCCCCTCCAACGTGTCACGGCGCGCACGTGGGCGCGCTCTTCCTGGTCAAATATGTCGTGGGGCAACCGTACAACGTCAATGGTCACGAACACCATTCAGACACCGGGGGAGAGGCGTGGTGACGCACACCCCATATATGGGATGCGGGGTCCAAGAGCCCCATGGAGGGCGCCCAGGAGGCCTTCGGTGGGCCTTCAGTGAGCCTGCGGATGCTGCCCAACTCGGCCTCGACGTTCCTACAGGGGCTGGGGGTCTCAGAGGTGCGAGGCTGCCGACACGAGGACTCCTGAGAAGGGATGGAGGAGGGGCTGCCTGGTGAGTGGGGGTCGGCACTTCGCCGGGGGCGTACGCGGATGGCCGGACAACGGAGGACCTGACATGCGCGGGGGCGGCGGCCCTGACGGACGCACGGGTGCGCAGGTGGCGGCCCTGACCGACCGAACCACGAGGACGCACCAGACGCGAGGACGCATCCGAGGGGCTGAGATCCCAGGGGTGGAGCCCGTGAGCCCGATGGTGCGTCCTCGACGGGCGGGCGGTGCGGCCGCAGGGTGGGTGTGTGGGCGTTGGTCGCCGTTAACGCCGTACCTGTCGATACCTGTCGATGGCCATCGCGATAAGCCCTGTGAGCGAAGCTCTGGGTGTTGGAACACGGCGGATCTGCAAGGCCCTCACGCTCGGGTCTGGGGATGTCAATGAGGCTGTGTGACTGGTGCTTGCATCTGGCCATCTGGGATGGCAAGGAATGAGGCCTGCTTGACGTGGATGCCATGCGTGCTGGCGTGGCCCTGGTCATTGATCTCAAGTGGATCGATGCCATGTGGGCTGGCATGGATTGAGCCTTGGTCAACATTGCCGCCGTGTGGGACTGCGTGGCCTAGATCGTTGTTCTCAGGTGGATTCCTGCTACCTGACCTCGCATGATTCCAGCAGTCATCACACAGCCGACAACACTATCCCTGAGGAGACAAGCAGCGCTGCGGCGCAGCAACGCCGCTGCGACGTGAGAGCGTGCCAAACGCGAGGACGCACCCTCGGAACTGAGGACTGATCCGGGGTGCAGTCCGCGAGCCCGATGGTGCGTCCTCGGTGAGTAGAGGCGTGGTCGCCGGGGAGGGCGAGCGTCCTCGACGGGCGAGGCCCGGTTCTCGGAGCGCCGCTCGGAGAACTCAGGCGCTGGTGCGCGCTGGCTTCAGCGGCGGGCGAGGCGGGTCAGGACGATGCCGGCGGTCACCACGCCTCCGGCGACGGCGGCCGTCTTGGCGAGCGTGGAGGCCGCCTCGGAGTCATCCTGCTTGGCGCGCTCCCAGGTCTCCTCCACCTGCTCGGCCCACCGGCGGGCCCCCTCGCGCAGTCGGCCGGCGCCGGCCTCCGCCTGCTCACGCAGGTGGTCGGCCTTGGCGCTCGCCTGCTCGCGCAGATGCTCCCCGGCCTCCTTCGCCTGCGTGCGCGGGTCGACCCTGGAGGCGAACTCATCGACGCTCGCCGCCAGGGCCACGCGCTGGGCGCGCAGCCGCTCCTCGATCTGCTCGGGGCTCAGCGACCCGGACCCGGTGACTCCGGTGGCCCCGGCGCCCTCGGTGCCGGGGCCACCGGGCGCGCCGGCCTGCTGGCCGCTGGTCATGCCTGACCCGCCCGAGCGCGGAAGGCCCTGACCGCGGCGACGGTCGCCGTCACGCTGAGGCCCGCCAGGGTGAGCCCCGTAACCGTGACGATCCCCAGGGAGGCGGGGTCGCCGTCGCGGGCGTCGTCGAACAGGCGGGAGACGCGCTGGCCGAGGGTCAGCGTGCCGGGCTCGTAGGTGTCGACCCCGCCCTCGGGGTCGGTGCCACCGCCGGCCAGGGAGGCCAGGCGGTTCTTGACCTGCCCGACCGTGTCCTCGGCCTTGCTGACGACCTGGCTGCGCAGGTCCTGGACCTTCTCACGGGCCTTGAGCTTGGCGACCTTGGCCAGGTTGTTCGGAGCCAGGCGCGCGGCGAGCTCGTCGACGTCCGCGGCCAGCGCCAGGCGCCGGGCCGCCAGGTCGGACAGGACGTCGTCAGCCGACGGCACGGCCTGCGTGGCCGGCGCGGCCTCCACGGCCGGCCTGGCCGGCACAGCGGGGACGGATGTGGGCGTGGGTACAGCATTGGTGCTCACCGGGCGTTCCCCTCTCCAGGCCGGAGGCGACGGCCCCCTTGACGGCGTCGACGGACTCCTTCAGCCCCTCCTGCGGCGTGGGCGTGTCGGCCTTGGCGGCCTTGAGCCGCTTGATGCCGATCAGGGCCATCGGCACGGCGATGAGGGTGAGGAGCAGCGCCACCACGAGGAAGGCGGCCCACAGCGGCATGATGTTGGACAGCCCGGACGTCATGGCTCCCAGCACCAGCCCGAAGATGAACAGGGACAGCACCCCGGCGGCGGCGAGCAGCCCGGCCCCCAGCCCCATCTCCTTGACCATGCGCTGGCCCTTGGCCTTGGCCAGATCGATCTCGCCGCGCACCAGCGCGGAGATGTTCTCCGAGATGCGGGCGATGAGCTCACCGAGCGTGGGCTGGGCGCTGCTGCCGGCCCTGCGAGGAGGCGTGGTGGAGGCCGACGGCGGCGGGGGAGGTGGCTGGTTGTTGGGCATGAACGAACCTTCTCGTGTGAGGCACGGCGGTGGACGCAATCACGCAATCAGCCTGACTGCGAGGCGGCGGGATCGCGACAGTGGGACGACCCGCCGGACTAAGAATCTCACAGCCGACGCCATCGTGAAACAACGCAGGCCCGAACGGGTTTGTAGGTTTCGGGAGATAGGGGCCGGCTTTCGCCACCGGCGATCTACGAAAGGCTGCCGTCGCCGCACTGACCGACTGGGCGGCCCGGACGGTCCCGACGGCGTGGATCGAGCCGGTGCGCGGTGTCGGCACGGGCGCCCCGCCGGCCTCCTACTCCTGGTTCCAGGCCTGCCAGAGGCTCGCGTACTCCCCACCGAGGGCCACGAGACCGTCGTGGGTGCCCAGCTCCACGATCCGCCCGTCCATGACGACGGCGACCCGGTCGGCGTCGGCGGCCGTGTAGAGGCGATGGGCCACCTCGATGACGGTGCGCCCGGCCAGTGCCGTGGACAGGGTCCGCTCCAGGGTGCGGGCGGCGCGCGGGTCCAGCAGCGAGGTGGCCTCGTCCAGGATGAGCGTGTGCGGATCCAGCAGCACGAGCCGGGCCAGCGCCACCTCCTGGGCCTGGGCGGGGCTGAGCTCGAGGTGTCCCGAGCCGACCATCGTGTTCATCCCCTCGGGCAGCGCGTCCACCCAGGTGTCGGCCCCGATGGCCTCAATGGCCTCGCGGATCGTGTCGTCGGAGGCGCGGGGGCGGCCCAGGCGCACGTTGTCCGCCACGGTGCCGACGAACACGTGGTGCTCCTGGGTCACCAGGGCCACGTGGCGGCGCGACTCGTCCTCGGTCAGGTCCGTCAGCGCCACCCCTCCCACCGTGACGCGCCCGGAGGTGGGCGGGTTGATGCCGGCCAGCATCCGCCCCAGCGTGGACTTGCCCGACCCCGAGGGCCCGACGACGGCCAGCCGCTCCCCGGGCACGAGCTCCAGGTCGATCCCGTGGAGCACCTCGACGCCCTCCCGGTAGGAGAAGCGCACGTCGTCGAGCACGATCCGCGTGCCCTCGGGCTCCTCGCCGGTGGGGGCGCGGTCGTCGGGGACCTCCTCCACCCCCAGGATGCGGGACAGGGAGGCCTGGGCGATCTGGACCTGGTCGATCCAGAACATGAGCCTGGCCCACCGGCTTGCGCAGCTCCATGGAGTAGAGGGCCACGGTGGTGATCGCCCCCAGGGTCGCGTAGCCGCGGCCGGCCAGGAACCCGCCCCACAGGAGGATGACGACGACGGGCGCCCGCCAGGCGACGTCGAGCACCATGAACAGGCGCACCCGCAGCGCCGCTGTGTAGCGCTCCAGGGACCAGGCCTCCTTGATGGAGGCCATGATGGCCCGCTCGCGGCGCGCCCCGATGCCCAGCGCGTCCACGGTCTCGGCGTGCTCGACCGTCTCGGAGACCGCCCCGTTGAGGCGGGCCTGGGCGGCCGACTCGGCCCGGTAGGCGGGGATGGAGATCGGCAGGTACCAGCGCATCATCGACCACACGGGCGGGGCGATGACGAGCAGACCGAGCGCCAGGAGGGGGTCGGCGACGGCGGCGGCCAGGAGCGTGAAGACGATCGTCACTACGCACACGAGGATCTGGGGGATCCCCACCCGCACCAGGAAGTCGATGCGGGAGACATCGGTGGTGGTGCGCCCCACGAGGTCACCGGTGCCGGCGGACTCCACGGCGCTCAGCGGCATGTGCACCACCCGGTTCATCATGCGCTCGCGCAGGTCCGCGAAGACCGACTCGCCCAGGGTGCGGGCGTGCTTCTGGGCGAAGCGGTTGATGAGCGCCCCCACGAGCGTGACCGCGATGATGGTCAGCACGGTCCGGTCCACGTAGCCGGCGTCGGCCCGCCCGGCCGAGACCCTCCCGACCAGCCGCCCCAGCAGCTGCGGGGCCACGAGCGTGGACAGAACCGCCGTGATCTGGAGGACCAGGACGACGGCGAAGCGCCACCGGTAGGAGGCCATGATCCGGAAGGTCTTGCGCAGGGCGACCGGCCCGGGCGCGACGGGGGCGCCATCAGCGGCTCACCTCCGCGTCCTCGCCCATGGCCCGTGAGACGACGGCGCGGTAGTCGGCCGCCTGCGCATGGCCGTCGCGGGCCATCGCCATGAGCTCGCGGTGCGTGGAGCGCAGCAGCTCGGTCCCGCTGGAGTCGAGGAGGACGACCTCGTCGCATGCCTCCAGGACCAGCGGCGAGGCGGTGACGACGACGGTCGTGCGCCCGGCGCGGGCCCGGTGCACCTGGGCGGCCACGCGGGCCTCGGTGTGGGAGTCCAGGGCCGAGGTCGGCTCGATGAGCACGAGTGTGGGCGCCTCGGTGAGCAGGGCCCGGGCCAGGGCCACGCGCTGACGCTGCCCGCCGGACAGGGACCGGCCCTTCTCGGTGATCATCCCGGCCAGGCCCTCGCTGAGGGAGGTCAGGACGTCGCCGGCGTCGGCGATCCCGATGGCCTCGATGAGCCGGTCGTCGCCCGGCATGTGGCGCTCCTGGGCGCGGACCTGCTGGTCGACGTCGGCCCCGGTGGTGCGCTCGGTCTCGGCGCGCACGAGGTCCTCCAGGCCCGCCGGCTGCGGGTCGGGGCCGCCGCGCACGTCGAGGGCCTCGCGCAGGGTGCCGGTGAAGAGCTGGGCGGTGGCACCGGAGACGACGACGCTGGCGCGCACCTGCTCCAGGGGCATGGTGGTCAGCGGCCGGCCCGCCAGGGTCACGGTGGGGCCGGCGTCGGTGAAGCGCCCCAGGCGCGTGGCCAGCTCGGCGGAGACCTGCGGGTCGGGGGCACACGAGGGCCGTCATGCGGCCCTCCTCCAGGCGCAGGCCGCTGTCGGTGTCCACCAGGTCGCCGCTGACGGGGTGGGCGGCGGCCGGGTCCAGGTTGAGGCGCTCCACGAGGCTGCCGGCGGCCGGTGTCACCTCCAGCAGGCGGCTCAGGCGCCGGGCGCCGACGACGGCCCGCGTGTAGTCCTGCACGGAGCCTGGTGAACACCCACAGCGGCCAGGACAGGTAGGCGGTGTAGCCGTAGAAGGTGATGAGCCCGCCGGGGGTGAGGCTGCCGGCCACGGCCATGCGCGCCGCCACCCACACGACGATCGCGGCGAAGAGCCCGGGCAGCAGGACCTGGAGGGTCATGAGGGTGGCCTGGGAGGAGGCCACCTCGACGCCGCGGCGCCGCAGGCTCCTGGGAGGCGTCCCGGTAGCGGCGGGCGAAGACGTCCTCCCCGCCGATGCCCCGCAGGATCCGCAGGCCCGCCACCGTGTCCGTGGTGACCGTGGTGACCGCGGACTGGGCCTCGCGCTGGACGGCCTGACGCTTCTGCAGGGGCCGGATGACCAGGGTGACGATCGCCGCGACCAGCGGCATGCCCAGGATGACGATGAGTCCCAGGCTCACCGAGGTGCGCAGCATGAGGACGGCCACGACGATGAAGCTGGCCGCCGCCCCCAGCAGGGCCGGCAGGTGCTGGATGAGCTTGCCCAGGTAGTCGGCGTCGGAGGCGATGATGGTGGCGACCTCGCCGGTGGAGACCTGCCGGGACAGGTCCTTGCCCGTGGCGGAGATCTGTCGGCCCCACGAGCCGGTCGACGTCGAAGGCGGTGCGCATCCAGGCCGTCACCCCGAAGTAGGACAGCATCGTGTCCCCGATCGCGTAGACGACGAACAGCACCAGCAGCAGGGCGCCGATGCCCCAGACGTGGCCGTTGAGGCCGTTCTCGATCCCGGAGTCCAGGGCCTGGCCCAGGAAGGCCGGCACGATCGCCTGAATGATGTTGGAGGTGCATGCCGCCAGGGTCGCCAGGGTGACCGGGACGGCGGCGCGGCACAGCAGCCAGCGCAGAAGCGCCCCGGCCCCGAGCGACGGGGGCTGGGGGCAGTGGGGCGTCGGGGGTCATGGACTGCATGGACTGCATGGACTGCATGACCAGTCAGGGCGGACAGCGCTGCCGGAGCGGTCGGGAACGACCGGGAGGACGGTTCGGCATGATCGCATGAGGCTATCGGAGCTGACGCGGGAGCGGCAGAGGGAGAACCGGTGACAAGGAAGATACCGGGTGCGGGAATATCCGGCGAGTGCGGCTCAGTCGGCTGTTGGGCGGGTCGTGCGGATACGTCGGTGCCCCGGCCGCCCCCGTCGCGGGGCGGCCGGGGCACCGGGCTTGGCGGGGCTCGCCTATCGCGTCCGCCTCGCCGTTCACGCCGAGATCACTCGGCTCACTCGGCTCACTCGGTGGCGATGGCGTCCAGGACGGGGATCCGGGAGGCGCGCAGCGCCGGCCACAGGGCCGCGATGACGCCGACCACCACGGAGAGCACGAGCATGCCCACCATCTGGCCCCAGGGGATGCTCAGGGTCGTGAGCCCCTGCTCCTCCAGGACCTCCTTGAGGGCGGCGGCCAGGACCACCCCGGTCGCTCCGCCCAGCACGGTGCCGTACAGGGAGGTGAGGACCGACTCGGTGATGATCTCCCCGGACAGCTGGGCCTTGCCCAGGCCGACGGCGCGCATGAGCCCGATCTCCCGAGTGCGCTCCGAGACCGAGAGCACCAGGGTGTTGACGATGCCCAGAATGGCGATGGCGATGCTCAGCCCCAGCAGGCCGTAGAGGACGGCGAGCATCTGGTTGATCTGCTGGCCGACCTGGTCGGAGATCTCGTCGGCGTCGCGCACCGAGTACTGGTAGGTGTCGGCCACGATGTCGCGGGCCTTGCCCCGCACCGTGTCGAGGTCGGTGCCCTCGTCCAGGGTCAGCAGCATGCCCAGCGGAGAGTCCAGGACGTGGGCCGGGTCCGTGCTGGTGCCCGGCGAGCTCCAGGAGCCCACCGACGCCGCCAGCTCGGGAGGGATGTAGTAGTTGCCGCCGGTCCCCTTCGGGTCGACGATGGCTCCGACCGTGGCCTGAACCGACCCGGTGGGGCCGGTGATGGCGACCTTGTCCCCCAGTTGAGGCCCTCGTCCTTCTTCGCGGCCACGTGGGTGGCGTCCAGATCCTTCATCGACCCGGTGCTCGTGGAGACGTCGTACGCCTTGGAGTAGGTGTCGGGTTCCACGACGATGACGGTGGCGGTGGGGTTCTGGCTGCCGTCGGGCTTGGTGACGGAGTCGGCGTAGATGGAGTAGGAGGAGGTCTCCTTGACGCCGTCGATCGCGGCGATGTCCTTGGCCTTGTCGGCTGAGAGCCGGGTGGTCAGGCTGCCGATGGTGGCGGGCTGGACCACGAGGTCGGCCTTGAGGGACTTGTCGATCTCGTCGGCGGTCGAGGCCTGGAAGGAGGCGGCCAGCGTGGCGCCGGCGCACACCAGGGCCATGCCCACCATGAGGGCGCCGGAGGTGTTGGCCGTGCGGCGCGGGTTGTGGACGATGTTGCGCACCGCCAGGCGCCCGGCGGGCCGCAGCAGCCGGAAGGGCAGGCCCAGCACGGCCACCACCGGGCGGGCCAGGGTCGGGGAGACGATGAGCAGTCCCCAGGACGGTGCCGCCCGCGCCCAGCCCCATGATGAGGCCGCGCTGCGCCAGGTCCGCGTTCACCCACGCGGCGGCGATCGCGGCCACGCCGGCTGCCAGCAGCAGCCCTCCCAGGATCGTGCGCAGTACCAGCGACTTCTCCCGGGAGCCCGACACGCCGCGCATGGCCTCGACCGGGTGGGTCAGGGCGGCCTCCCGCGCCGGCAGCAGAGCGCCGATGACGGTGACGCCCAGGCCTACCGCGAGTGAGATCGCGATGATCGGCCCGCTCAGGCCCGTGCCCTCCAGCAGCGGCATGCCCGCGGCGTCGAGCATCGCGGACAGCCCGGCCAGGAGCCCCGCGCCCGCGGCCACGCCCAGGGCGGAGCCGACGACGCCGATGACGACCGCCTGCAGGAACACGACGCCGAACACCGAGGCGGGCGAGGCCCCGACGGCCCGCAGGAGGGCGAACTCCTTGACGCGCTGGCGCACGCTCATCGCGAAGGAGTTCATGATGATGAAGGACCCCACGAACATGGCGACGACGACGAAGACCAGCAGGAAGACCTGGATGAAGCCCAGCTGCTCCTCAATGGCCTTGTTCTGCTCCTTGATGACCTCGGCGCGGGTCTGAACCTGGGCGCCATCGGGAAGGATCTTGGTGACCTCGGACTTGACCGTCTCCACCGATGCCCCCTTGGCGACGTCGACCGAGATGGACGAGACCTTCCCGTCCGGGGCGGCCAGTGGAAGGAGGTAGTCGGGGTCCATCCCCACGACCGTCGCAGCGGCCATGGAGGACTCGAAGTGGAACTCACCCACCACCTTGACCTCGGTGGGGTGACCCTGGAGGACGATGTGCGTCGTGTCCCCGACCTTGAGGCCGGAGTTCCTCAGGGCTCCCGACTCCAGGGCGATCTCGCCCTCGCCCTGGGGCCTGTGGCCCTGGGCCCAGGTCAAGCCGGGTTCCTTCTCGTACAGCGGTAGGAAGAGCGTGGGTGCTCCCATGTTTGCGACCGGGGCGTCGTTGGCGCCCACGAGGACCCCGCTCGTCTGGACGCCGGGCTTGGCGGACTCGACGCCGTCGATCTGCTTGATCTGATCGGCCAGGGAGCCGTCGATGGGCTGGGTCGGTGCGGACTGCGACGAGCTGGTGTCGCCGTTGGTGGCGATCTTGGGGCCCTGGACGTACAGGTCCGAGGTGACGGTGGAGGACAGCAGGTTGGAGAAGGTCTCCGACATGGAGGCGCGCAGGGCGAGCGTTCCCGACAGGAAGGCCACCCCGAGCATGACGGCGAAGGTGGTCAGGAAGAACTGCTTGGCGTGGGCGCGTACGGAGCGCCAGGCGACTCGTCTCACGGCTCAGGCCCCCTTGGCGGCCGAGGCGGGCGCCCTGGGCGCCGGCTGCGGGGGCGGGCTCGGCCTCACTCAGCTCGCGCAGGGCGTCCAGGACCCGGTCGCGGTTGGGCGCGTCCAGCTGGGCGACGACGTGGCCGTCGCGCAGGAAGATGACGGTGTCGGCCCAGGCGGCCGCCTCCGGCTCGTGGGTCACCATGACCACCGACTGCCCCAGGTCGTCGACACTGCGGCGCAGGATCTCCAGGACCTGGTCGGTGGAGTGGGAGTCCAGGTTCCCGGTGGGCTCGTCGGCGAAGACGACCGCCGGCTCGCCCACGAGCGCCCGGGCGCAGGCCACGCGCTGGACCTGACCGCCGGAGAGCTCGGCCGGCCGGTGGGACAGGCGGTCCCTGAGGCCGACGGCGTCGATCACCTGGTCGAAGCGCTGCGGGTTGACCTTCTTGCGGGCGATATCCAGGGGCAGGGTGATGTTCTCCGCCGCCGTGAGGGTGGGGACCAGGTTGAAGGACTGGAAGATGAAGCCGATGCGCTCGCGGCGCAGGCGGGTGAGGCGACGCTGGCTCATGGAGGAGACCATGTCGCCGTCGAGCATGATCTCCCCGGAAGTGATCGAGTCCAGGCCGGCCAGGCAGTGCATGAGCGTGGACTTGCCTGAGCCGGACGGCCCCATGATGGCCGTGAAGCGGGCTCGGGCGATGTCGACGTTGACGGAGTCGAGCGCTGCGACGGCGCCCGAACCACGGCCGTAGACCTTGGTGAGACTGCGTGCGGAGACCACGGGGTCATTCACCGGTCGGTGGGGCGTGAGGATGGAGGGGCGGCGGCTGGAACGGAACTACTCATAGGTGCAGTTTGACAGCGGTATGGGACAGGCAAATCCTCCTGACGGAGGACAGGTCCCTGACTGCGCGGCCGGTCGACCCTGACCCGAGGTCGGGGATGCCCCTGAGACGAGGGTGATGACGGGGCCGCAGCGGCGTGGAGGACGAAGGGTGTCCTCCTTGACCGACCCCCGTTTCTTGAACCTATCGGCCGACTCGTGACTACCATCGGGGTTGATCGGAGCCTGGTGAGGGACCCAGGACGGGGTTGGCGACGAGCCCGATCAGTCGAGGTCACTCATACGTTCTCCCGGAAGGGCCCTGCATGGATCCGGTTCAGCTCATGATGGCGGCGCATCAGGCCGATGCGGCGGTCGCCGCGCAGACTCCGGACCAGGCCCTGCAGGCCGCGATCGCGCAGAGCCGGCCCGACCTGTGGGCGCCGCTGTCGACCAACCCGGCGGCCTATCCCGACCTGCTCGGCTGGTTGGCCAGTACCGGGAACGTCGAGGTCCTGGCCAACCTTCGGGCGCGCGGCTACCTGACCGACGACG
>BNJT01001230.1_pt1 | contig 77722 bp, 76 predicted proteins | sample 8540491 | NCBI WGS metagenome assembly BNJT01 (sample SAMD00202455, study PRJDB9452) | human saliva metagenome | host: Homo sapiens | reverse complement strand
GTGGGTCTTGGGTTCGAACCCCAACGGAATCACGAGTGTTATAAGAGGGATATCCGCAAGGATATTCCTCTTTTATTTTGAAGATTATTGCTGTCCGGTAAAAACTTTTTGCAAGCAAAAATAAATTAGGGCTGACACTTCTCAGGAGGTATCAGCCCTTTTGGTTATCTTTGTTTTTTTGCTAAATAAAAAAATATAACCATGAGCAAAGATAGTCATTTTACCGGACAGCCGGGTCTATAGTCAAGTGTTAAAAGTTACTCGACAAGGATAAAAATTCTTCAAATAAGCCGCGAAACGAAAGGAAGTGAGGCTTATGTGAAGCGTTTTGACGGCTACCAACATCTTGTCGTAATGTTGTTCGGCATCCTCAAACACTTTGATTCTCTGCGCGAACTTGAGATAGGCATGAAGGCGGAGGCTCACAAACTCGGACATCTCGGAATGAACTATCTGGTTCGTCGCAGTACGCTTGCAGAGGCCAATATACGTCGTCCTCAGGAGTTCTTTGCAAGTGTTTATGCGTATCTATTGGAAAGGTATTCCAAGTTTTTAGCGGACAGCCGCCCATCCAAGTGCTACAAGGGACAGTCGCATGAGCCTAAAGACTGGGAGAAGCTACTCTACATGATGGATTCCACCACAATAACGCTCTTCGACAACATACTCAAAGGTGTCGGTCGGCATCCGAAATCAGGCAAGAAGAAAGGCGGTATGAAAGTGCATACGGTAATGAAGTATCATGTCGGTGTACCAATGGTAGTGCAGCTCACATCCGCCGCTAAACACGACCATTACCTGCTGAAAGAGGTGCATCTGCCAAAAGACTCCACTTTGGCAATGGATCGTGGTTATGTCGACATAGCACAATTCCAACGTCTTACAGAAGAAGGCGTTTGCTACGTGACTAAAATGAAGAAAAACCTTAAGTATGAGGTGCTTGAATCTGTAACGTACGTCAATACAGAGGGATTGGTAACACACATTGATCAGAAAGTGCGTTTTACAAGAGGGGAACTCATCCATGAGGCACGAAGGGTGGAGATATTTTATGAGAACAAGAAACCGGTTGTACTATTGACCAACAACTATGACTTTACGGTTGAGGACGTTGCTGAAATCTACCGCCTAAGAGGGCTATCGAGTCGTTGTACAAACAGCTCAAACAGAATTTCCCGCTTCATTTCTTCTATGGAGACAGCGTCAACGCCGTACAAATACAGACATGGGTGGTTCTGATAGCCAATCTGCTGATAACAGTTCTGTCGAGAAGCATCAAGCGACACTGTGCATTCTCACAAGTTGTTACCATGGTACGACTTATGCTTATGTACTACGTCGATTTTATCGCATTCATGGAAAACCCCGAAAAAACCTGGAATAATTTTCTTGCAAAGGAGATGCAAAAAGCACCACCAGAACCAAGTCTTTTTCGATTAGGGGGCTTACTTTTGAAAAATAACCCCCGAAGTCCAATTTTACAGGGCTTCGGGGAGGATATTTATGCTCTTTTGAGTTTTACCGGACAGCAATATTTGAAGATTAGTGAGTTATAAGAAGCTTTTCTACTGAGCCCTTGCTAAACTATATGCGTATCCTACTGAATATCTACTGACCCCTTTTAATAGGGTGGCGTTAAACTGGAAAAGGAGAATAAAAAAGAGCGGCCTCTTGCGAGAACCGCCCTGATGAAAGGAGGAGTGGTACCACCGGGGAATCGAACCGGGGACACAAGGATTTTTCAGTCCTTTGCTCTACCAACTGAGCTATGGCACCATCATTATTTGCAATATTTTTGAAACTTATATGCTTGTTTTCTCAATTGCGATGCAAAGGTAGTACTTTTATTTTATTCCTCCAAACTTTTCAAAAAAAAAATATTTGTATTTACATCCTTTAACAGATGAGCTATTTCTCGTTTACAGGCCAACCTTGTGCTATTAATTCAAAGTCATTACCATCACGGGCAATAAGGAATGAACCCAAGCTTTCCTTTGTAATATAACCTATCTGTCTGATATTATCCATTTTATCAATTTTCTCATGATCACCAATAGGTATTGTAAAGAGAAGTTCATAGTCTTCTCCACCATTCAAAGCTGCTGTTGTAAGGTTCATATTGAACTCTTCGCAGGTTGCTGCAGTTTGATAATCGATAGGAATATTTTTTTCGTAAATTCTGCATCCGCAGTGACTTTTCTCACAAATATGTTTTAATTCGCTTGCTAATCCATCAGAGATGTCAATCATTGAAGTAGGGTGTATTCCTGCTGCACGAAGCTGATTGAGGACCTCACCACGTGCTTCTGGCTTCAACTGACGATCAATAAGGTATTCTTTTCCTGCAAAGTCTGGTTGGAAATCCTCTATTGCTGCTCGTTCCTGGCGTAATACTTCAAGTAGTTTCTCGTCTTTATTGCTTTGCGCTTCCTTTACCTTATTATTATACTCTTGCACTTGTTGGTAATAAACAGTCTTTTCACGTTCGAGAATTTGTAGACCCATGTATGCAGAGCCAAGGTCACCTGTTACGCAGATGAGGTCAGTTTCATTTGCTCCACTACGATAGACAATATCATCCTTTATCGCTTCACCAATACAGGTGAGGTTGATAGCAAGTCCAGTATATGAAGAAGTTGTGTCGCCTCCTACAATGTCTACGTTCCATTTAGCGCAAGCTTTATTTAGTCCTGCATAGAACTGATCAAGGTCTTCAACCTTAAAACGCTTACCAAGTCCTAATGAAACGATGAGTTGACGTGGCTGTCCATTCATTGCGAAGATATTACTCATTGCAATCATAGCCACCTTATAAGCAAGATGCTCCATGTCTATGTAAGTCAAGTCAAACTGTACACCCTCCATAAACATCTGTGATGAGATAAGCGTTTCTTTGTCCGAATAATGTAAAACAGCAGCATCGTCGCCCACGCCCATAATAGTAGAGCTGTTAACAGGCTGAATATCTTTTGTGAGACGGTTGATTAGACCGAATTCACCAAGGTCTTTTATTTCCATTTACTTTAATATAGCTTAGTGATATAATGTCTAAGACGTCCTTTATCTATGTTTTATAGAGTAAAGAACGCCTTAGTATAGTGTTATATTTTTTTCGCTCTATGAGCGTTTAATCATCTCACGCATAATCTCGGTCATACGTGGTTGTGCAGCATTTGCAGCCTCCTGAACTTCTTCATGGCTTACCTTTACAGGAACATCAAAGCCTCCAAGATCAGTAATTACACTGATACCAAATACCTTAATACCACTATGGCGAGCAACGATAACCTCTGGAACTGTACTCATACCAACGGCATCACCTCCCATCTTGTGGTACATACGATATTCTGCAGGTGTTTCAAAGGTAGGACCTTGTACACCCATGTAAACTCCGTGTTGAACCTCAATATTTTTCTCTTTAGCAATTGAGTCAGCCAATTCTACCAACTTATGATCGTATGCCTCGTGCATATCAGGGAAACGTGGACCTGTTGGGAAATTACGCCCACGTAGCGGATGTTCTGGGAACATATTGATATGATCAGTAATAATCATAAGGTCACCAATCTTGAATGATGGATTCATACCTCCAGAAGCATTTGAAACAAACAATGTTTCGATACCTAATTCGTGCATTACACGAATTGGGAATGTAACATCCTTCATGTCATATCCCTCATAGAAGTGGAAGCGACCTTTCATGGCCATGATATCCTTACCTCCAAGTCTTCCAAAGATAAGACTTCCTGCATGTCCTTCTACTGTAGAAACAGGAAAATTAGGTATATCTTGATAAGAAAACGCGTAACTATCAGTTATCTCTGAAGCTAATTGTCCGAGGCCTGTGCCCAGAATGATGGCTGTCTTTGGACTTGTGGTCATCCTCTCTTTTAGCCAAGATGCTGTTTCTTGAATTTTTTCGTACATAGGATATTATTTTTTGATTGAATGACTCTTCCTTGTCAAGCATAAAACTCACTTTAATAGGAAGCGCATAAATATTTTCTTTTACTTCATCTGATAATTTGTCTATATCGATAAGTCGAGCCTTATCTTTCTCTGTTGTGACAATCAATTTTGGATCAGGCATTTTAGCAAAGGTTTCATTAATACGATGAATATCCTTTGTAGTAAATGCATGATGGTCGGGGAAGGAGAGCGTTGTTAGCGCGTTGTTACCTGTGAAGGAATTCAAATCCAACTCCAACTGCTTTGGTGACATGATGCCTGCAAGCAATAAAATATTTTTTCCTCTTATCTCTGTGAGGGGGATATTTCTTCCTTTATTGAAGATAGGTTCCAAGTCGCAATAGTCTAATGTAGTAAAATAAAGTTGCTGGAAAGGGTAGAGTTCCATTGCCTTACTCAGTACACGATAGTCTATTGGGTTAAGACTCTTTGGGCACTTCGTGATGATAACAATATCTGCACGATTCTTTCCAGAGAGTGGTTCACGTAGTCTTCCTGCAGGAAGAAGTTTATCATAGATGATAAGTCGATGATAATCAACTAACAGAATGTTGATGCCCGGATGTACATATCGGTGCTGAAAAAGCATCATCTAAGAGAATAACATCTGTATCTTTTGTTTCTTCATCAGATGTTAGCCGATCTATTCCTTCACAGCGATTTTTTTATCAACAGCAACACGAATGTCAGGGAATTTTGTTTTCATTTGATAAGGTTCGTCACCAATCTCACGCATAGGAGTGTTTTCATTCGCCAACACATATCCACGGCTTTTACGTTTATAGCCACGTGAGAGGACAGCCACCTTCACCTTATCCTTCAGCAATCGGATAAGATATTCTACGTGGGGAGTTTTTCCTGAACCACCCACAGTAATGTTACCAACAGATATGACTGGAATATCAAACTGTCGGGATTTGAGAATATTCAGTTCAAATAACTCATTGCGCAATCTTACTCCCAGCCCATAGAGCCAGCTGAAAGGCAACAGCCATTTGTTTATTTTAATGTGGTCTCCTTCCATATATGATTAATGGATATTAGGATAAAATGGCAAACGTGCCTGAATTGCACTCTGTTGGTCAATAGTCTTCAAGAGTGTAAAAGGCCCATAATAGTCACCTAAGTTTGCACGCAACTGCTGGCTTAAATAATTGTTTGGCTTTGTCTGCTCTAACATTTGTTCCAAGATGTTTGGTTCCTTTGGATAAGCAGATGTTCTATGATTTGGCAGTTTAGCAAGCTGTGCAGCCTTTGCTACAGCAACATCTAATCCACCAAGTTCATCAACAAGTCCTATCTTTTGAGCATCTTGCCCTGTAAACACGTGACCCTGTGCAACCTTCTCAACCTGTTCTTCTGTCATCTTACGTCCTTCTGCTACACGGTGACGGAAGAGTTTATAGCCACGGTTTACATATTGGCTAAGATATGACATTTCTTCTTCTGTGAATGGCCGAGCACGTGTGCCGAAGTCTGCATATTTGTTGGTTTTTACCTCATCAAACTTTAAACCCAATTTCTCTCTTAGTAGACCGCTAACATCAGGGAACATTCCAAAGATACCAATAGAGCCTGTAATTGTTGTAGGCTCAGCAACAATCCAGTTGGCTGGAGCTGACATATAATAGCCACCTGAAGCAGCCATTCCACCCATACTAACCACGACAGGCTTCAATTTCTTCAGTTCCATAATTTGATGCCAGATTTGTTCTGATGCATACGCAGAACCACCCCCAGAGTTGACACGTACGACAACAGCCTTAACATCTTTGTCTTTTGCCAACTTCTCCAAATCCTTGCAAACAACTTAGTGCGTCAATCTGATGGCCTTGTGAGAAGAGACCTCCTACAACACCATCAACAATATCACCATAAGCATAATAGACAGCAACCTGATTTTCTTTATCGCCTTGATTCTTATCTTCAGTATTCATCATATCAGCAATTGTAACCTGATTGATATCTTTATTATCCTCAAGTCCTAACTGCTTCTTCACGATTCCCTTTATCTGGTCTGTATATAGTAAGCCGTCAACGAGCTTCAGTTTTACATATTCTTGTGGGTCAGCAAAGGTTATCATGCTGTCTGCGTATGCGTTCAATTGTTCTACTGATAATCCTCTGCTTGCGCCAACTTCCTTTGTAATATTTCCCCAGATACTGTTTAAGTAGGCTGATGTCTGTTCACGATTAGCATCACTCATCTTCTCACCTGTGAACATTTCTGTAGCACTTTTATAAGCACCAACCTTTACAACCTGCATTTTTACACCGAACTTCGCCAAGAGGTCCTTAATGAAAACAGGTTCAGAAGCCAATCCGTGCCAGTCTATTTGTCCTTGTGGATTTAGATAGACCTTGTCAGCAACAGAAGAAATATAGTATGTACCCTGTGTGTAAGTATCTGCGTAAGTAATAATCCATTTCTTACTTTTTTTGAAATCAAGGAGTGCTTTACGTAAAGCCTGCATTGAAGCGTATGAGTCAGAGGCAAAGCCACCTGCTTCGATGTATATACCCTTTATTTTATCGTTGTCTTTAGCTTTTCTGATACCTTCAAGCATATTATCAAGACCCAAACTATTAATCTGAGTGCCTTGCATCTGACTAAGGAAATTATTTTCACTTCGTTCTGCCATTTGTCCAGAAAGATTCAATACAAGTACTGAGTTGTCTTCAGGTTCTTTGGTGGTATCCTGCGATGCAATCATACCAGCAATAGTAAAAAGCGCAAAGAGTCCCGTAACGATGCTAAACAACATCATTCCAAAGAAAGAAGCAAAAACGAATTTGAAAAATTGTTTCATATAAAGGTATATAATTACAGTTTATCTTGCAAAGATATATATAATAGATGTAAAATCCAAATTATTCACGAATTCTTAATAACTTTGCAAGCAATATGAAGCATATTATTTTAGCAATTGATAGTTTTAAAGGTTGTTTATCTTCTGTTGAAGCAGAAGATGCTGCTGAACATGGTCTTTGCGAACGTTGGCAAGATGTTAAGATTGTAAAGGTTCCTGTCACAGATGGAGGAGATGGGATGTTGAATGTCTTTTTACATTTATTCGACTGTAAGGAGGTTGCTATCAATTGCCATGATGCGCTTATGCGACCTATTCAAGCAAACTATGCAGTACGTGAAGATAATACGGTAATTATAGAATCAGCTTTGTCATGTGGTATCAACTTGCTCAAGTCGCATGAATTGAACCCTTTACGCGCAACCACTTATGGATTAGGTGAAGTCTTTGCTGATGCACTTCAAAGAGGGTATAGAAAGTTTATTATAGGGCTCGGAGGGTCAGCTACAAGCGATTGCGGACTCGGTATGTTGGCAGCTTTGAAAGACATTTTTTTGGTAAGAACTGGCGTGATATATTTTTTTACAAGATTTAGATATAACCTTAGCTTCAGATGTAAATAATCCTCTGTATGGCGAACATGGTGCAGCTGAAGTGTTTGGTCCACAGAAGGGAGCGACACCAGAAATGATAGTTTGTTTGGATCGTCGAGCACGTACTTTTGCACGTATGGCTGCTGCTCAGTTAGGTTTTGATTGTTCTTTGAATAACGGTGCTGGAGCTGCAGGTGGATTGGGTTATGCTTTTATGCAGTTTATGAATGCCAAGATGAGGTCTGGTGCAGATGTTCTTTTAGAAACTGTCAATTTTAATTCACTTATAGAAGATGCAGATTTGATTATAACAGGGGAGGGTAGTGCAGATAGTCAGACATTAATGGGAAAGATACCAGTAAAAGTTTTAGAATATGGTCTTCGCAAGAATGTTCCTGTTATGCTTATAGCTGGGAAGGTAAAGGACGTGGCAGCTTTACTTAAAGCAGGCTTCTCACAAGTTCAATGTATTACACCAACGGATATGATGCTTACAGAAGCAATGAAACCTACCGTTGCAAAAGAGAATATTCGAAAAGCTATTAATGCAGTTATAATATTTTAATTAAGGTTTCCGATATGCGGAGTAATAAAGCAGACTAAAGTTAGTGATATAAGCATTGTTGTTTTAATTTTATTTTGCTGTCACTTTTAACACTTCACATAAAGATGCTGCAAATCAATAATTTATAGACACTTCTTGGATGATATCAGTGACAGGAAAGTATATTTTTGAATAAATTGTTTTGTTCTGCAAACTTTATTCATCGTATCGAACAACTCTTCGGCAATCTGCTCAATGCGGAGGGCTGGCTTGATAACGAAGATTCATGTAAGCATTTGATTATCAGTAAGTGTACCTTGCAATCATACAGAGATGTGGGTAAATTCCTTATTCAATGATTGGACACAAGTGTTACCATTTTAAAATATCTTTGGACGCATATCATAATATTTCTTAAACCTATATTCAATCGAATCAGCTATTTGTTGATCACCAATGGATATATCCCAAATTACTTTCAGATAGGGCGTCGAAGAATTTGGTCTTACAGAGTGTAGAACTAAAGAGATTGCTTTATAACGTCCATTGGTACCTTGAGGTGGAGGTATATCGAAAGGAATTTGTTCTATTGCTATCAATTTGCCCCTTATAACACTATATGAGTATTGATAATATAGATATGTAGGAAGAATAGCTCCTTTGCGGTCAAGTAATTTTAACGAATTAATTCTAATGACAGGAATCGTATCTCCAGTTAATTGAAAATGATATTCAAAAATTATTATACATAATAGAATCTACATCCGACAGGGTTTGATAGCTAAAATAAACTTTCATAGAGTCAGATAATTTATTATCTGACTCTATGTTGCTCAGGGACAAAGAACTATTAGGAGAACATTTGATTACTTGGTAATTATTTATTTTCCCTTTTACAAAATAACCCCAACCTGTTTGTATCATACATGATGTCATAAAAAAACAGGCAAACATGCAAATAATAACTAAATATTTCATTCTTCTTGTTTTGATTCTTTCGATTTTTCTATCGCATTTGTAATATCCTTTAGTGCTTATTCCAAGTATTGTTGCGTTCTTCTATGAACACCTCACCAAATGGCACGTATCATAATATTTCTTAAACCTATATTCAATCGTATCAGCTATTTGTTGATCACCAATGGATATATCCCAAACTACTTTCAGAAAGGGTGTCGAAGAATTTGGTCTTACAGAGTGTAGAACAATAGAGATTGCTTTATAACGTCCATTGGTACCTGGAGGTGGAGGTATATCGAAAGGAATTTGTTCTATTGCTATCAATTTGCCCCTTTTAACACTATATGAGTATTGATAATATAGATATGTAGGAAGAATAGCTCCTTTTGCGGTCAAGTAATTTTAACGAATTAATTCTAATGAAAGGAATCGTATCTCCAGTTAATAGAAAATGATATTCAAAATTATTATACATAAAAAGAATCTACATCCGACAGGGTTTTATGCACAAAATAAACTTTCATAGAATCAGATAATTTATTATCTGATTCTATGTTGCTCAGGGACAAAGAACTATTAGGAGAACATTTGATTACTTGGTAATTATGAATTTCCCCTTTTACAAAATAACCCCAACCTGTTTGTATTATACATGATGTCATAAAAAAACAGGCAAACATGCAAATAACAACTAAATATTTCATTCTTCTTGTTTTTGATTCTTTCGATTTTTTTCTATCGCATTTGTAATATCCTTTAGTGCTACAGAGTAAGCTGCATCAAAAATTACTGTGCTTATCATTAAAAAGCTTGCTTTCCATTTTCACTTGATGCCCTTTCCTATTTTCCTAAATCCTTTGTGCCATTAATAGTCATCACTGAAGCAAGCTTAGTATTGTACTCTACTTGCACGATAATTCACATAGATGGCTTCATGATCGCCACTTGTTCTCACCATGCGCTCGCTATTGGTATCGTACCAATGCGAGAATAAATGCTTTTGTCGTCTACTGTAAGCGGATGATTTCCATGTTGGCAAATGTATATAACATTCTTGAGAAATCCAAATAAATCGGAATTTATTTTTGAAGATTCTTCGTTTTATTGCACCTTATAGCTATGTGAAAAGCTTTATGTTCATAGTTACAACACTCGATTAAAATCGATTTATCCTACAGAAAGGCTTTTGATTACCAGAATGTTGTCGTATTAATACCTCGATGAAAAAAACGGCTTTGAAGAGATTCCCTAACGAAGATGCGAGAAACTCAAAATTTATAGTCCGGATTTCTTCTCGTCCACTTCGTTTTCTACGAGAAAATTGTTATCGTTGCAGCATTGATAGAAGATTCTTTGGGCATTGAAGAATAAGGAGAGAGAAAGGAACTCGTTTGTTTTTATTCATCCACTCTTTGATATATACCTTCTCAAACTTCTAATAATCCGTATTTTACTGTTTGTGAAATGATTTGGTGCAGAGGGTTAGCACATATTGTGCGGGCGGTGAACACCAATGGTGCGGATGGTGAATACCAATGGTGCGGACGGTTATGATGCACAGATTTACTAAGTATAAGGAAACTTGTTGACGATAAATAAATCTAAAGTTACACAGAGGTTTACACTATAAAGAACTATAGTAGTATTATTCAAAAATGTCGGATGTGCCTTTTTATCATTGAAAACAAAGTTCTATAATTATTAAGCTAAAGATTTGATTTTTAGCAGCGTAATTTTCCTATACGGATAATAAATTGTACCTTTGCAAAAGTTTTAAAGTTTAAAGATTGTTTTGTATGGACGAAAAACAGATGGATTGTTCCAAGAAAACCCTTCGTAGAAAACTCGATTTGCTCCTTCGTACAGGGCAAATTCTTATGGAAAGTTCTGCTGATACGAGTCGTGTGAAGCGAAATATGGAGCGTACAGCAGCTTATTTGGGACTTCCCAAAGAGAATCTGCACATGAACATTGATTATTATATGTTGCAGGTGAATGTTAGTGACGAATATCATAGTTTTTCTAAGATGCAACGTTGTGATAAGCATGTAATTAATATGCTTGCTATTCAGGAAGTTTCAAAACTCTCATGGCGTGCTATTCAAAAGGACTATTCGTTAGACAAGTATGAAGAGGAACTTGAGAAGATTGCTAATGGAAAACACTATTACAAGGATTGGATGATTGCTATTGGTGCAGGTCTTGCTTGTGGTGGATTCTGTATTCAGTTCGGTTGTGATTGGACAGCTTTCTTCTATGCTTCTATTGCCGCTATATTGGGTAATCGCCTTCGTATGTTCTTGAATCATTCTGGTTCTAATCTTTATGCTAACTTTGCTGTTGCGGCTTTTGTTAGTACAATTCTTGCGTGGTTGTCGTCTTTTCTCTCTACACCTACCGTTCAAGCAGCACTACCAGAGTTCCTTCGTCCAATTCTGTTTACAGAAACTCCTTGGCATCCACTCTTAGCTTGTGCCCTTTATATTGTTCCAGGAGTGCCGTTGATAAATGCTGTTAATGACTTGTTAGACAATCATATAAACACGGGATTAGTCCGTGCAATGAACACGCTTCTTATTGTTATTGCAATGTCATTTGGTATTATGTTGGCAATTAAATGTGGTAGCTTTGATGGTTTTGCAAAAGACCTCCCTACTATTCCTCATCATTCTTTCTATGTCTATGCTATTGCAGCTGCAATATCTGCGATGGGTTTTGCCACGATTTATAATATTCCATATCGTTTGATGCCTTGGATTGCCTTAGGAGGTGTTATCTGTGTTTGTACGCGAAACTTTATATTCCTCGACCCTTCATCAGGCAATATAGGACTTGGTTTGGGAATTGTAGTTGGTTCTCTTTGTGGTTCAGCATTGATATCTATTATTAATATTAAGGCAGTTCACCTCCTTCATACACCACATCAGTGTATTACAATTCCAGCTGTTATTCCTATTGTTCCTGGTGTACTTATGTATCGTGCACTTTATGGTTTTATGGGAATGCAGGGCGTTGTTGGAGAGGTTACTCATGCTATGTCATTTGCAATTAATGGTTCTTTAGTATTGTTTTGTATTGCTTTGGGTGTAGCTATTCCTAACATTTTTGCAAGAAAGTGGATCGCACCACATCGTAAAGCAAAGTTACAACGTATGATTGATGAGCGTCGTCAGCGTGGTGAGTTTGTTGATTTGCATCAGTATAATGTATAAACTGCTATACTATAAATATCGTATGAGGATGAAACTATTGTCGGTTTCATCCTCTTTTTGCTTAAATTGTATAGTTTGATTAGACATTAAAGCCGTTTGAAATTACTTATCTGGAGGGAAAGATAATTATAAATACATAAAAAAATAATCACATCCTCTTAGATTTAAGTCATTTTGTAATTGTCATATTATCATATAGTTATAGTAACCTTGTAGCACGTTACTGTAAGATAGTAGACGGATTTATGACTAAAAAAAGAAAAGAAAAAGTTTGGTTAATTCGCAAAAAAGTAATACCTTTGCACTCGCAAAAAACGAAATGAGCACCCTTAGCTCAGTTGGTAGAGCAACTGACTCTTAATCAGTGGGTCTAGGGTTCGAGTCCCTAAGGGTGTACAAGAATTGATTTCTGACCCAGGTCTTTTCGTTTAGCATGCACCCTTAGCTCAGTTGGTAGAGCAACTGACTCTTAATCAGTGGGTCTAGGGTTCGAGTCCCTAAGGGTGTACAAGAAGGATTTCCTAATAAAGGAAATCCTTTTTTATTTCTCTTTTTTTCCTATATCTGCAGTATAATTCGATTATTTTGTGTAAGTTTGCAGATTATGAAACAAACTCATCTAAAAAAAGCTACATTATATTTCTACTTCTGCTGGTCAGCACTACTTTATTAGCTTCTAATAAGGGTGGTGGACTGATTGTTTATCCTGGTGGGAAGTGCTATATGTTTCGTGTTACTTTGAAAGACAAGAATGGGACATCTTATTCTTTGGATAAGCCAGAAAGATTCTTATCAAAAGCTTCTATTCTTCGACGTGAACGTCAGGGATTAAAGCTTGATTCGACAGACCTACCAGTATCACCTGATTATATTCAACAGATCAAAAAGAAGGGTGGTAAGGTTGTTGCTGTGAGCAAGTGGAATAACTCTATTCTTGTTCGTGGTGACAACCGCCAAACATTAGAAGACTTAAAGGTCTTGTCTTTTGTGAAAGAAAGTAAGTTGGTTTTCACATCACCTGATTCTATTCGGCCATTGTCTCAGCGCGTTCGTTATAATTCTGAACTCCAATCTCTTGATTCAACAGTTCAAGACTATTATGGTATGGGTAAGGGACAAATTGAGAGTTTGAATGGTAGAAAGTTGCATAACCTTGGCTTTATGGGGCAAGGAATGACGATAGCTGTGTTAGATGCTGGTTTTATGAACGTTGATAAAATCCCTGCTTTTAAGAATCTTAATATTAAAGGTGCGCGCAATTTTGTAGCAGGATATGATAATGACGTCTATAAAGAGATGGATCATGGTACTAAGACTTTGTCAACGATAGCGATGAATCAGCCTACGGTATTTGTGGGTACTGCTCCAAAGGCAAGTTTTTGGTTGCTCAGAACGGAGGATTATTTGACAGAGAGTTCAGCTGAAGAAGATTTTTGGATAGCGGCAGTAGAGTTTTCTGATTCTGTTGGTGTTGATGTGATCAGCTCGTCTTTGGGTTATCATGGTTTCGATGATAAATCCATGAATTATCGTTACTCCGACTTAAATGGTAAGACTGCACCAATCTCTCAAGCTGCATCTCGCCTTGCAAGTAAAGGAATTATACTTGTGAATAGTGCTGGTAATGATGGTATGGGTACTTGGAAGAAGATAAATGTCCCTGCTGATGCTCATGATATTCTTACTGTGGGTGCAGTCTCTTTGGATAAAGTTAATGCTCCTTTTTCATCAATAGGACCTGCTACAGATGGTCGTGTTAAACCTGATGTGATGGCTTTTGGATGTCCAACAAATGTAGTGTCGGGTAGGGGATATATCATACCTGATAATGGAACGTCGTTTGCTTGTCCACTCATTGCTGGTATGGTTGCTTGTCTTTGGCAGGCTTTTTCCTAATAAGTCAGCCAAAGAGATATTAGAACTTGTACGTCAGTCGGGAAGTAATCGTCAATATCCTGACAACATAATGGGTTATGGAGTACCAGACTTTTGGACAGCCTATGAGTCTGCATCTCGCTATAATCAGCAGTAATTCCTACAATAAATATTTCTGAAAGATGGTCAAAGCACTTTCGCTTTATGAGTTAAACAGTCTTGTGGCAGATGTAATAGATACTACTTTGTCACGTTCTTATTGGGTAGAAGCAGAATTGTCTGAAGCTCGTGAGAATCGTGGACATTGTTATATGGAACTTATTGAGAAGAGCGAAGGAAGCAATGTACCTATAGCACGTGCCTCTGCAAAGTGTTGGAGTAATATTTGGATGCTTATTAAACCTGCTTTTGTTCGTATTACAGGTCAGGAAGTACGTGCAGGTATGAAAGTGATGTTGCAGGTTCATGCTCAGTTTCATCCTCAGTATGGCTTCTCTTGGATAGTTGATGATATCAATCCTGAGTACACGATGGGTGATATGATGCGTAAGCGGCAGGAGATAATCTGCCAGTTGAAGGCAGAAGGAGTCTTTGAGTTACAAAAAGAACTTCGTCTTCCGATGTTTGCTCAGCGTATAGCTGTTATATCTTCAGAAACAGCTGCTGGCTATGGAGACTTTTGTAATCAGTTAGAAACAAATGAGTACGGACTCCATTTTCATGTTGAATTATTCCCAGCCGTTATGCAAGGCGACTCTGTGGAACAGAGTATTATAAATGCTTTGAATCAAATCAATAGTCTTGAAGAGGAGTTTGACTGTGTTGTAATCATTCGTGGTGGTGGTGCAACAGCCGACCTCAGTGGCTTCGATACTTTAAACCTTGCAGAGAATGTGGCAAACTTTCCATTACCAATTATAACAGGTATTGGACATGAACGGGATGAAAGCGTCTTAGATATGGTATCTTTTCAACGTGTGAAAACGCCGACAGCAGCTGCAGCTTACCTCATAGACCATCTTGCATCAACGCTTATGAGAGTTGAAAACGCACAGGCTGCGATAGTTGAAGGTGTCAGGAGGGCATTAGAGGTTGAGAAAATGCGTATTCATCATATTGGCTCACATATTCCAGTATTGTTTTCTGTGGTTCGTACAAAGCAGGAGGCTTCTCTTGACAGCTTAAGCCAGCGTCTTGTTATGAAAATGAAAGAGCGAATAAAGCAGGCAGACTTCCATTTAAGCACGTTACAAAATCGTATGTTACCTACACTGCAGACTCGCTTGTTTAGTGAACATCATCGACTTGATATACTTGCGCAACGGGCAAGATTACTTGACCCTTCTTTACTCTTAAAGCGGGGGTATAGTATTACATTATGTAATGGTAAGACGATTCGTAACGCTAAAGAGCTTAAGAAAGGTGATACGATAACAACACGATTTGAAAAAGGAGAGGTTGAAAGTAAGGTAGAACGTTTATCTTAAAGAACATATTATCACATATAATATTAAAGGAAATAGAGCAATGAAAGATATTAAATACGAAGAAGCAGTTCGTCAACTGGAAGCTATTGTTGACAAAATGGAACGAGGTGAACTCGATATCGATTCTATGGCAGGCCAATTAAAGCAGGCACAAGAGTTAGTAAAACTCTGTAAACAGAAGCTGAAACGCACCGATGACGAGATTCAAAAGCTTTTAGATAAGCAATAAAGTACAGGTTTCTCACTTAGAAAAATAAGAAGTAAGTTTAATTAACTTGCCATTTGGTTGCATGGTAAGATAATTTTGTTTACTTTTTGTACATCATTGTCATGAATAATAACTTAACACGAAAAATAATATGAAGAATATCGAATGGTCAACTTTGTCATTTGGCTATATGCCAACAGATTATAATGTTCGCTGTTACTATCGTAATGGTAAGTGGGGTGAGGTAGAAGTCTGTTCAGACGAATATCTTAAACTTCACATGGCAGCAACTTGTCTTCACTATGGTCAAGAGGCTTTTGAAGGTTTGAAAGCATATCGTTGCCCTGATGGTAAAGTACGCGTTTTTCGTGTAGAAGAGAATGCAGAACGAATGCAGAACACAAGCCGTGGTATTGTAATGCCAGAGGTGCCAACAGAGTTATTTGTTGAGATGGTTAAGAAAGTAGTTCGTCTTAATCAGGAGTTTATCCCACCATACGAGAGCGGTGCTTCACTCTATATTCGTCCGTTGTTAATTGGAACATCAGCTCAAGTGGGTGTTCGTCCAGCAGAGGAATATTGTTTCTTAATCTTTGTTACCCCTGTTGGCCCTTACTTTAAGGGAGGCTTCTGTGCTAATCCTTATGTTATTGTTCGTGATGTTGACCGTGCAGCTCCATTAGGAACAGGTATGTACAAGGTGGGTGGTAACTACGCTGCATCGCTTAGAGCAAACCGTCGTGCACATGAGCAAGGTTATGCGTCAGAATTCTATTTGGATGCAAAGGAGAAGAAATATGTTGACGAGTGTGGTGCTGCCAACTTCTTTGGCATTAAGGATAATACTTATATCACTCCTAAGTCAAGCTCAATCTTGCCTTCTATTACCAACAAGAGCTTGATGCAAATTGCTGAAGACCTTGGTATGAAGATAGAGCGTCGTCCTATTTCAGAAGATGAGTTGGATAGCTTTGAGGAAGCAGGTGCTTGTGGAACAGCAGCTGTTATTTCTCCAATATCACATCTTGATGATATGGATACAGGCAAGGTTTATAACTTTGGTGATAAGCCAGGACCATGGTCAACTAAACTTTATGAAACCCTCCGTGGCATTCAGTATGGTATTATAGAGGATAAGCATGGTTGGACAACTGTTGTAATTGAATAATCTTTGATAGAACAAACATACGTTTACAAAGATACATTGATAATATTAAGATTTGCATCAAAGCTTAGGTTTGCCTTTAGCAACTGCTTTGATGCAAATCTTTTTATATACAAAAGCACAATGAAAAACCTTTGTATTCCTATTTGTGTGTAAACCTCATCCTCAATAATATAAAAAATACACTTTTCTAAAGCAATATTTAGTAAGTTAATTAGTGCCCCGCACTATTGGTGTTTACCATCAACACGACATGTGTTAGGCACAAACACTTCGTTTGAAAGTAGATATAAGTTTGTTTTGTGAGGTGATTTTTGATAGTTTGATGCTAATGTTATGCATATAAGATAATCCTTTTGCAAAACAGTATAATAATCCTTAATATTTGTTTGTAAAATCATATTTATGAATAGATAATTTGGAAAAAAATAACAATAATATTGTAATTTTGCAGCTGAAATTATTATTAGTGACTAACGAAGTAAGTAATTAATTGCTAATTAAAAAGAACAAGAAATGAATATATCAAAGAAGATGCAGGATGCGTTTAATGCGCAGATTGCGGCAGAAATGTGGTCGTCAAATCTCTATTTACAGATGTCATGCTGGTTCCGCAAGGAGGGCTGGAAAAGGTTTTTTTCAAGCTGGATGTACAAGCAGGCGGAAGAGGAGAGACAGCATGCAATGAATATGGCACAGTTTGTTCTTCATCGTGGTGGTGAGGTTATTCTTACCAGTATCGACGCTGTTAAGACAAGCTGGACAGATGCTAAAGAAGTTTTTGTTGATACATTTGCACATGAGCAGAAGGTTACAGAACTTATCAATAAGTTGGCAGATGTTGCTGATGAGGAGAAGGACCGTGCATCACAGAATTTCATTGCTAAGTACATTGATGAGCAGGTAGAGGAAGAGAAGAATGTTAAGGACATTCTCGATTCATTCGCTCACTTGTCAAGTCACGCTATTGCTCACATCGATAGCAAACTTGAGCAGGCTCGTTAAGAGTTGAAAGGATATGAAAAAAGTGTCAAGGCAAGATGTCTTGACACTTTTTTTATGCTCTTTCTTTAAAATGTAGTTTGTGCAGTGTAGGGGAGAATGTTTTATGTTTTGTAAGAATCTTTTACCCTTGAATAATGTGTTTAGGCTTAATACCATTTTAATTAAGCATTACTTGGACACTAAAAGATGCTCTTTTGGCATGTTACTAACGCCCTTTTGAAGTCTAATTAAGTACCTTTTTCTTGTAGTGACTTGTAACGATTTGAATTTCTATTAGTTACAAACATATACTAAAAATGCCATTTTAGACTTATTATTAGATAATTTTATTGATAGGCAATGTAAATAATTTTTGTGACTATGTCGGTCTTGTTTTTATTTGAGTTATAAGCTTATTGCTTACTTTTTATCATATCTTTATTTAGATGAGTGACGAAAATCTGTTGTCCACCCTTGCTAAATACGACCTTATATAGTCCACCCGCTTTATCTTTTCGTTCATAAGTATAAGCAAACTTATTAATATCCCAACAAGTATCACGTTGTGCAGCAAGCTCAATACTCTGGTAGAACTCCTTGCTGGGAATAGTGTCAAGAAGAAGTGTTGCTGAATAGTTACCGCTTGCAACCGATTCTTCATCAGCCGCTAAACTAACAGAGTCGGGTATGAAAGGGGTTGCTTTTGCTGTTTTATATTTTGGAAAACGAATAGAAGTAATACTATGTAAATCAACATTTAGTTTACCGTTTTCAACATGTGGAGTAAACTCTTTTGCTGCGACGGTATCTCCATTGTTACTATCTTCAATAGTTTTGCTTTGATGGCAAGATGCAATAGCAATGATAATGAAAACAATACCAAAAACGATAGATGCTATAATTTTTGAAAAAAACTCTTATTCTTTTCCATTGTTTATTTCTTTTTTTGATGGACGAAGGTTTTAATTTCTTCAATCTTTTCTGTGCTGTTGGGTTGTCAGGATAGAGGGCAAGAGCCTTTTCATAGTTGGCAATAGCAGCCTCAGTCATTTCTTCACGCTCACACTCTTTACCCATCATAACGTATTCTACAGAAAGTTCTTTGAGATACTCATTCTTTTCTGCTTGCTGCTTCTTAAGTAGCTCATTTTCATTACGTAGTTGATTGATGATATTTAGTTTACGTCTGATAAACCGCTTAGCTGCAGGTCGTTCAATATCATATCGGTTATGAATGGCAAGGAAAAAGTTACGAAGAAAGGCATCAAAATCTCCACTATCGAAGGCACGTGCAGCATCGTAGTATTCTTTGTCAGCCTTGCTCTGCTTGAGTACAGTTGATATAATATTATTGTCATTGTAGTGTCTGGCAAACTGCGACACTTCGCTTCTAACAAATACCTCGTTTCTTCGTAGGGGTTCTTTGAGTGTAATACCTTCCAGACTTGTACAGCGTGATAGGGCAACGTATGCCTGACCACCTGCAAAGACACCGCCTGTAAAATCGATATTTACGTTTTTGAATGTTAGTCCTTGACTTTTATGTACGGTAATAGCCCACGCCAACTTGATGGGGAATTGTATATAAGTTCCTATCTGTTCCTCTTCAATTCTCTGTTCTTCCTCATTGAATCGATACCTTATATTCTCCCACATCTCGCGCTGTACCTGCAAGTCATCGCCTTCTTCAGTATGGACATAGAGGATGCCTGCCTCTTCATCAATCCCAATGATTATACCCAAAGTGCCATTTACCCACTGGTGTTCAATGTCATTCTTGATAAACATGATATGTGCCCCAACTTTGAGATTTAACTCAATAGGAGTAGGAAGACTGCTCTCAGGAAACTCTCCTTTAATTTCACCTAAGAACATTATAGGGTCTCCATCAAGCCTGTCAAGTCCTTCGTTGTTTATCCAGTCTACTGTATCTCGCTTAGTAGATAGGGTAATAGTGAAATCTCCTTCTGGTTTATTAGCATTCTCCAAGCTTGCACCAACACGTTCATTAATCAGTTTGAAATCAGCGTCTGTAACTTGATTGGTGCGGATATGGTCAAGTATAGAAATAAAGTGAGGATTATTTTGACGATATACCTTATTAAGTTCAATGCTTACAAGTGGATAATCTTGAAATACTTTCGCATCAAAGAAATAACTACTTGGATAATAAGGTTGTAAAAGTTGACGGTCTTCTTCTTTTAGGACTGGTTCTAACTGATAGATGTCACCCACTAAAAGAAGTTGTTTCCCTCCGAATGGTTCGCGCATATTACGATTGTATATGCGCAGAACCTTATCTATGAAGTCGATAATGTCGGCTCTCACCATACTGATTTCATCAATGATGATAAGTTCCACTTCTCGTAAGAGTTTACACTTGTCACCATTATATTTCATCGTGCTGCGTAGATTACGAGCAGAATAACGTTTATCAGTAGGGACAAGTGGATAAAAAGGAAGTTTAAAGAAACTGTGTAGTGTACTACCGCCTGCATTGATAGCAGCAATACCAGTAGGGGCAAGAATAATATGTTTTTTCTTTGTTGTAGCAGCAATGTAACGTAGAAACGTAGACTTTCCTGTTCCTGCTTTGCCTGTAAGGAAAGGGAATTATTTGTGAACTGAATAATCTGAAGTGCCTTTTGGAACTCTGAATTATCCAAATCAATCGCATTTACATCTATGTTTACTTTCTTTTGTGACATTAATTATGGAGGCTATATTTAGCCTCAATAGTTTATAGCTTTGCTGCTAATTTATATTTATTACTTAAATTTCCATATCCTCACTGCGTGGCTTCTTTGCCTTCTTTATAATTTGTGGTGACTCATTATTAGAACTATTGCCCTGTCGCTCTGGCGTAGGCTGTGGAGCAGGTTCTAATATAAACCCACCTTCGTCTGTGTTATCGTTTCCATCGATAGGTTCTTCTTCCTCATTCTGATGATGTCTACGTCTGGTTGTAAAGTCATCTATCGAGTCTGGTAATGCTCGATGAATAACTGTAGGTTGACAGTTATACATTGATGGATCGATATCCTCGTCTGGATCTAACTGCCACTTAGCATGATACTTTTGGAAAGCCTTATCACGCATCAAACTATAAATAAACTCTCCACAGATAGGTAACGCGGTCTTTGAACCTTGACCTAAAGCGCCTGTACGGAAATGAATAGAGCGGTATTCACCACCTACCCATGCACCGACAACGAGTTTTGGACTGACTGCTATAAACCATGCATCAGAGTGATTATTACTTGTACCAGTCTTTCCTCCCCAATCTGTATCACCAAATGTATAATGACGGAGTGCCTGACTTGTACCTCCACCTTCATTAACACCAGCCTTCAACATTTCTTGCATGAGGAATGCTGTCTTGTAAGGTAAAGCTTTCTCATGACCTTTTGGTGCTACATATACCTCATTTCCATCCTTATCCAAGATGTGGGTAACGACAACTGGAGCGTGATGTTCGCCATCATTTGCAATAGTGCTGTAGGCATTTACCAATTCTAAGAGGTTAACATCACTTGAGCCGAGTGCTAAAGATGGCTCATCATCCAACGGACTCTTGATACCCATCTCTTGTGCTGTACGAATAATATTCTTGATACCCATCTCTTGTCCTAAGCGCACTGCAATAGAGTTGGTACTGCGTGCAAACGCACTCTTCAATGTAAGAGAGTCGTTAGAGAATCTACCATTGGCGTTGTGTGGAGTCCAAGTCTTCATCTGGCCTGTCTTCTTGTCGAGTACTTCCATGCTGATATACTCATCACGACGCTTATCACAAGGAGTAAGTCCTTGATTAAATGCTTCTGAATAAACAAAAAGTTTGAAGGTTGAACCTGGCTGACGCTGTGCAACAACCTTATCATATTTCCAAGTCTTGAAGTCGATGTCACCTACCCAAGCACGTACTGCACCTGTCTCTGGCTCCATTGCAACCATAGCACAGTGCATAAACTTCACCATATAACGGATAGAGTCCATTGATGACATCTCTTTCTCAATATGTCCCTTTTCGTAGTCGAAGAGGGTAACTTTATGTGGCTTGTTGAGATAATACAGAACGCTATCAGGCTGGTTAGGATATTTCTGTAATAGTTTTTTATAGAAAGGTTGACGCTCAGCAATACCTTCAATAAAACCAGGAATCTCGTTTCCTTTTGCATCACGCCAAGGCTGCATGCCACGCCAGTGAGTATCAAAAGAACTCTGAACCTTTTTCATCTGCTTTGTTGCAGCTTGTTCAGCATACTTTGCATACGAGTGTCAATTGTCGTATATATTTTCAGACCGCTACTATAAAGGTCGTAGCCATTGTCTTTCATCCAGTCTTTGAAATAATCAGATATATACTCTCGGAAGTATTGTGCCTGACCATCATAGTTCTCTTCAACATGTACATCCAACTTCATAGGAAGCTTTGAATATGTTGCGTATTCATTACGAGGTAATACGTTATGTGTTACCATGTTATATAACACGGTATTACGTCGGCGGATAGAATTCTTTGGATGAAGGATAGGGTTGTAATAGGTTGTTGCTTTCAGCATACCTACTAATGTTGCAGCCTGATCAACCGTCAAACGTGATGGACTGGTATTAAAATAAGTCTTTGCAGCTGTTTTTACACCAAAAGAGTTATTACCAAAGTCGACGGTATTGGCATACATTGTTAGAATCTCTTTCTTAGAATAGATAAGTTCCAACTTTACGGCAATAATCCATTCTTTGCTCTTCATGATGAGCATTCGTAAGCCTGGAACACTCCCCAGCAAGCCCGAAGAATACTGCGTACGAACGCGAAACATATTCTTTGCCAATTGTTGTGTGATTGTTGAAGCTCCACGACCACCACTACCTGTTACTGCATCTTTGATAGCACCTCCGATACCCATAAAGTCTATACCATTATGGCTATAGAAGCGTTCGTCCTCAGTGCTAATAAGTGCATTCCAAAAAGCAGAGTTCACCTCTTCATACTTAACTGGAGTACGGTTCTCTTTATAGAAACGACCAATAAGCACAGAGTCTGCACTATAAATCTCTGATGCAGCATAGGTTGGTGGAGTCTTGATTTCAACAAAGCCAGGTGACTTACCAAAGAGCCAAAGGAAATTGATATCTACCATTCCTAAATAGAGGAAGATAGCTACAAAGAAAGATACAACGCCTACGGCCATCTTTGTGTACCAAGCACGACCTTTATATAATTTTGCATACCAGGGGAAGAAATTAAGTATCCCACGGAATAAACTTCTAATGAATTTAAATATTTTCTTTACCATTGATTGACAATCTTCAAGTTTAAAAGCTACTTACTTGTGTTTATAATAAAACAAAAATACGTTGTAATACAAAAGTACTTATTTACTTGTATTTGGTATCGTTGTATGGATATAATTTAAGATTTCTTCAACGTTATCGGGGTTAAACCATTGAAAAGCTACATCTTTTTTATACCATGTAAGTTGTTTTCGAGCATACTTACGAGTATTACTCTGTATCTTAAATATAGCTTCATCAAGTGTTGTTAAGCCATCAAGATATTCAAACAATTCTTTATATCCAACCGTGTTGAGCGAATTCAAACTTCGTTTAGGATAAACCTTTTGAGCTTCTTCTATCATTCCTTCTTCAATCATGTCCAATACGCGCTGATTGATTCTGCTGTAGAGTTCGTCTCTATCACGGTTTAAGCCAATCTTAATGATATTAAAAGGTCGATCCTTAATTGTGTTGGTGCGGAATGATGTATATGTTTTTCCTGTTTGGATACATATTTCAAGTGCATGGATAACACGACGTGGATTATTTCTGTCAACTATCTCCCAGTGCTCTGGATCCAGTTCTCTTAAGAGCTTACACATCTGCTCTAAACCCTCTGTTTCCAATCGCCTCATCATCTCTTCTCGTATCTCAGAGCGAATTGTTGGAATGTCGTCAATTCCATTGCATACAGCATCAATATACATCATTGAACCGCCTGAAAGTAAAGAGATAGGAGCGTGCTGGTTGTTAATAATATTCAGCACTTCTTGTTCGTATAGACTTGCAGAATAGTAATCTTCTAAATGATGATTACCAACAAAATAATGTTGTACACGCTGCTGTTGTTCAGCCGTGGGTTCAGCCGTTCCTATAGGAATCTCAGAGAAAATCTGTCGGGAGTCAGCATTGATAACAGGTATATTAAAATGTTCAGCAATACGGAGTGTTGCCTCTGTTTTACCAACTCCTGTTGGACCAGTGATGACAATTAATGTTTTGTTTTTCAAGCTGATAAATGATTATAAATAATATTTTCCAACTCGTTTAAGTTGTGGAAATACTCAACCTCTTTGCTCTCTGTTAAAGATTCCCCTCCCTTTTAAAAGGGGAGGGGATGGTCTTTTATCTTATAATACCACGTTCAGATGATTCTACAAAATCTATAATTTGCTGAATCTCTGGCGTTATTTGTAGCTCACTCTTAATCTTCTGAATGTTCTCAGCACGTGTACCTGTTCCATAGAGAATGCGGTAAGCATTGTGGATGAGGTCAATAAGCTCACTTGAAAAGCCACGACGACGAAGACCAATGAGATTAATACCCATGTAGCGTGCAGGTTCCTTACCCACAATGATATATGGTGGAATATCCATAGAGAAGCGGCTTCCACCCTGTATCATAACATATCCACCTATATGGCAGAACTGATGGCAGAGAATATTAGCAGAGATGATAGCATTATCATCGACTGTTACCTCACCTGCAAATTTGGTTGCATTACCAATAATGTCACCAGATCCAATGACACAGTCGTGTGCAATATGTACACATTCCATCAGCAAGTTATTGCTACCAACCTTTGTTGTACCCTTTGAGGCTGTACCACGCGAAATTGTAACATTCTCACGAATAGAGTTGTTATCACCAATCTCACAAAGTGTTTCCTCATTTCTAAACTTCAAGTCCTGAGGTTTTGTAGAGATGCTGGCACCTGGGAATATTTCATTGTTATTGCCCAAACGTGCACCAACATGAATGGTTACGCTATTCTGAAACACATTATTATCACCGATAACAGTATTCTTATCAATATAACAGAATGGACCAATTATATTATTATCACCAAGTTTTGCCTCTGGATGAACAAAGGCCAATGGACTTATCTGGTTCATATTCGTCTTATGAAATTATTACTTGTTTTTTACAATTTGTGCAGTGAATGTAGCCTCAGCAACAACACGCTCGCCAACAAACATATAACCCTTCATTGAACTGATTCCATGACGAACAGGACCAAGAAGTTCAACACGGAACATGAGCGTGTCACCTGGAATAACCTTCTGGCGGAACTTAACGTCATCAATCTTCAAGAAGTAAGTTGACCAACGCTCTGGTTCTTCAACCTGAGAAAGTACCAAGAGCCCACCACACTGAGCCATAGCCTCAACCTGCAATACACCAGGCATAACAGGCTCTTGTGGGAAGTGTCCTTGGAAGAATGGCTCGTTGCTGGTTACATTCTTAATACCAATGATACTTGTTGATCCCATTGCAATGACCTTATCTACCAACTGCATTGGATAGCGGTGTGGTAAAAGCTCACGGATACGGATGTTATCCATCAATGGTTCTTCGTTTGGATCATACATTGGTGCTTGTATCTCATGCTTACGTATTTCTTTACGCATCAAACGGGCAAACTTGTTGTTTACCGTATGACCTGGACGAGTAGCAATGATACGTCCCTTAATAGGCTTACCAATCAATGCCATGTCACCGATAATATCAAGGAGCTTATGGCGTGTACACTCGTTATCCCACTGTAATGGCTTATGCTGAATATAACCAATGTTATTAGCATCCATACGTGGAACCTTCAAGAGGTCTGCCAATTGATCGAGTTTCTCTTGTGAAACCTGCTGTTCATAGATAACAATTGCATTATCCAAGTCACCACCCTTAATCAAGTTAGCCTGTAGGAGTGGCATAATATCACGTACAAAAACGAATGTACGTGCTGGTGCAATTTCAGTTGCATAAGTATTAATATCATCCAATGTAGCAAATTGACTGCTAATAAACTTAGAGTCAAAGTTACACATAGCGGTGATTGAGAACTGCTCGTCTGGAAGAATGGTAATAACAGAACCATTCTCATCTTTAATCTCAATCTTCTTACGAATGATATAATAATCCTTTGGAGCATTCTGCTCAACGATACCTACCTCGTTGATTTTGTCAACATACATCGTCGCAGAACCATCAAGAATAGGGAACTCTGGACCATTAATCTGTATAAGACAGTTGTCGATACCCATTGCATAAAGGGCAGACATACCATGTTCAATCGTACTAACACGTGCTTCGCCCTTAGCCAATACAGTTCCGCGCTGCGTATCAATAACGTTTTCAGCAACAGCATCAATAATTGGCTGTCCATCAAGATCAATTCTTTGTATCTTATAGCCAGTATTTTCTGGGGCAGGGTTGAATGTTACAGTAAGACTCAATCCTGTATGAAGTCCCTTTCCGAAGAGGGAAAAACTCCCCTTTAAAGTTTTCTGCTTAACTGTTTCCATGTATGTTATTTATTCTTTTTCAATTCTTCAATTTCTTTCTGCAGCGCATTTAACTGCTTGTACATCTCTGGCAAACGTTGGAAGATTGCTTGTGACTTAAAGTATGGACGTTGCTCCATTGGTGGAGTACCAATGAGTTGCTGATTACTCTTTAAGCTGCCTGGAACACCTGACTGTGCACCAAGGAAAACTTTGTCACCGATAGTGATATGACCAGCAATACCCACCTGACCACCAAACATACACCATTGTCCAACCTTAGTTGAACCAGCAATACCTACCTGTGCAGACATCACTGTATTCTCACCAATATCGTTGTTATGTGCTATTTGAACAAGGTTGTCAAGTTTTACTCCCTTACGAACGTATGTACTGCCCATAGTTGATCGGTCAATACAAGTGTTGGCACCAATCTCTACATCATCTTCTATTGTAACGATACCAATCTGAGGAATCTTATCATAGCTATTGGTCTCTGGGTTGGGAGCAAAGCCGAAGCCATCCGCACCAATTACACAACCAGAATGGAGGATAACATTGTTGCCAATCTTACAACCATGATAAACACTTGCGTTTGGATAGACAATACAATTATTTCCCAACTGCACACCATCCATAATTGTTGCATGAGGATAAATCTGACAGCCATCGCCCAAAGTCACGCCGTCGCCAATATACGCAAAAGCACCAATATAGACATCCTTGCCAATTGTTGCTTTAGAAGAAACAAAAGCAAGCGAGTCTATACCCTGCTTCTTTGGTTTCATACTTTCATAGAGTTGCAACAACTTAGCAACGCAATCACGTGCATTCTTTACACGGATAAGAGTAGGCTTTACCTCCTTATCCAGTTGAATGTCTTCATCAATAAGAACGATGCTTGACTCTGTTTCGAAGAGATGGTGTGTATATTTAGGATTTGCAAGAAAAGAGATAGCTCCTTTCTTACCTTCTTCAATCTTGGCGAAGGTATTAATGGTTACGTTTTCGTCACCTTCAATACGACCTTGTATAAATTGCGATATTTGTTTCGCAGAGAATTCCATTTATATTGCCTTTTATTGTTTATATTTGTGCAAAGATAGGGATTTTTTTATTAGAAACGTTGATAAGATAGGTAATATTTGCATATTTTTTTCGAGAGCAATTCAATGTTCAAAATCTCTGATGCTTCGGTTATATCTTTCAATGTTCCATCTTTGTACAGAATACTAATATGGTCATCGAAAGGATTGTACATATCTTTCTGTACTCGATTGACTCCAATGAGGTAATCACAATCTGTAAGACCTATCTCATACTGTTCAGAAATCTGTTGTTTAAGTTTATTAATTTCTTCTATTGTAGGTTCTTCTTCCCGCACTTCTACTTTGAATATTTTTCGATTGATTATATTTGAAGATAAGAGTGAGAGTATCTTATCATTATGCTGTTGCCACACTTTAATCGCACTCCATATATCGTTGTCATCCAATGCAATATAGTTGTCTAAGGCGTTGTTATCAGCTTGAAAAGTATCAGCTGTTATGTCATTGTAAAGAAAGTAACGAAGAGCAGGCGAAGCAAAGAGTTCAACGCCTTCTTTTGCTAATTGTTTTGCTCGGCGCAAAGCGTTGATAAGAACATTCTCACAGCCAACTGTAGTTTTATGCAGATATACCTGCCAATACATTAGACGGCGTGATGTAAGATAATTTTCAATAGAATAAATTCCATTCGACTCGACAACCAACGCATCATTAACAACGTTAAGCATCTTGATAATACGTGCTGAGCCAATATTACCTTCCGTTACTCCTGTAAAGAAGCTATCACGGCGAAGATAGTCAAGCCTGTCCATATCAAGTTGGCTGGAAATCAGCTGATGGAGATAGGATTTTGGGTATTCATCTTTGAAAATACTGATAGCAAGATTTAGTGTTCCATGCATATCTTGATTGATGCGATCCATCATCATCAATGATATTTCTTCATGGGTAATACCACTGATAAGTGTATCCTCTAAGACGTGAGAAAAAGGAGCATGGCCAATGTCATGCATTAGGATGGCTGCTTGTACCGCTTCTGCCTCACTATCAAAGACAAACACGCCCTTTTGTTGTAGCGATATAAGTGCTTCACTCATAAGATGAAAAGTACCTAAAGAGTGTTGAAAACGTGTGTGTTGTGCACCGGGATAAACCTCTTGTGTTAATCCTAATTGCTTGATGCGTGTTAATCGCTGCATCAGTGGGTGACGTACAATGTCAAGTAACAGTCCACGTGGCACCTTTATAAATCCGAAAACAGGGTCGTTAATTATCTTTGCGTCTGTCATCTTATCTATGTTATCTTGCTCTTTTATCATTTAACTACAAAGATAGTATATTTCCTTAAGACAACAGCCTTTAATCAAATAATTTATTAAAAACGTAGTAAGAAAGCAACTGCCTTAGACTCAATTATCACTTCATTTAAAAACAATGAAAAACAAGAAATCAGAGAGATTAGGATAATTAAAAATAAAAAAACTTCTTTGTTTTCAACTCTTATCTGTAATCTTTTCGTTAACTTTGTAGCATGAAACAATTAATTAACTGGAAAGAATTTGCAGTGCTCTTCATAGTTATTGGAGGCATATATTATCTTACAAGATCATGGCTTATTACAGGTGGAGTTCTTGCTCTTCTATTATTGGTAGATGGCTTGTTACGCCAGTATGACCATAAGAAACGTGGTGAGAAACAAGCTGAAGATATCAAGAAAAAGCTTGAGGAGGAAGACTAAATTTACAGACGTAAAGTTTATAGCATTCACCGAATTAAGCTATAAAAAATTATGTATCATTATGTAGAAAGAGAACGAAAGTAAAGTTTCAGTTTCACAACTCTACATAGTAAATGAATTATGGAGCAACTATTAGAACTATATAAGAATTGGAAGGGTAGTAGCCCTTCAAATGTCGAAAAGTTAGCAGGAGCAGGTAGTAACCGTGAGTATTACCGAATGTTTGACGAAGAGGGTGATACTGTCATTGGTGTTATAGGAACGAGTCGTGATGAAAATCATGCCTTTATCTATCTTGCTAAACATTTCGAGAAACGACGTTTACCAGTACCACATATCTTAGCTGTGTCTGCTGATGAGTTATGTTACCTACAATCAGACCTTGGTAACACGTCACTCTTTGATGCTATACGTGGTGGACGTGAGGCTGGTGGACGATATAATCTTGCTGAGCAAAAGCTATTGCGTAATGCTATAAGAGAATTGCCAAATATTCAGTTGCGCGGCGCAAGAGAACTTGATTTTTCTAATTGTTACCCACAACCAGAATTCAATCAGGAGAGTGTACTCTTTGACTTGAACTATTTTTAAGTACTGTTTTCTCAAAAGCAACCGAACTTGAATTCCATGAATTAAAGCTTGAAGCAAACTTTCGTATGTTTGCGAAGGATTTAACTTCAGAGAAGATGAATTCTTTCCTTTATCGTGATTTTCAAGCACGTAACATTATGTTAGATAAGGAAGGGAAACCATATTTTATTGATTTTCAAGGTGGAAGAAAAGGTCCTTTCTATTACGATCTTGCGTCATTCTTATGGCAAGCAAGTGCTAAGTATTCTTTCCATCTTCGCCGTGAATTGGTATTTGAATACTATCAGAGCCTTAAGAATTATACAGAGGTTCCTTCTAAACGTCATTTTGTTAATCGCTTATCATTGTTTGTTCTCTTCCGTACATTACAAGTTTTAGGTGCTTACGGATTCCGTGGTTACTTTGAACGTAAGAAGCATTTTATAGATTCCATACCTCCTGCTATACAAAACTTACGTGATCTCTTGGCATTAGGTGATGATGTCTTCCCATATCCATACATGATGGATATGTTGAAGCGACTCACATTGTTACCACAGTTTGCGCATATTGAGAAGCCTGCAGCTAACAGAACAGATGGTCTTAAAATAGCAGAGAAAGATATTTATAAGGCTAATCCTTTAGATGGTCCTGCAACCTTCTCTAAATATGATGGTAAAGGACCATTGGTGGTGCGTGTTTTTAGTTTCTCTTTTAAGAAAGGAATTCCTGAAGACACTTCTGGTAATGGTGGCGGTTATGTCTTTGATTGTAGAAGTACACATAACCCAGGTCGATACGAACCTTATAAGAAGATTACGGGATTAGATGAGCCTGTCATTCGCTTCCTTGAAGATGATGGTGAGATTCTTGAGTTCTTGAAGCCTGTGTATGACTTGGCTGAGCATCATGTAGAACGTTATATGCAACGTGGTTTTACTGATTTAATGTTCTCATTTGGTTGTACAGGTGGACAGCATCGCTCTGTTTACAGTGCGCAGCATCTTGCTGAACATCTCAATGAAAAATATGGAATTGAGGTACGCATAAAGCATAGAGAACAAGGTATTGAACAAATATTAAAGGCGAAGTAACTCTCTTGCATTTAAAAGAGTTGGTATCTTGAGATAATAGATATAAATAGGGACGTACAGGTTGCGAGTTATTAAAATGCCAATTGGCTACTCACGCTCTATACGTCCCTATATTTATTTAGCTTTACTTATGTTCAGAAAGATAGCGATATATCTTATATTATGTCTTTTAACTCCTCTGGTACTGCTATGGAGTCACAATGAAAATGGTCTAATTTCTCTAAACCATGTTTTGTAATGTGAAACCTTTGGCAACGTCCATCCTCCGAACAAGCACGTCGGCGAATAAGCGAAGCTTGCTCCAATGAAGCGATTACCTTTGAAGCATTCGAACGTGTCAATCCCATCTCTTCTGCTATTTCGCCAGCCAACATAGGATTCTCACTCTCTGAGAGTAGACATAACAGCATTGCTTCATTGATGTTTAAGCCTATCTGCTGTTGTAATCCACATTCAAAGCAGTGATGACACGAAATATTTCGCGAATCTTACTGATACAATGATTGTCCATTATATGTCCTTACTTCAACAAGACAGACTTAATAACCTCCTCAAACTGAGCCTTGTTCATAGCTCCATTCTGCATTGTAGGTTCACCTGTCTTAGGGATAAAGAGGATTGATGGGATTGAACGAATACCAAAGAGGGCTGCTAACTCACGCTGCTTGTCAACATCAACCTTATAAACGTCAATCTGACCTGCATAATCATTCGCTACTTCTTCAAGTACTGGTGCTGTCGCTTTACATGGACCACACCATGTTGCATAAAAGTCAATAATAGCAGGTTTATCACCCTTAAAGTTCCAAGTTTTTGGATTCTTCTTGTAATCCATAACCTTCTGCTGGAACATATCTGAATTCATTTCTGTTACATTCATCTTAGTTTCCTTTCCTTCATTTTGATTATTTACTTCTGTTTGTTCTGTTGTCATTGCACTGTTATCCTGCTTTTTAGGACTGTTATCTGCCTTACAAGCAGTCAGTGTTAATGCCATAATAGCCACTACAAGTGTTGCTGTACGTTTCATTCTTTATATATGTAATCTTAATTTTACCGAGGTTCTATTACCTATCGGCTTGTTAATATTTATTTTGTTTCCTAAGGAAAAACGTTGCAAAGATAAGTATATTTTTTTGTATTCTACCAAATTCCCAACGGAAAATTACTCACTATGTTTTAGCTTCTAATTATATTATAAGTGATAAGATAATGTACTGACAATGCTTATAATTATAAATTTATAATTAAGGCTTTAGCAATAAGACGTCATTTTATATTCTATTTATCGCTCGTTTAAAGTAACTACCTTCATTTGTAGATATAGAAATAAAGAGCGTTTCTTGTTTGTATTGTAGTTTGACTTTAACAGCTTTCAATCTTCATGATAACTTTCTTAATGCATCTATCTTCTCATTTTTATTTGATGTGTGGTTACTCAGTACACATCGTGCTAATGGTTAACACCATTAGTGCTAAGGCTCCGCACCAATGGTGCTAAGCACTAAATACATTGATTTTTCTTACTGAAGTAGAGGCAACTTGTTGTTAAACTCAAATTTCATCAGCATCTAAATATATGCTTAATTTGATAACAAGAAATAGACTTAAAGCAAAGTGTATGTTTCATATAATATGGTACGAGTTGTTGTTCTATAATAGCACTTGACTTTTTAGTTTTTTTGTTTATGTATTTGAATTTATATGATTTTTTTATTTACCTTTGCCTATGAGTAGAGAAATTTCAAAAGACATAAGCTGATAGAGCTATAAACCAGCTTTTTAATATACTGATTATAAGTAGTAAATAATAAAAAGATATTTGAAAAGTGGGGGAGAAGTCTTCATTTATCTGATACCTTTATAACTCGCTGGTAAGAATGTCTTTAAGGTCTTTCAATCTATGTAAATATTATCAAATATGTGTCTGTACTCCAAATAGGGTGTCCGAATACATTGAGAATTAAGTTAATGTCATAAATAAAAATACGAAATCATGAAAAGGTTCATTCTTTTTTTTGCTTGCCTTACAAGCATTTCAATAGTAACTGCTCAGGAGGTTCTTAATTGGAAAGATAATGAGATTGTGTCTCCTGTTATAAGTACTGATAACACTTTAACTATCAGTCTTTTTGCACCAAATGCTAAGAAAGTAGAACTTACAGGTAATTTCCTATATGCAGGGAAAGATACTCCAGATAAGTATGCAGATGGTGATTGGAGTCCACAGCTGATGAATAAAGATGAAAATGGACTGTGGACACTGACAACTGCACCGTTAAAGCCTGAGTTTTATAGTTATAATCTCGTTGTTGATGGTGTAAAGATAACTGATCCTAAGAATATATATACGGTACGTGATATTGGTAATACATATAGTGTTGCTCTTATTGCTGGTGGTGTAGATGGCTTGTATGCAGTAAAGAATGTACCCCATGGAACGGTTAGAAAAGTATGGTATGATAGTCCAACGGCAGGACTTAAACGTCGTATGACGGTCTATACACCAGCAGGTTACGAAACAAGTAAGCGAAGCTATCCTGTTCTTTATTTGCTTCATGGTATGGGAGGTGATGAGAATGCATGGGAAGAATTGGGTCGTGCCACGCAAATTCTGGATAATCTTATTGCTGAGGGGAAAGCAGAGCCAATGGTAGTGGTAATGCCGAATGGTAATATTTCGCAGGAAGCAGCACCAGGTGAGGGCTCTCGCGGATTTGTTACTGCTACAATGCGATACCCTAAAACAATGGATGGAAACTTTGAAAAGGCCTTTCCAGATATAATTCAGTTTGTAGAAAAGGCTTATCGCGTAAAGAAGGATAAGGCAAACAGAGCAATTGCTGGACTGTCTATGGGTGGTTTTCATTCGATTTATACTGCATTAAATAATCCAGATGCCTTTGATTATGTTGGCTTATTTTCTGCAGCATTCAGTCAAGTGTCAAAGGATGGTGATAGCCTTTCTCCTATTTATAAGAACATTGATGAGAAGTTTAAGACGTTGTGTAAGAAGTCTCCTAAGCTTATATGGATAGGTATTGGTAAGGATGATTTCCTCTCACACGATGATGAAAAACTTCGTGCAGCATTGGATAAAGAATCTTATAAATACGCTTATCTTAAGACGAAAGGCGGGCATACTTGGCGAAACTGGAGAGAATATCTGGCTATATTTGCGCAAAAAGCTTTTCAAGTAAGAAGTCCTGATAACACATGTAAAATAAAAACATTATAATAGTAGTGTTTAATAAAGAGGAATATCCTTAGTTTGTATTCCTCTTTTTTGTTTTATTATAAACGATTTATATCGCTTGTTAAGCGCGCATTGATATACTCTGACAAAAGACAAGCATGAAGAAAGGACTTTAAATGATATTTATAAATATAACCCAATCCTATTGAAAAAAATGATAAGAATAAATTTGAATAAAGTAATGAGGGGGTAAGTCATATATTGCTAATATGGATAATTCTTTTTTTGTTTAGTTGTAGGACTACTCAACTACCAAAAAGAAAAATTCTTATACAATTTCTCCTAAAAAAACGTCCACTACAACTATATCACTGGGGTATACTCGCCGACTTTATCCTTCAGAAAACAAATAGAAAAAAATACATATATCGAAATTTTTTTCATGGAATAGAGCTGGTTATGTATATAAGAATAGTATACAAGGGCGGAGTATTATTCTGGTTGATTATGATTTGTTGAACAGTAATATAAAAGATATACGGATTCTAATGTCTACAAATATAGCATCTGTAGATGAAGAGCTAATTTATTGTGTGAGGAAACTTCACTTTGTTAATGTGATGAAAGGAAATCAAAATATGGTACTTAGATTTTCATTAAGAGTAAGGTATAATGAAATTAGGTAGTAAACCAATATCGACTCTGTTGATATAGCTCTTAAGGATTGATTTTTTTAGACACAATATGTAAATTCGAGTTAAGAATTTCCTCATAAAAGGTGCTAATCTCGTTAGTGACAATATGATTTTTTTACAGGACTTACCAATAATATCCTCGGTATCACGAATGACACCAATCCTATTTTGCTGATGAAATTCAACAAGGCGAAGCTGAGAAGAAGGAGTTCGCATTCGTACTATCTATAAGAGTTTTAACGGAATGTATGTAGTTTGTTTTTAAGAAGCTACAAAAAAACACCTTTCAAACTTTGATTTGTAAAATTAGTTTTTTTATATTTGCAGAAACTAATAATTTAAAAAAACAAACAAATAAAAGCAATTACTCTTTGGACGGATAGACTGTAAACTCTCTGTCACCTATAAAACCTCGAAGACTAACCTCTTTGTACCTATGGGCAGCATCGTACTAATGTGGCTTTAACGCTGAAAACCAATTACTGTGGAAATATGGTTTATGAGAATGGACAATTAAGCAAGATTCTTACCGACGTGGGATATATTACACTTGCGAATTCTACTCCAACATACCATTACTACTTGCAGGACCACCTTGGAAACAATCGTGTAGTGATAGATGAGCATGGACAAGTGGATCAAGTGAATCATTACTATGCCTTTGGTGGACTGATGAGTGAGAGTACAGGCGGAGGCGCACAATCTTACAAGCACAATGGTTAGGAACTTGACCGTATGCATAGATTGGATTGGTATGATTATGGTGCACGCCACCATGATGCAGCACTGGGAAGATGGATGTGTGTGGATTCCATGACGGAAAAGTATCCAAATGTCTATAGCTACTGTTTCACACTTAATAATCCCATCAGATTTATTGATGAATATGGTATAGAAGTTGGATATCCACCAAATAGGAGGAGTTCTTTACTGGATAAAAGAACCTACTGGGTCGGAAATGTACTAAGGGGATTTGTTGGTGGTATTGGTGGCGGCATAATAGGTCCTTTTTGGAGGATCGTAGTTGGCAGAAGAAGGAGCAATTCATTTAATTAAATAAAGTAAACTATGTTAGTATATAAGAAATATCAGATTTTTAAGTCTAAATTTTATTAATGAATTTGGTTCTGGAATTTTTATATTCAAAGTTTAAATATATTTCTGATTTTATTTTTCCGTCAAGTGCAAGAAAGGTCAGTTTTCCTTTGTGAGATGAGTCCTACGAAGACTTCAATTCTCTATGATATAGCCCCAGAAAGTGAATATCATACTATTAACTCAAAAAAAGTAATTTATACTAAGAATTTAAATTTAAGCAAAAAAATAATATCTATGATAGTTGAAGATGAAAGCTTTTTATTTGGGACATCTTTTTGATTATTATAGGGACTTTCCCAAGAAGTAAGATTTCTGATATTTCGAACATGTGGGAAGATTTATTGGAAATAGGAATAGAGTATTTTTAAGATGGGTAATGATGGAGACTCTTTCTATTGGTGCAATCCTCAGAAAAAAATTCAGCAGAGGAAGAGTTCAAATTATTTATTAATGAATTGACTACTGCAACAAAAGGTATAAAAATCTTAATGACTAATGGTTTTACGAGTAGTTCTAAGACGAGTTATTACACTTACAACGTTGCCTGTAAAGATTATTAATATGAAAAAAATTATATTATTCTTTTTAATTGTATTAATGCTAATTTCCTGCCAATGCAATAAAGGAAGTGGTTTTCCATCAGATAGGTATGTTGACAGTATTCAACATATAGAGTATAAAATACAAGAAAATCATATGGGAAGCGTACTCACAGTAGGAGATGTCCAAATTACTTTTGCACCCAATGGTCATATTATGGGGATTAAAAACAAGTCTTTAAAAGATGGACACATTCGAGTCTATTACTTCTTAGACAAAAGGGACAAAGACGAAATTAGTCATTTCTACACCATCAAAAATGGATTAGATGGGGTAGCTGTATTTTACCATTGTGAGAACATTATTGATCATGTTGATTTTTACAAAGCCAATGAGTTGGTTTATTCAAAAAAAAGCTATGATGAAAGATAAGATATTTGTCATAATACTAACAGCATGCACTGTCTGTTTCTGTAGTTGCAAGAATAAGAATTCAGATGATTTTAAGTGTGTATATGCTGATAGCATCCATCAATTTGAGTACTATAGAAATACTGACCAGATCGTGATTAGAGTTGATTCTAATATTTTATATTTCACGCCAGACAATAGGCTGCAGCAAGTTTGTACACGAAGTTCGTTTAGAAATCAAAAGTTATCTCTAAAAGGGAAAGTATTTTACTTTAACAAAAAGACAGGTTTCTTAGATTCTATAAAGTCCAACGAGAAGGATATGCAACATTGTAGGAGTATAGCTTATGATGAAAATGGTTGCATTATAAGACCATGAAAAGGTGAATTACTTCGGGTGGCGAAGTGTATTACTATGGTAGGCAGGGTGAGGTGACAAAGCCTGTCCGTACAGTCATGGCGAGTGTGGCGGATATCAGGACTTATGTCTATGGTGCTACGTATGATAGTTGGAATCGTGTGCAGACGATGACTTATCCTGATGGTGAAGTGGTGACCTACCACTACAATGCTGTTGGACAGGTTGATCGTCTTACGAGCAATAAACAGGGACATCAGAGCGTTATTGTTGACAGGATAGGTTACGATAAGGAGGGTCATACGGTCTATACGAAGCTCGGTAATGGCACGGAGACAACCTATACATATGACAAGCAGCGGGAACGTCTGCAGGTGATGAACCTTACAGCGGATGGTCAGACTGTGATGGAAAGCAGGTATCGCTATGATGCTGTGAATAATCTCCTCGGTATTACGAATGCTGCCAACCCAATATCGCTGACGAAACTCAACAGGGCAAAGTTAGGAGGAAGGAGTTCGCATACGTATGAGTATGACGAACTGAACCGCCTTATTCATGCAAGCAGTAAGGCGAAGCGTGCATCGTATGATATGTTGATGTCGTTCGGACGGATGAGTGAACCGCTCGCTAAGGTGCGTATGGTGATTTTAACCGGTTTCTTCTACGCTGGTGGATATATGAAAAAAACACCAAAAGAAACAACTATCATTCTTATAATATTTAGACTTGTAGGTTAAATATTTTTGGAATCATGTATGCGACTCTTTTGTGTTTAATGTCACTCCTGTCACTCTTTAATAACTATAAAATGCTTATATACTGTATCTTATATGGAAATATTAAAATGTCAGCAAGTCGAGTTAAACCTTAAAGTGCAAAAACGTCTTGCTATTTTTCTTTATTTTAGTTAGGTTTTATTACTACATTTTCGATAAACTAATAACACAAAAAGAGGAATATCCTTAGTTGGTATTCCTCTTTTTTTATAGTATTCAATTTATTCCAAAAATAAACCCTATTCTACTATTTCTTTAATTGCTTCTTTAGGAGCTCAGGAATTTCACTTGTCTCACGTGCAACTGGTACTCCCACTGCTTCGAAAGCTGCAATCTTTTCGCTTGCAGAACCTGAGCCACTTGAGATGATAGCACCAGCGTGTCCCATCTGTTTACCTGGAGGAGCCTGCTGACCAGAGATGAATACAGCTACAGGTTTTGTAACGTTCTCCTTAATAAACTTAGCTGCACGCTCTTCGGCATCACCACCAATCTCTCCGATAAGTGCAATACTATCTGTTTCAGGATCATCTTGGAACATACGGAGAAGTTCCTCGAAATAAAGTCCAACAACTGGGTCACCACCTACACCAACTGCTGTTGACTGTCCCAAACCAGCTTGTGTAAGATTATAAACGACTTCATAGGTAAGTGTACCACTGCGACTGATAACACCAGTATGTCCTTTCTTGAAGATATTAGTAGGCATAATACCAGCCATGCTCTCTTCTGGAGAAATAAGACCAGGACAGTTAGGACCGATTACTTTTACACCCTTAATCTTTGCATAGCGCTGTGCAGCAACAGCATCGAGTGTCGGAACACCTTCGGTTATACAGATAACGAGTTTCACACCGCCATCAATCGCCTCAAGCATTGCATCCTTTGCGAAAGGTGCTGGAACGAAGATAATAGATGTGTTGGCACCAGTAGCAGCAACAGCATCCTTAACTGTGTTGAATACAGGAATGCCACAAACTTCTTGGCCAGCCTTACCTTGGTGAAGTTCCACCAACAACATTGGTACCATACTCCTTCATCTTTGAAGCGTGGAAACTACCATCACGACCTGTAATGCCCTGTACGATTAACTTTGTATCTTTATTAATTAGAATACTCATAACTCTTGTGTTTTAAAGTTTTTTGCTCAGTTCTACAGCCTTATGTCCTGCATCTGCCATACTCGTGCCAACAGTAAAGTGGGTTCCTTCAAGGATTGCTCTACCTTCTGCTTCATTCGTTCCTGTAAGACGGATGACAATTGGGATATCTGTCTCAATAACCTTGAATGCTTCTAAGAGTCCGTTAGCAACATCATCACAACGAGTAATACCACCAAAGATGTTAATTAATACAACCTTTACATGTTTGTCACTCAAAAGAAGTTTCATTGCTTCAACGATCTTCTCAGGGTTAGAACTACCACCAATATCAAGGAAGTTTGCTGGTTCGCCACCATATAGCTTAATCATGTCCATGGTAGCCATTGCAAGACCAGCACCATTTACCATACAGCCAATACTACCACCAAGATTCACATAGCTAAATCCCTTGTCTTTAGCATCACGCTCCTTGCGTTCTTCCTCTGTAGGTTCAAAAAGTTCTGCTACATCTGGATGACGGAAAAGAGCATTATCATCAAAGGTCATCTTGGCGTCAATAGCCTTCAAAGAACCATCTTTCAACATGACCAATGGGTTGATTTCTGCCAATGAAGCATCCTTTTCTGTAAAGAGTTTATAAATATTCTTGAAGATTGGTACAGCCTGTTTAACCTGTGCCATGTCATCGAAAGCTTGAAGGCAGCCTCACGTGCGAGATAGTCACTCATACCAGTAACTGGGTCAATGACAATCTTCTCAATCTTCTCTGGGGTTTCCTTTGCTACCTGCTCAATGTCCATACCTCCTGCACGGCTCAGCATTAACATAGGACATTTTGACTTACGGTCAACAAGGATACTCATATAGTATTCTGCTGCAATGTCAACAGCCTCGCTGACAAGTACTCTGTCTACAATGAAGCCCTTGATATCCATACCCAAGATAGCTTCTGCATGCTGACGAATCTCAGCCTCATTGCAACCAAGTTTTACTCCACCAGCCTTACCACGTCCACCCGTGTGAACCTGAGCTTTCACAACGGCTTTCTCAATACCTAATTGCTTGTAGGCTTCAACAGCTTCGTCAGGAGTACGGCAAATAATATTGCGGTCTACTGGAAGCCCATAACTTGCAAAGAATTTCTTTGCTTGGTATTCATGTACCTTCATAAGTTCTAGTTTTAATTTATAAACTATGTATTAATTGTTTAGGATTCTTGATAGTAGTTTTTAAAAGTCTTAATACTCCTGCGCCTCACGTTCACCTCGAAGAACAGCCAGTGCATTTTTCTGTCAATGCCTGCATTTCATCTTGACCGGGATAGACATGAATTGGTGCAAGATAAGAAAGGCGTTGCTTGAGACGTTCTATGATATAGTCAGACTTAGCCATACCACCTGTAAGAAGAATTGCATCAATGTTTCCACATAGCACAGCTCCTTCCGCTGCAATGTTCTTGGCAATATGCCATATCATAGCTGATACCACGAGTTCTGCATGTTTGTCGCCCGCATCAATCCAGTTTATTATCTCCTTGAGATCATTTGTTCCAAGATGTGCAATGAGACCAGCCTGACCACTTACTCTCTTTAACAACTGGTCTTCTGTATATTTACCGCTGAAGCAAAGACGAATTAAGTCAGCAGCAGGTAACGAACCTGCACGCTCTGGTGAAAATGGTCCCTCACCATCTAATGCATTATTGGCATCAATAGCTCTTCCTTGTGAATGAGCTGCAATAGAGATTCCACCACCCAAATGGCATATAATAAGGTTAAGTTTTTCATAAGTTGTACCCATATCTTTGGCAAATCGTCTACCAATTGCTTTTTGGTTAAGAGCATGCCAAATACACATACGTGGCATGAGAGGAGAACCTGACAATCGTGCTTCTGGTTCCATTTCATCTACCACGCCAGGGTCAGCTATAAAACTCTTACATCCTGGAATGTCACGCGCAATTTCATCAGCAATCATACAGCCAAGGTCACAAGCATGTTGGTGAATAGCTCTTTGTTGATCAATTATCATCTGTTCCGTGATTGTAAACACGCCACTTGATACTGGTTTTGCTAATCCACCACGTCCGATAACAGCATCAAACTCCAGAGGAATATTTCTATTCTTTAATTCCTCAATAACAACTTGTTTACGAAAATGGTATTGATCGGATACACGCTTGAACTTACTCAGTTCTTCTCTGGAGTGTGCAATATCAGCAACAAAGACTGGCTGATCATCATTGGCAAGTGATACCTTGGTTGATGTTGATCCAGGGTTAATAGCTAAAATCTTGTAAGCCATAATGTTTAATTTATATACCTTATATATACTATCTGGAGATAAGACTTGCAAGTGCAAGACTATAGTACTTAGATTCAATCGTGTCACCACGACTTGGAAGTACTACTGGTGCCATAGTTCCTTGAAGTATAGCTGCTGTTTCTGCATGACAAAACAAAGTAACGGTTTTATAAAACAAATTACCAGCTTCGATATCAGGGAAAATCAATGCGTCAGCTTCTCCATTGATAGAAGAGTTTATTTGTTTGATTTTCATTGCTTCAATTGAACAAGAAGTAATCAAATCTAATGGTCCGTCTATTATGCATTTGCCAAAGGCACCTGTTTCAGCTTCTTCTTTCAACTCTCTGTACGATACTGTATATGGGAAATGACGTTCGTCAACTTTCTCAGAACAATGGATAAGAGCGATTTTAGGACATTCGATTTCAAAGGCATGACAGAAATCTACAATATATTTAACCTGTGCTCTTCGCTGTTTATCATTTGGAGCTGGAATAACTGCAGCATCAGTAAAGAAAGTAACTTAGAATACTCGGGTAACTTAGCTGCAGTAATATGCGTTAATACTGTATCTTTTGGTAGGATTCCAACTTCTTTATCAAGTATGGCACGTAAAAGAACATCTGTGTTAAGAAAGCCTTTCATTACAATGTCGGCATCACCTCTTCTAACTATTTCAACAGCTTTGCGTGCTGCATCCTCTGGTGATTCCGCAAGAATAGATTGAAAAGCATTTTTCTTAGCATAGTCTTCCATAGTTTCTTTAGAGCATACTAATATAGGCTCTATAAAACCATCATGTACAGCTTTACAAACGGCTTCCTGTGTATGGCTTTCTTCAGGCCAAACAACTACTGTTCGCTTACAAATCTTCCTTTCTTTAAGAAGATGAATTAGCTGCTTAAAGTCATTGATAGGCTTTCTTTCTTCAGGCATAGTTAATCGATTTTCAGTTAAAGTTTTATGTTGTGACAAAGATAATACTTTGTTTTTGAAATATGCTCGATATTTAAAGAAAAAAACAGAAGAAAAATCTTTTTTTTGTGTTGGTTGGTGTATATTTGCAAATGAATTAGAGATTTACATATGAAACGTTTGTACTTTATATTACTTGTAAGTACCTTATTTACTGTAGCTACTGCTCAACGTGTAGCACGTAGTTATATTCCTCACGGAGCTTTTTTTTATGATAGTCAGTGGCAAGGAGTTAATAGTCCTGATAAAGCTGCCTATTATAGAGTTTTAGCGGTTGATGATAAAGGTCAGAAGATGTTTTATGATTATTATATCACGGGACAACTTCAAGCTGAGAAACATTATATAAGTATAAACAAGCAGAATGACCGAAACACGGTTTTAAATGGAGTTTGTAGAACATTTCATAAGTCGGGTAGAGTAGAGTCTGTATTACAGTATAAGAATGGTAAGGCCAATGGTCGTGCTTTGTCTTTCTTCCCAAGTGGCAATATTGGTATGAAATTATCTTACCGTAATGGATTGCTTGACGGCCCTTGTTATACATACACAGAGAGTGGGCGTTTAGAATACACTACGGTTTGGCGTAATGGTACCAAAGTCAATGAGATAAAAGGTGGTAAGGATCATTATATAGATAAAAACACTAACGAGGATGAATTCTGTGAACATTATCGTCAAGACGAGGCTTTGATAATGGCTCAATCAAAGAGTATTTATAAAGCAAGAGAAAATACAGAGCCAAAAGATAAAGTAGAGATAAAAGACGCTAAAAAAGTAAATAATCATCTCTCAAAGGATACTAAAGAATCTTTGTCTACACATGATTTTTCAACAAAGAACGATTATGGCAAGTCTGTTAATAATAAGGTAAAAGAACATCCTGCCAATCAAACGACTAAGGAAGATAAATATCTTGCTAATATAAAGTACCCTGATAGTTCTAAAGAAAAGTCTGGAAATACTAAGGGAGAAAAAACTTCAGACATGAGTTTGCCACAGAAGGGTAGATTCAACTTTGCTTATCTGCATAGCCTTTTAAGCAGAGAGAATGAAAGGTTAAAAAAGTGTAGATGCCTTAACTAATATTAGTTATAATTTCCTTTTAAACTCTTCACAAATAATTGATGGATTTGGTGCACAGAAGGAAGTAATTTTCCATCATAATATGATTTATGATGTACAGAATAGTAAGGATAAGGTTACAGGTAATAAGCCAAGACAAATAGGCTATTTTGGAACAATTGTTGGAGGTAATCTCCTTGTAGAACGCATTAATATCTTTACGTGGTCTGAGGAAGAAATGTATCTTATTGCTCAAGAAGCTATCAATGCAGGTTATAAAAACTCTTGGTGGTATAGATTATAAAGGCACAGATGGAAATTTTATTCTTGAGCCAAAAGATGAAATCAATGAATTATGATGAGCGTGAAGTTGTTGTAACCTTTACTCATCAGCCAAACCTTTATGCAGGACTTTATCATATTCAGATGGATGTAAGGTAATACAACTATTTTTTTAGATTAATTAAATTAAATAAAAACGAGATTGATGTATATCATTTAATTATTTTTTTAGTATATTTGCATCATAAAAATTAATTTTTCTACTAAGAGAGAACGATAAACGTTCATTATTTATAATGAGCAATCACCTGTAAACTATTTAAAGAGATTATGAAAGTATTTGACAAGCTGTTGAATTGGTATCTTTCGATGAATGCACTCCCATATTGGGTCATTTTAGCTATAGACATTGTTATCTGTTATCTATCAGGTCTCTTTGTCTTTTGGCTTTATTATCATGGTGCAGTATCTCCTCAGCACATAGTGTTGCTGACCAAAACTATCTTTATGTACATGATTTTTAACCTTATTGGTTTTAAAATTTTCCGTACATATTCTGGAATTATTCGTTACTCTTCCTTTGTTGATTTGCAACGAGTAGTATTAGCCATGTGTCTTTCGCTTGTTATTGCAGAGGCAATGCATTATGTTGTCTACCATTGGAACCTTGAATTTGTTCGTCTTCAAGGTCGACAGATTGCAGCAATGTATCTTGTTGCAACCATAGGTATGATGGCTTTTCGAATATTAACAAAGTCTATTTATGATGTATTATTTAATACAGATAAAGGAATTCGTACACTTATCTATGGTGTAAAAGATGGTGGTGTAGGTCTTGCAAAAAGTATTAGAACCGATAAACCACGTAAGTTTCTTTGAAAGGATTTATTGCTCATGATCCTGCTATTAGTGGAAGATTACTCATGGGTGAGAATATTTATCTTGTTGATGATAACCTTGCTGAACGAATCAAATCATTGAAGATTAAGGCTGTTTTAGTTTCTCCATTGCAAAATGAACGTTTTCGTAATGATTTAGAACTGCAAGATATACTTCTGAGTCTTGGTGTACAGATTTTTATGAGTCCTACAGAGAAGGAATGGAGTCAGAATGATGATTATACTAAGGTACAGCTCAAAGAAATTAGTATTGAGGACTTACTTCCACGTGATCAGATTAATGTTGATATGGATTCAATTGGTAATCTGTTACGTGATAAGAAAATTATGATTACAGGTTCTGCTGGTAGTATTGGTTCTGAGATGGTACGCCAGATTGCTATATATAAGCCTGCAGAGCTTATTCTTATTGACCAAGCAGAGACCCCTCAGCATAACATTCGCTTGATGATGCAATTTGAGTGGCCAGATATTAAGGCACATACTATTGTTGCAAGTATCTCTAATTATGAGAGAATGGAAAAGATTTTCCAAACTTACAAGCCTGATTATGTGTTCCATGCAGCTGCTTATAAGCATGTACCAATGATGGAAAATAACCCATCAGAAAGTATACAGAATAATGTATGGGGTACAAAGGTTATTGCAGACCTCAGCGTTAAATATGGTGTTAAGAAGTTTGTTATGGTTTCAACAGATAAGGCTGTGAACCCAACGAATGTTATGGGCTGCTCAAAGCGTATCTGTGAGATATATTGTCAGAGCCTTAACAAAATGATTAACGAGCATGCAGATGGTAAACCTGCTACACAATTTGTTACTACACGTTTTGGTAATGTGTTAGGTTCAAATGGTTCTGTGATTCCTTTGTTTGAGAAGCAGATAAAGGCTGGTGGACCTGTTACTGTTACTGATCCTAATATCATTCGATTTTTTATGTTGATTCCTGAAGCGTGTAAATTAGTGCTTGAAGCTGGTACACATGGTAGTGGAGGAGAAATCTTTGTATTCGATATGGGCAAACCTGTCCGAATAGCTGATCTTGCTAAACGAATGATCAAGCTTTCTGGTGCTAAAAATATTGAAATAAAGTATACAGGCTTACGTGCTGGTGAGAAACTGTATGAGGAAGTGTTGAGTACAACTGAAAAATACACTTCCAAGCTTCCACGAGAAAATTCGTATTGCAGAGGTACGTGAATACGACTTTAATGAAGTAAAAAAACAGATTGAAGAGCTTATCGAATTGAGTCATACATATAACGATATGGCTATCGTTGAAAAAAATGAAAGAAATTGTACCAGAGTACGTAAGTAATAATAGTAAATACTCTGTTCTCGACAAATAATTTATCTGTCGAATAGTAGAATGTAAATAAACTAATGAAATATAAGAAAAAAGATTCTTCTGACCTTTTCTTTGAGTTTCTGCGCTTCTGCTTGAAAGAAGATGCTAAGGAACCTGCTAATTTGGCAGAAATGGATTGGGACGCACTTTATAAGTTTGGTAAAAAACAAGCTATTCTTGGCGTTTTATTTTACGGTATAAAAAGGTTATCAGATTCTCCTTATCGACCTAATAAAGAACAAATATTTAAATGGTATGGTGCTTGCTCTTTTATAGCACAAGCTAATAGGCAAACCTACAAAGATGCTAATGCACTTACCAGATTAATGCAAGAAAAATATGGTGTGCGTAGTTGTATTTTAAAAGGACAAACCAATGCCTTGATGTACCCAGACCCATATATGCGTACGTCAGGTGACATCGATTTATGGACTGATGCCAATACTTTAGATATTATACGTATTTCTCGCGAACTTGATAAAAAGGGAGAGATTGGATATCATCATATTGAACTTAGTTATTTTTAAAAACACCAGTAGAAGTACATTTCTTTCCTTCATTTATGGGTAACTTGTGGCATGAATACAAGTTGCGTCGATACTTCAATCAATGCAAAGAAAATCAGTTTAAGCATCTGACTGAGTTGCCAGATGGTTTAGGAAAGATTTACACTGTAACAGATGATTTTTAATCGTGTATTTCAGTTGTCTCACTTGATGCATCATTTCTTTTTTGAGGGTATCGGATTAAGACAAATGATAGATTATTATTATTTGTTACTTCGAGGATTCAGTGAGGAAGAACGTCAAGAAACTCTTCATGTACTTAAAGATGTGGGAATGTATAAGTTTACTACAGCTGTAATGTATGTGATGAAAGAAATATTTGGTTTACCTGACAAATACTTATTGATGGAACCTAATCATAGAATAGGTAAAATTCTTGTCTCAGAAATATTGATGGCTGGAAACTTTGGTTTTCATGATCATCGTTATGCATTTGCAGGTAAATCAGTATACTCACAGTATTTCCTCGAGATATATAGAAATCTTCATTTTGCAATTGATTTCCCATCGGAAACTGTTTGGGGGCGCCCTGTTTCAAGATGGTGGCACATGATATACAAGGCATATTTACGTCGACAACTACGACGTAGTCAAAAAAATAAACCCTTTTAATAAGACTCAAAATAACTTTAATTTTCGATTGAAAATATTAAGTTGAACAATTGTATTATACGTGAACACCAATGGTGCTAAGTAGGAGCACCATTGGTGTTCACGTATCAAACACTAAACTGTGTTTCATTTATTATATTAGTCTATTTTGTGTTTAGTAATACAATAAAAAGACTATATTACCTGTATTAAATTGATATAAAGGAAATCCCTTATTATTTTGTTTTAGTTTTGTCTTGTGAATATGTAAGCTTAACCATGACAGGATAATGGTCAGAGATATTACGACGTGACTTACCAAGCCAATAGCTATTTGTAAAGATGGCATAATGTGGAATATTAAAATCTGAAGTAACAAAGATATGATCAATGCGTGCTTTACTACGACTATTCTGCATAAAGTCATTCCATGTCCCTATGGGAGCCATGCGTTGTAGAGCGTTAGTATAACAATCACGCAATACTCCTGAGTGAGAGAAAATTTGATAAACCTCGTCGGTTTCATCTACATTAAAGTCACCAGTTAGAATAGTAGGTAACCCTTTAGCAAGCTGTTTAATTTGCTTCAGAATAAGATGAGCACTCTCTCTTCGTGCTATAACACCCACGTGGTCCATGTGAGTGTTGAAGAAAAGAAACTGCATTCCCGTTGATATATCTTGGAATTTACCCCATGTACATATACGAATACAAGCAGCATCCCATCCCAAAGAAGCTTTTTCAGGAGTCGTTGAAAGCCAAAAGTTGCCGCTTTCTAATAATCTAAGTTGCTCTTTCTTATAAAAGATTGCAGCATATTCTCCTTTTTCTTTACCATCATCGCGACCTATCCCTATATATGCATAACCATCTAAGTCTTTATTTAGGTCATGTAGTTGATCTACAAGAACTTCTTGTGTACCAAATATTTCAGGCTGTTCAAAATTGATGAAGTCACACAAATGTGAACAACGCTGTGTCCACGCATTACCTTCTTTTTCATCATTTGGGTTGTTGTAACGAATGTTATATGTGCCAACATAAAGACGTTGAGCAGAGAGGCTACAACATAATAGCATTGCAAAGAAAAAGTGTTGCAAGTTTATTCATGATTTAAGTTCTTTAATATTTATAACTTCAACATAAATGAAGAGTAATCTTCTATCTTAGTATAAAGTTCTGTTTTACAAAAAGTACATAATGTTTTTCCAATCATCATCATATTATGTAGCATTTATTGAGGGCATACAAAATGTTTTATATAATCTCACTGTCACTTTATATGTTATTTATATAGTTAATAGTAATTTTTCGTTTTTTTAGTTGCTTTTTTTCAACTTTATATATTATATTTGCCATATTATATTCTTAACATGAAATTATCTATAAACCAATATTAATAACAAAAATTAAAAAAACAAATTATTATGGTAGTAATAAAAGCAATTTATCAAGGAAAAGGACGTGTTGAAGCAAAGCATGTAAAATCAGAGGTCGTTGTAACAACAGATGCTGGTAAGGCTGTTGGAGGCCTTGGAGAAAATCAAAACCCAGTTCAATTATTAGGTAATGCTCTGTCTGCTTGTGTTCTAACGCTGATGGGCTTGCAAGCTGAACGTGGAGGAGTAGACTTCTCTGGCTGTTATGCAGAAGTTGGGGAGTGCGAAGAAGATATGAAGAAGTTTACGGTTACTCGTATTCCAATAGTTTTTTTCACCTTAAAAGCTTCATTTGATGAAAAAGCAGCGGAAGAAGTTTGAATATATAGCTAACAAGGCTTGCTTTGTCGGTAATACTTTAACTGCTGAGAAAGTATTTACCTTTGTGTATGACTAAAAATCTCTATTATTATCTAAAAAGTTTATTGGAATAAGAGATGAATAGGAGAGAATAAGTATTCTTAAAGATAAAGAAAAAGTCCTGCCATAAACAATATACTGTTTATGACAGGACTTTTTCTTTCATATATATGCTATAAGATACTTGTAAACTTCAATAAAATGCGATAACTATATATGTCAGGAAAGCTTACTCTCATCTATTAATCTTGCATTAGGAGTCAAGAAATTTGTAAGTTCAGCAAATCTGGATAATCTCAATAAACGTGGATGATTTTTATTAAGATAATCACTGTCTTCATCTCCCATATAATTTGGGATGTGAACAGCCCATCCTCCAATCTTTAGTACTGGAGCTATGTCCTCAGAATACGTATCTCCAACTGTGAGAAGCTGTCCTGCCTTCACACCAAACTGTTTACAAAGACGCTTATAAGCATCAGATGTCTTTTCCGATACGATAACAATATCATCAAAGTAGGGACGTAATCCCGAGCGTTGAAACTTATTTTCCTGATCAAGCAATTCTCCCTTTGTGAACACAATCATTCGATATTTACCAGTGTCACGCAGTTTCGATAATGTTGTTTTAACACCGTCAAAAGGATGACCTGGTAGTCGTAGTAATTCCTTGCTTACCTCAAATATCTGTCCAATGTCATAACCCTTTACTTTTCCGTGACTGATCTTGACCGCATTCTCTATTAATGATAACATGAAAGCTTTACTTCCATAACCAAAAAGTGGTATGTTTGCCTTTTCAGTGGCGCGGAGAGCATGGGACACCTCATCTGCAGAAGCATACGGGGCAAGAATCTCACAGTACACTTTTTCCACTGTATTAAAGTAGGTCTGACTACCCCACAGTGTATCGTCAGCATCAAATGCTATAAGTGAAATCTCCGTCATAAGCCTAAAAATTTAGATGTTATTGTTATCGTGAACATTCTCTTCTTTATTGAACCTTGTCCAATAAAGGCCGGTCGTAGACGGTAAATAATAAACTTCCTTTCAAAAATAATAAATCCTCCTTTTCTTTCTTTTACCAGCAAAGATAGTCTTTTTTTTTGTTATCGCAAGTTCTTCTACAACATTTTTACTCTTATAGATGTTAATTTCACTTTTATTAATTATGTGCAGATGTAATATATTTATCGACAAAACAAAACTTTTTGTTAATAAGTATAGTTTTAACCTTGTTCATATTAACATTTTTCAAAAGTATAATTAAAGGAATTATAGTGGTAATTTACACAATGAAAAATTTGATTATCTCAATTATTTTTACTTTCTTTGTGGTCGCTTAAATCTTTGGGAATACGAGTGCTGATGAATATTGTTTTCATTAAAGTTACATCGAATACCCCCTAACAATTTACCTAATCGGAAACTAAGAATAAAATGGAACAAAAACTCTTAACAGTAGCCTTATTATCATCTGCAATCGGAACTGGTCAGGAGGCTTTAGCACAGACACGTGGAACAGCCACAGATAAGCCAAATGTAATTATTATATTAGCTGATGATCTTGGCTATGGTGATTTAGAGTGTTATGGTGCTAAAAACGTTCAGACTCCTAATATTAATAGACTTGCACAGTCAGGCATACGTTTTATGAATGGGCACGCTGTCGCTGCAACAAGTACACCATCTCGCTATTCACTTCTTACAGGTGAGTATGCTTGGCGTCGAGAAGGTACGGATGTGGCTGCAGGTAATGCAGGAATGATTATTAAACCTAATCAATTTACAATGGCAGATATGTTTAAGAGTCGTGGCTACGCAACCTGTGCGATAGGAAAGTGGCACCTCGGATTAGGTGATAAGGGGGGGGAGCAAGACTGGAATGCACCCTTACCAGAATCATTAGGTGACCTCGGATTTGATTATCATTATATTATGGCTGCAACCGCTGACCGCGTTCCTTGTGTCTTTATAGAGAATGGTACGGTTGCAAACTATGATCCAGCTCACCCAATAGAAGTGTCATACGTGAAAAACTTTGATGGAGAACCAACAGGGCGGAAGAATCCTGAACTTCTTTATAATATGCGTTCAAGCCATGGCCATGACATGTCTATCGTTAATGGAATTGGAAGAATTGGCTATATGAAGGGTGGTGGAAAGGCGCTTTGGAAAGACGAGAATCTTGCTGATTCAATGCTTGCACATGCTGTCAAGTTCATTGAAAATCATAAGAAGAAGCCTTTCTTTATGTATTTTGCAACCAACGATGTTCATGTTCCTCGCTTTCCTCACGAGCGTTTTCGTGGAAAGAATTCAATGGGAGCAAGAGGCGATGCTATTGTTCAGTTTGATTGGACCGTAGGTCAATTAATGAAGAAACTACGCGAACTAAAGATTGATGATAATACGCTTGTTATTCTTACCAGTGATAATGGACCAGTTGTTGACGACGGATACCAAGATCGTGCAGAAGAATTACTTAATGGACATAGTCCTGCAGGACCATTCCGAGGTAATAAGTACAGTGCTTTTGAGGGTGGAACAGCTGTACCTTTTGTTGTTTCATGGCCTCGTAAGATTAAGGGAGGAATGGTCTCTAAAGCACTTGTTAGTCAGATAGACCTTCTTTCTTCATTGGGCTCACTTGTTCGTGCTCGCTTCCCAAAGGGTAGTGCACCTGATAGTCGTGACTACCTTCAAACACTTCTTGGTACTGACACGAAAGGACGCGACTATGTAATTGGACAATCTAATACGCACGTTCTTTCAGTTCTCACCTCTCAATATCGGTACATCGAGCCAAGCAATGGACCAAAGATGATTCAATGGGGACCAAAGATTGAAACAGGAAATCTTCCAGTTCCACAGCTTTATGACATGACTGTCAACCCTTACGAAACAAACAATGTTGCTGCTGAACATGCAGATGAGGTCTCACGTATGCAATCGATATTGAAGAGCGAGAGAAGTAAATAAAAAGCTAATTATAGGATACTTTGCCCTTCCCTTAAAGTATGAATGACATATTTCATTGCATACTATTAAGGAAGGACTTAGGGTGTTTACTTTTATAGTATGCTTTATATAAGACAACATAATTATGGTAAAGAAGAATAGTCACACTTCAGCTTTATTTCATTATACCAGGAATCAAAATATTGTCATTAATATTTTGAGAGAAGGTTTGAAGTTCTCCTATTGTAGAGAGGAGTTCTCAGATGATTTATGTCTTGGTATTCCTATGATATGTTTTTGTGATATTCCAGTAGGTGCGAGTTTTGAGCATTCCTCAAAGTATGGACAATATGCAATTGGCTTGTCAAAAGACAAGCTTTTAGATAAATATAAAGAAGCATTGGGACCTGTTAATTATGTAACGTCTCTATCGTCAGTAAAAGCAGCCTTTCAATTAAGGAGTGTTGGGATTGAAAACAGACATGAGATTGATACAATTTCAAAAAAATCTCATACACCAGAAATAAATGTTACATTTAATGGTAGACATTACAAGGGGAAGGTATTGCCTGCAGAGTATACAAATAATACCTTGAAACTTTTCCTTCAAAGTATAGAATATCATCACTCATCTACTCAAGCAATAAGTTTGATGAAACCATATCAGTCTATTCATGATGGTAATAGTCAAATCAACTATGACGAATGTGAATGGCGAATAGTTTTGCCTGAACATACTAAACTCAATGACAATGAACATTGTCAATGGTTTTGGTCAAAAGAAGAATATGATAGTTGGAGGGAGAAAAGAGACAACAAATTCATCAACGAAATGCCACTCCTTTTTTTACTGTAGATGATATTGAGTACATTATTGTCCCTACAAAAGAATTAATCCCCAACTTTATAAAACGATTGATTGATTTAAAAGAAATTTGTGGTAATAAGATAGAGGACAAAGATAGATACTCTCTTGTTTCTAAGGTTATCAGTTTAGAACAAATTAAAAAGAGACTTTTAGGAATATCAATTTAGAATAAAGTACAGCTCAATAAAAGCATGAATCCCGGCTCCAGAAGGAGACCGGGATTATGTTGTTTGTTTGGAATAGTTGTTTGTTTGTTTCGCTTTAAGCTTCTGGCTTTACAGTCTTAGCAGCGTAAACTTCCTCTGAAAGGACAGAAACAGTACTCTTGTTGTACTTGCCCTTGTGGAAGTAAACAACACCGTCTGCAAGTGCATACAATGTGTCGTCCTTACCCTGTGCAACGTTTTCGCCTGGGAAGTGCTTGTTACCGCGCTGGCGAACGATAATGTTACCTGCGATAATCTTCTGGCCACCCCAGATCTTAACACCTAAACGCTTTGAAGCTGATTCGCGACCGTTCTTAGAACTACCTACACCTTTTTTATGTGCCATTCTTAAGTCCTCCTTGTTAAGCGTTAATTGATTTAATTTCTACCTGAGTGAAGTGTGAACGATGACCGTTCTTCTTTCTGTAGTCCTTACGACGTTTCATCTTGAAGACGATAACCTTGTCGCCCTTTACGAGAGGAGCTACTACCTCAGCTACTACCTTTGCGCCCTCAACAGTTGGTGCGCCTACTGTGACTGTTCCGTTGTTATCAACCAACAGAACCTTGTCAAACTCAACAGCCTTGCCTTCTTCCGCATCCTTGATGTGGTTTACGAAGAGCTTCTTGCCCTCCTCAGCCTTGAACTGCTGACCGTTAATTTCTACAATTGCGTACATTTTTTTATTGTAAACGGGTTTGTACCGTTGGGCGGCTGAGCATCTATCCAGCACTTGTTCTGAGCCCAGAACGGCATAATCGGGTGCAAAGTTACTAAAAATTAATGTTATGTAACATAATAATAGGTGATAATTCTTACTTAATTAACAATAATTAGAGCATTACCCCTTTTTATCTTCTATAAACACTGTTATAAGGGTAAGAAGATATTGTAAGTACTCAAATTATGTATATTAAAAGAACTTATTATTTCTGTATTTGATAATATAAACTGAAAGCACAAAAATCTAATAACCTTCATAATATTAACGAAGGTCTAATAAGAGTATAACTAAACATATTAAGGCTATAATAAAAGCTATTCTAACTTTCTCTCTGGATGAAGATTACACAATTATTATAGCCTTAGTTTCAAACTATTTATAAGTTATATCAAGGGAGCATTCATCTAAATTATCAAGTTGACGTTCATCTTCTTGATAGATATTATCAAGATTAAACTCTTGCTCATTGTGCATTTTTGGTTTACGTTTCATAGTCATGTCCTCCATAGGGTAGCCCAGCCGCAGAGCATACCTCTGATAGTAAGTGATTTAGGATGCGGCAATCCCTTATTATCTCGTTTACAAATATATAAATTATAATTGAGACTTTTGTCAACAGATAGGAATTTTTTTGTTTAATCTTTCTACCGTATAGGAAGATTAATGATAAAGAAGAATTTAATGCATGATAATTATAGATGAAATAATAAAAACCTAAATAAAGAAAACTACAAGTAGATTATTTGCTCATTAAAATGGAATATCATAACTTTGTACTTGTAGAATCAATAGTTTATAGTCTTATGGATAAGGTAAAAACAACGCAGTGATAATGAAATGAAATGGAGTACACTCTCCACTGAACAGCTTATCAACCGACCTTGGTTGAAGGCTCGCCGTGACACTGTTCAATTGCCTAATGGAAAGGTCTATGACGAATATTACGTACTATCATATCCAACATGGATCAATGTTATTGCGGAAACAGAAGACGGAGAACTTATTTTGGAACGTCAGTACAGGCATGGACTCGGTGTTGTGTCGACAGAGATTTGTGCAGGAGTTGTAGAAGAAGGCGAGACGCCACTACAAGCTGCACAACGCGAATTAGAAGAAGAAACAGGCTATACTGGTGGAGAATGGGAAGAGATTATGATTGTCTCAGCAAATCCAAGTACTATGGATAACCTTTGTCATTGCTTTTATGCTCGCAACGTAAAGAAAACGAACAATCAAAAAAACTTGATGACACAGAAGACATTGAGGTATTCCTTCGTTCTAAGGAAGAAGTAAAAGAAATGTTACTACGTGGGGAGTTTATTCAGTCGATGATGGTAGCTCCACTATGGAAATACTTTACCATCAAAGATTAATTCAGGATAGTAGAGAATTATAGTCTCTTAAAATATAAGATAATGATTACAAAAAGATAGTATCGAAGCTGCTTATTGTTTCTTTCATCAGAAATATCAAGTTTATGCTTTTTCAAATTGCGAACGACAGAAAGATGACATAGAGTATGCTATCAGTTCGTATGTAGAAGCGATGAATCAAGAACTCTATAAAAAACTTGCAGCAGGAAAAGAAGATTTCCTGCTGACACATTCAAGGTTTGCGGAAGACATGAATGAGGCTATCGAGAAGCTTTCCTTGGAGTAATTGTTACCTCTACATTCTTATAGCCCATTGCCTTCAAAAACTGAGTAAACTGTTGTTTTGCATTTTTCTCAGCTATCATAATGTTCTCTGCAGTCATACAACGTGCTATCATCTTTTTGTATGCACGATTGTAAAGCTGCTCGCGGTCAGCTGAAGTCCAGTCTCCCTTCTCAAAGAACGAACGCGACTTGGCTTCATCTATAAAGTTAGTATCAAGTAATCCAATAGGAGGCAACTTTGCAACGATAACACTATCATTCTCCACACGAATCCAATGAGGTTCAGTTTGATGCAAGTCAACACCTAAACGGACTGTTCCATAATAGATACGAACAAGTTCTGAATCAGAGAAAAAACCACGACTCACGGTATCAATAAGTTCCTCGTCGTTGATAGCAAGGAATTCCCATTGTCCGATATCTTGTATTTGCTGTATCTGTGTTGGCGTAATATCAATACGCTGGTCTGCTGATATACTTATATCATTGGCTGAATTAAACCAATAAAAGAGACCACCACAAAGACTAATGATAATTAAAAAGGTCAGCAGACAGCCTTTATTAAATGATAAGATACGACTAAGAATCCCTTTCTTAGTTGGCTTATTCTCATTATTTTTTTGTTCTATGATAACGTTATCAGATGTATTTATTTCCATTTTCAATCTTTTTTATTTACTTCAATCACCTGTCCTAAATCTTTAAGAGTAAACTTCTTGCGGAAGGATATAGTGATGTCAGACTCTTTATATCCCATAGCTGTAAAGATAGGAACAAGCTGGCGAGCTGCACTTTCCTGTGCTTGTTCTATAATACCCATCTGAGGAATAGAAGCAATAATCTGTTTTCTTCCTTGTGCCTCATAGCTGGTAAGCTCAGCATCCGTAAAGTTATGCCGTGTCAAAGCCACATATTGCTTCACCTCCTTATGGTTAATCTTCGTAGAAGTAAGAAGAATCTTAGGATCGGGTAGGTGACAACAAGTTCTTTTCCTCGACGTTGAATATTCTTATCGCTAAAACTTGATAAATCTATGTATGCCTTCAAAGTAGCATCCATAGGTATTGCAATACGGCGGTCGCCTAATGGCAAGTTTACACTGAAGTCCTGCTTCATAAACGAGCCAGAAAGTTTCATCTTATCATCATGGGTGATAATCTTATGAATACGATATTCTGTTGTGTAAAGTCGTGAACATTGTTGTACCTGTGTTACCAGCATCGGAATTGTATCAATAGCCTTTGCTGCAGGCTCTTCAGTATTTTTCTTGTTTGTACAACCAATTGTAAACAATGAGAAAAACGATAATATGAGGATGAAATGTTTCATTCTGAATTTTAATAAATATATGTCCGCAAAGATACAAAAAACACACGATAAAACACTAACCAACCTAATAAAAAGAAATAAAATAAATAGAGTAGGAGTTATATTACTGCTCCCAAACATCTTATTTTAACGATAAAGATAAAACAGCATATCAATCAGCTTAAGTCAGTTTCTGCTTGTATAACTCTTTCTCTGACGACAATTTGTTTCCTTTTTAGATAACATTATACATAGTATTTAGCCTTTAACACCATTGGTGCGAACCAATAGCACAACACGTGCTAAGCAACAACACAACACGTGTTGGACAAAAACACTCCTGTAGTGGGTAGGAAAAGTGAAGTATTATAGTCATCATTTCAAATGTTGTAAAACACTGACAGAATAACAAACTATGAGATAAATTATTAGTAAGCACTAATAATTAAAAAGGCATGCTATTATTATTTTAAACTTATAAAAACGCAAGCTGGTAGGGAGCAATGGTAGTATAAAAATCGTCTATAGTACAATAAAAAATCGTCTTCGCCAATTTATAACTTGTTTTTCTGCATCATTGACATTTTTTTTCGTAATTTTGTAGCATAATAGTTAATTAGAAGTATTTGGGGCAAACCATATATGGAATCATTAAGAGAGATATTTAGAATCGGTAAAGGTCCATCGAGTAGTCATACGATGGGACCACAGCGTGCAGCCATTATCTTCGCTGAGCGTCATCCAGAAGCAGCAAGATTTGAGGTTACACTCTATGGTAGTTTGGCAGCCACAGGTGAGGGGCACATGACAGACAAGGCAATTATTGACGTATTGAAGCAATTAGCACCAGTAGAGATAATATGGGAACCAGAGGTATTTTTACCTTATCACCCTAATGGTATATTGTTCCGTGCCTATAACAGTAGTCAGGATTTATTAGACGAATGGACAGTTTACAGCGTTGGCGGTGGTGCTCTTTCAGAGGGAAAGGGTAAAGATGACTATTTTCATAAGGAATCTGTTTATGATATGCATACCCTCAGAGATATACAGACATGGTGCGAGCATCATGGACGTGGCTACTGGGAGTATGTAAAACAGTGTGAAGGAGAAGAGTTATGGGACTATCTTCGCGAGGTGTGGAAGACTATGCAGGCTGCTGTGGAACGTGGTCTTGACAGTGAAGGAGCCTTACCTGGTCCGTTAAATCTTGCTCGCAAGGCACCTAACTATTTTATAAAAGCACGTGGATATAAGCCTTCTTTGCAGAGTCGTGGAATGGTTTATTCATACGCCTTGGCAGTAAGTGAGGAGAATGCGTCTGGTGGAACAATTGTAACAGCACCAACTTGTGGTGCTTGTGGTGTTGTTCCTGCAGTTTTATATCATCTTTCAAAAGGACATGAGTTTTCAGAAACTAAAATATTACACGCACTTGCAACAGCAGGACTCTTTGGTAATATCGTAAAACACAATGCTTCAATCTCTGGTGCAGAAGTTGGTTGTCAGGGTGAAGTCGGTGTTGCATGTGCAATGGCTTCAGCAGCTTCTTGTCAGTTGTTTGGTGGTAGTCCTTCTCAGATTGAATATGCTGCTGAGATGGGCTTAGAGCATCACTTAGGTATGACATGCGATCCTGTGTGCGGCTTGGTACAGATTCCTTGTATTGAGCGTAATGCTTTTGCAGCTTGTCGTGCACTGGACGCACAACTTTATGCATCATTTAGCGATGGTAGCCATCGTGTATCATTCGACCACGTTGTTGAGGTAATGAAACAAACAGGCCATGATATTCCATCACTCTATAAGGAAACAAGTGCTGGTGGATTAGCAAAGCAGTACCCAATGTAAGTCTAACAGCTCATAGTCTTATCATGATATTTATCTACACTATATCAAGCTTGTTTATGCTAATATAGAAGTATAGATATTTTTAATACCCAGTAATCGTTTACCAGATATTGGTAAAAACGATTACTGGGTATTAATCATTATAGAAGAAGAAAACAATCTAAGTTTTCTAAACTATAAGACAATAATGATTCTTTGGCTATTGGTATACAACGTTATCATATTTCACCTTCATTAGTTTTACTAAACTGCCTCGACGACTTTTAGGATTACCTTTCCACTGATGAGTTTTACCTTTGTAGGTAATATCAATACCCATATTACCAGACTTGTCATAAATAGTATAGCTTGCATCCTTATTTTTGAATGTTAACTTACCATTTTTCCTATAGAAAATAAAGTCTGACGTTTTCCGTAGTTCTTCAAATGGATAGTAAAACTCCACATTCTGCTTAGCATCAAGAATAACGTAACACAGTCTATCGTCATAAAAATTACAAAGAACAATATCCTTATTCTCCTTATCAACATGAAATTTGAAATAGTCGCTGATAATTTCACTATCTAAATCAATAGTACTGGTAACTGTCTTTGTCATCTTTTCTCCCTTCCATTCTTCTATTGTTGTAGTGCAAATAGGGGCTTTAAGACAGTCGTCAGTGCGTGTGCGGATAAGCTTTGGATTATTGTTTTCTACTATAAAATCTGAGTAATAGTGCAAACAACATCCACTTTTCTCCATAGTAGATATAAGTCTATTTTTATTGTCAACCACAAACATACCACAATAATTTTGTGCTAAATCCGTGAAAGCATCATTATATATAAACTCTTTATCCGATGCTAAGAAGATTTTAAAGGATGGACCACCATAACAACTATTAAATCCATCCATAATAGCAAAGTCTTTTATTCCATCAAAATTATAGTCTTCATAGAGCAAAACACTATATTCTCCATAAGGAATCTCAGCTATGTTTGCCATAATTTCTCCATCATGAAGGTCAAATGATAGTTCATTGGCATCAACATGAATAAGCTTTTTGTTTGTGGCACGGTCATAAACTTCAACCCAACCTGCAGAAGCAGTCTGTGTTGTATCAGAGAAGTAAACCTTACCATAGTATTGTTCGGAAAAGCCATCAATGTTGAATGTAGCCTGTCCGAAGGCTGAATGCAACCAGCCCAATAATATAAAACAAAGTAGGAAAGTTCTTTTCATTTTTAGAGGTAATTATAGTTTGTTTCTACTTGTACCTTATTCGGTAAGCAGAGTAATTTAAATTATTAAGTTAAAATGCCCTCTCTCTTCATAATTGAAGAGAGAGGAACTCTTTTAAAAATCTATTGATTATCTCCTCTGGGGTAACAAGCTCTTGTTCACCAGTGGACATATTCTTCAGTGTTATCTTGCCTTCCTGCATCTCAGTTTCACCTGCAAGGGCAACAAAACCAATGTTCTTAGCATTAGCATAGCTCATCTGTTTCTTCATCTTTGCCTTGTCAGGGAACATTTCTGTGCGGATGCCAGCCTTGCGTGCAGCTGCTACAATTGGCAGACAGTAAGCTGTTTCCTTCTCACCGAAATTGATAAAGAGAAGCTGTGTGCCCTGTACGCTCTCCTTTGGATAGAGGTCGAGAGTATTTAAGACATCATAGATGCGATCAGCACCAAAGCTTATTCCAACGCCAGAGATACCTTGGCATACCAAAAATACCTGTGAGGTTATCGTAACGACCACCACCTGTAATAGAACCAATCTGTACGTCAAGTGCCTTTACTTCAAAGATAGCACCTGTATAATAGTTCAATCCACGTGCCAAAGTAAGGTCAAGTTGTATCTCATTGTTCAGTCCTGAATTCTTCAAATTGTCAAGAATAAAACGCGTTTCTTCAACACCTTTCAATCCTATCTCACTCTCCTTTAAGACTTCTGCAATAACATCAAGTTTCTCTTCATTAGTTCCTTCTAACTTAATGATAGGCTGCAACTTCTCTATTGCCTCATCAGAGATTCCATTGTTACGCAACTCTTCGTTTACATTATCAAGTCCTATCTTATCAAGTTTATCGATAGCAACGGTAATGTCAACAATCTTTTCCTTCTCACCAATCACTTCTGCAATACCTGTGAGAATCTTTCTATTGTTAATCTTTATCTGTACACGAATACCGAACTCTGTAAATACAGTGTCAATAATCTGCATTAATTCAACTTCATTCAGCAATGAGTCAGAACCAACAACATCGGCATCACACTGATAAAACTCGCGATAACGACCCTTTTGTGGGCGGTCGGCACGCCATACTGGCTGTATCTGATAACGCTTGAAAGGTAATTGCAACTCATCACGATGCATCACAACGTAGCGAGCAAAAGGTACTGTAAGATCATAACGCAAACCCTTTTCGCAGAGTTTTGTCTGCATCTTTAGTGTATTGCGCTCCTTGAGTTCGTCATCGCTAACAGCCTTCAAGTAATCTCCTGAATTCAGAATCTTGAAGAGAAGTTTATCTCCTTCTTCACCATATTTGCCCATCAGCGTTTGTAATGTCTCCATAGAAGGTGTTTCTATCTGCTGAAAGCCATAGAGAGCATAGACACGCTTGATAGTATCAAATATGTAATTTCGTTTTGCCATCTCATCAGGTCCGAAATCACGTGTACCCTTTGGGATGGAAGGTTTGTTTGCCATTTATCTTTTATTTATGTTTTTACGGATAAAAATGTTAGGCTGTGATAAGTGAATATAAGCTTTTCAGAATGCTTATAGTCGCCACTCACAGCCTAAAAGGGATTATAAAACTATCGTTTGCTCGCGGTCAGGACCAACGGAGATAACACCGATACGGGTCTCAAGATAGTTCTCAAGGAAAGCTACATACTCACGGAACTCCTCTGGGAATTCATCCTGTGACTTGCACTTTGTCATATCTTTCTTCCAACCACGGAAATCCTTATAGATAGGTTTCACGTTATCAATCTCGTAAGGGAAGTCCTTTGTTTCCGTACCATCTGGTAACTCGTATGCAACGCATGCCTTGATAGTTTCGAAGCTATCAAGAACATCGCTCTTCATCATGATAAGTTCGGTTACGCCATTTACCATTACAGAGTAGCGAAGCTGAACAAGATCAATCCAACCACAACGACGCTCACGTCCGGTAACAGCTCCATACTCATGACCGAGGTCACGAATATTCTTTCCTGTTTCGTCAAACAACTCTGTTGGGAATGGACCTGCACCTACACGAGTACAGTAGGCTTTCATGATACCATAAACATTGCCCACTCTGTTTGGACCAATACCAAGACCAGTACAAGCACCTGCACAAACAGTATTTGAAGAAGTTACGAAAGGATAAGAACCAAAGTCTACGTCCAACATTGTTCCTTGTGCACCTTCGCAAAGGATATGCTTGCCCTCACGAAGAAGATGGTTGATTACATTTTCTGAATCAACAAACTTAAACTCCTTCATATATGCAATACCTTCCATCCAAACCTTCTCGGTCTCTTCCAAACCTTCAAAGTCTGTCCAGCCAAGTGCTGCAAGCATCTTCATGTGTCGCTCCTTATGAGCAGCATACTTACGCTCAAAATCGCAGAGGATATCACCTACACGTAAACCATTACGGCTAATCTTATCAGTGTAAGTAGGTCCAATTCCCTTACCTGTAGTTCCAACCTTATCTTTACCCTTTGCAGCCTCGTAAGCACGGTCAAGAATACGATGTGTTGGCATGATAAGGTGTGCCTTCTTTGAGATATGAAGACGCTCTTTTTAATGGGTGTCCACTCTTCTCAAGGTCTTTTGCTTCACCCATAAAGAGGTCTGGAGCTAAAACAACTCCATTACCAATAATGTTTACTTTTGCCACCTTGGAAGATGCCTGATGGTATAGAACGTAGTACGTACTTCTGTCCTTCGAACTCAAGAGTGTGTCCTGCGTTCGGACCTCCTTGGAAACGAGCTACTACATCGTAGCGTGGTGTGAGCACGTCTACAACCTTACCTTTTCCTTCATCACCCCATTGGAGACCCAACAGGACGTCTACTTTACCTGTGTTCATTTGCTTTTTATGTGAGTTTTTAACTTGTTTCTGTGTAAGAAACTTGCTTCTCTGACGCGACAAGGCTGCCTGACAGCGTGAGCATATTCCATATATATATAAGGAGAAACCATCTCGGCGAAAGCGGTGGAACTTTGTGTTCTTGATAGCATCCGCAATCTCTGGGGAATCAACCTCCGTCACTGTTCCGCATAGCGTACAGATCTGATGAATATGATCTTCATTGTTATAGCATGCCTCATACTTGGTTTGACCGATGAACCGATGTCTGACTACGAGGCGTAACTCTATGAAAAAGACGCATCGTATTGTAAAGTGTGGCACGCGAAACTCGAAAGTTATTCTTTTCAAGTGCTACACCCAACTCATCCAAGGAGAAATGCTCCCCCATGTCATACACCGCATCCAAAATGGCATATCGCTCTGAAGTCTTGCGATGATTGTTGGCTTCGAGGTATTCATCCAGAATATCTCGAACTCTTTTTGACTATATCTTTAGTCACAACTTACTGATTAAATTCGCACAAAGTTACTATTTTTAAATGATATAACTACTATATAGTAATGAAAAAAAGTTAAAAACATGGTGCTTTGATTGTGGCATAAAAGCGGTTCTTCCGTTAAATGCGTAGATTGTAAATAGAATGAGATTAATCCACATACATGGTATGATTAATTTAAATAATATGGTTTTTATAAAGAAGGATAAACTACATGATAAACATCATTAAGTGCGATGTCTATCTGTCTTCTACAAACAATTTATTCCCATGCCATAGATTTTTTGTAAACTATTTTCGCGCAATTCAAAACCAATACATGCTCTTTTGGCTTCTAAAAGACGCCTAATTGACTTGCAAAAGGTGCCCTTTAAGCCCCTTACTAATGCCCTTTTGATGTCTTATTAAGCACCTTTTACTTTACTACTTTGTAACTAATTGATTTCCTTATGGTTACAAACCTATATTTTGTATGTGTTTTTGCCGTTATTTATAGATGTCTTGCTTGAAGTTATGTAATGATTTTTCAATCTATTGTCTATTGATTATCGAAGTCTTAAAATGGAAAGGTTTTCAATGAAGTGGATGATAAATGGATAGAATGTTGACTGCCTAAGCCATGTTTTTGTTTAATGAGTAACTTCGTTTTTTCCTTTATAGCAATACGAAAAAGCGTCTACACATTTAACAGAAGAACCCAAAAAAACATTTCTCTTCATGGAAATAAGTAATTCTTGTCATGGACATAAATTCTTTTCTTCACGATAAAAATATATTAGATTTAGTCTAAATCATAATTTATGATGATTTTTTCTTTTTTCTTTACTTGTCTAATGAAAAATAATACATATCTTTGTGCACGAAACAAGATATAAATCCTATGAAACTAAAAACCATATCTACCAAATTGAAAAGTATGATAGATAAGTTTCTATCATGCATCTCATATCGGCAAAAGGTTACATTATCTATTTTGTGCGGTGTGATAGTAGGATTAACAGGGTTATTCTTTTATCTTCTACGTATGCATACCTATATAATAGGTGATGACCCAGCGGCATGTATTAATTGCCATATCATGTCACCTTATTATGCTACGTGGTCACACTCTGCACATGCTCGTAACACCACATGTAACGATTGTCACGTTCCTAATGATAACGTTGCTGCACACTATGCTTTTAAAGGTATGGATGGTATGAAGCATGTAGCTTATTTTGTTACATTTAATGAATCGCAAACTATTCAGGCAGAATCAGCATCGGCAGAAGTGATAATGGATAACTGCATCCGCTGCCATAAACAATTAAATCAAGAGTTTGTAAATACAGGCAGAATAGATTACATGGAGGCTCAGCGTGGTGAAGGTAAAGCCTGCTGGGATTGTCATCGTGATGTAGCACACATGAAGATGAATTCTCTCTCAAGCACCCCTGGTGCAGAATATGTGGAACCAATGCCACCTTCTCCTGTTCCAGATTGGTTGCAAAAAATGTTAGGAAAGAAAAAATAAGAACTAAAAATCGATAATTATGGCAAAGACATTAAAGAAATGGCAAGGCTGGCTACTCTTTGGAGGAGCAATGGTTCTCGTGTTCATTCTTGGACTGCTCTGTTCTTCAATGCTTGAAAGAAGAGCTGAGGTTGTAAGTGTGTTCAACAACAGACGTACACCGATGACTGACTCCATTGTATCTCAGAATGAGAAATTTGCAGCTGATTTCCCACGTGAATATGAGACGTGGGCAATGACAGAAGACACAAGTTTCGTGAGTAAGTACAATTCTTCCCAGGAAGTAGATGTACTGGCTGAGAGACCCGAAATGGTTATCCTATGGGCTGGCTATTCTTTCTCAAGAGGGTATAATACACCACGTGGACACCGTCATTGTATTGATGACTTACGTAAGATTATGCGTACAGGAAGTCCAGGTGTTGATGGACAAGATGACATACAGCCAGGAACCTGTTGGACCTGCAAGGGTCCTGATGTTCCACGTCTAATGCGTGAGAAAGGAACTGATAAATTCTATGCTGCCAAGTGGAGCGACTGGGGACCAGAGGTCATGAACACCGTCGGTTGCTCTGACTGCCATGATGCAAGGACGATGGAACTTCGTCCCGCTCGTCCTGCTCTCTATGAGGCATGGGCTCGTGTCGGTAAAGACGTGAGAAAAGCCAGCCATCAAGAGATGCGTAGCCTGGTCTGCGCACAGTGCCACACGGAATACTACTTCGAGAAAGAGAATGGCAACTATCTACATTTCCCTCAAGAAAAGGGTATGACGTGTGAGGCAGCAGAGGAATACTACGATAGTATTGGCTTCTATGATTACATTAATCCATTATCAAAGGCGAAGATTCTAAAGGCACAGCACCCTGGTTATGAATTGTATTTACAGGGAATCCATGGACAGCGTGGTGTTTCATGTGCTGATTGTCACATGCCTTACATCTCTGAGGGTGGTGTGAAATATACAGATCATCATATTACAAGTCCATTAGCAAACATCAGTCGTACTTGCCAGACTTGTCACCGTCAAGATGCTGAAACACTTCGTCAGAATGTATATGAGCGTCAACAGAAGATTTATGACTTCCGTACTCATGTCGAAAGAGAACTTGCTGCAGCACATATTGAAGCTAAATTTGCATGGGAAAAGGGTGCAACTGAGGCTGAGATGGAGCCTGTTTTGAAAGATCTTCGTAAGGGTCAGTGGCGTTGGGATTATGCTGTTGCCAGCCACGGTGCTGCTTTCCATGCTCCACAAGAAGTAATGCGACTCCTTGGAAGTGCAATGGAATATGCAAAGGATGCACGCTTACAGATTGCACGTGTAGTTGCTCGTCACGGCTTTACAGGACAGATTCCTCTTCCTGACGTTTCTACTAAGGCTAAGGCACAGTCTTACATTGGCTTAGATATGACTAAGCTTAATGCACAAAAGAAGCAGTTCCTTGACACTATCGTTCCGAAGTGGATAGAGCAGGCACGCAAGAATAAGCGGTTTATAACTAAACCGATGTAAACAAACTTACACACAGGATTCCTTCCCATTAGGGGAGGAATCTTGTTCAGTAAAATAGGAATACTCTATTTGAAGAATATTCTTGTATCCTAATATTTTATATATCAAAACGAAATCATTTATCTGCTCGTACTTCACAAACATAAAATAAAGTTTTTCAAGACCTTATTAATAGTGGGGGAGAGCCTCTTTTACTATGTGGAATAAACCTTATACACTTAGAGAAGGTACAGCAATAGTAGTTGGTTTATTGGTTACAGGTGGATTATTACAGGTAACAATAGGTCCCTTAGAGTGGGGTATCTTTGCTTGGCCAGCCAACATTATTACATTAATCTTACTCGTACTGGCACTTATCATAGTCTACGCACTTCGTAAGCGGTTTTATTTCTGTCGTTTCATGTCAACCATGCAAGCGGCGATTCCAGCTATTGCTACAGCTGCAATACTCACTCTTCTTATGGGACTTACCAAACAAGTGGCAGAAGGGAAAGCTCCTATAGACCCACTTGGTCTAACAAAGATGCTTAATTTCTGGCCGTTTGTCCTTGTTTACTTATGGATGACAGCCATTGTTGGTGAAGTAACTTTGAATCAAATAGTACATTTCTCTTGGCGTCGCTTGCCAACACTAACGAGTCATGTCGGACTGTTCCTTGTTCTTACATGCGGTACACTTGGTAGCGCAGATATGCTTCGAGTAAAGATGTTTGCGAGCAAGGACAGGTAGAGTGGCGTGGTCTTGATACTTTTAGTGCCGTTCATCACCTCCCTGTTGCAATTCAACTGGAGAAGTTTACCATTGATGAATATCCACCTAAGCTCATGCTTATTGATAATATGGGGCTTCCGCTTCCTAAGGGAAAGCCTGAGAATATTCTTTTAGATAAGAATGTAAAGTCTGGTCAACTGTTAGATTGTAAGATTGAGGTTCTCAAGCGCATTGATAATGCTATGCCAGTTATGCTTAGTAAGATGGTTGGTAAGATACCTGGTGGTATGATGGGCAATATCCGTATGGACTCTTTAGGACAAGCACGTAATAAGGATGGCTATATAGCTTCGGATGCAACAGGTACTGCTTGTGCGATATTGGTAAAGGTCACTACTGGCAATGCACCCTACAAGGGTGTGCAGCATAGCTACACGGGTTGGCTCACTTGTGGAAGCTATCTTTTCCCTTATCAGTCTTTGAAACTTAGTGATGGTAGAAGATTGGTTATGCCAAATCGTGAGCCACGTCGTTTCGCTTCACTTGTTGACATCTATACACAGGATGGAAAGAATATTCACACCGAGATAGAGGTTAACAAACCTTTTAGTATTGATGGATGGAAAATCTATCAGCTAAGTTACAATGAACAAATGGGTAAGTGGAGTAATCTAAGTATCTTTGAGATTGTAACAGACCCTTGGATGCCAGTTGTCTATGTAGGTATATTCATGTTGTTATTTGGAGCTGTTGGAATGTTCTTGACAGCAAGTCGTAAGAAGGAGGTTAAGCTATGATTTGGAGTTATTTTATCATATTTGCAGTTGTATCAGTAGTTTTATGGGCTATAGGTGCATGGGCTGCATGGCGTAACCGTCGCATCTTAACGTTTGGTGCAACAGGGCTTGGACTTGCGATCTTCTTTGCCTACATTCTTATTATGTGGATAACACTGGAACGTCCACCACTCCGAACGATGGGAGAAACACGTTTATGGTATAGTTTTTCCTTCCTTTGGCAGGTATTATTGTCTTTAGTCGTTGGCAGTATAAATGGATATTGAGTTTTTCAACACTTCTTGCAACAGTCTTTGTATGTGTTAATATCTTTAAGCCGGAGATACATTCTAAGACACTTATGCCAGCCTTGCAGAGTCCTTGGTTTGCTCCTCATGTAATAGTTTATATGATGGCATACGCACTCTTGGGTGCAGCAGTAGTAATGTCGGTTTATCTTCTGTTCTTTAAGAAAGGAACTGATACGAATAAAGAAATGGAGATAACTGATAATCTTACCTATGTTGGACTGTCATTTATGACGCTTGGCATGCTTATGGGTGCTTTATGGGCAAAAGAGGCATGGGGACATTACTGGTCATGGGACCCCAAAGAAACATGGGCAGCTATCACTTGGCTTGCTTATTTGGTCTATGTACACTATCGCCAGTATCGTCCTCGCATTGTTCGCCCAGCCTTATGGGTACTCATTATAGCCTTCATCTTACTGCAGATGTGCTGGTGGGGAATTAATTATCTGCCGTCAGCGCAAGGTGTAAGTGTACATACATATAACTTAAGTTAAAAGACTTTACTCCAAATCGGTTCATTAGAAGGTTATTTCTTAATTCTAATGAACCGATTTTGTTTTACTCATATATCTCCTTTTGCTATTATCATTAAGTCATATTTTTGACAAAACCCTTTGTTCTTCCATATCTTTTTTATACTTTTGACGACTGAATTCAACAATAATAAGATGAGACAAATTATTAATCACTTCACAGACGATGATCTTTACAAGCTTACAATGTGCTGCGCTGTCATTGACAACTATCCACGTGCACATGTTTGCTATCATTTTGTTGACCGTGACGACACGGTTTATCCAGAAGGTTTTGCACGTGAAGTGGAACATCAAATAGAGTTATTGGAGTCGGTTGTTATTACCGATGAAGAGATAAGTTTTCTTCGCCAGAAATGTTATTATCTACCAGAGTGGTTCTTAACATACCTTCGTGGATTCCGTTTTTCACGTGAGTGGGTGAAGGTATGGCAGGATGAAGATGGTCATCTTCATATTGAATTTGAAGGATTATGGGCTGACACTATTTTGTTAGAAGTAAAGGTTCTGGCCATTATCTCAGAGTTATTCTATATGTTTAATGAACAAGCTCAAGAGTTTGATTATCAAGAACTATACGATAAGACCTATCGTAAAACAGAACGACTACTTGAGGCGGGGTGTGTCTTCTCAGACTTTGGCACACGTCGTCGTGCCAGCCTTACAGCAGAAGATACTGCTGTTCGTGCTATGAAGGACTGTTATGATAGTCGTGAATGGAAGGGACGCTTTGTCGGCACCAGCAATATTCACCTTGCGATGAAATATAATCTTATGCCTGTCGGAACTATGGCACATGAGTTTATCTGTGCTATTGGTGGTATGTTTGGTCCTCAAATGGCAAACTATATGGCTATGGAAGCATGGCGTAGAACTTATCGAGGTGCATTGGGAACCTACCTTTACGATTCCTTTGGATGGGATATATTCTCTTATAACTTCTCAGAAGACTTTGCAAATCAGTTTAAGGGATTGCGTATAGATTCAGGAGATAATATCGAGCAGTTAGAGAAAATCATTGCTAAATATAACTCTTTCGGAATTGATCCACGAGATAAGCAGGTTCTATTCTCAAATGCTTTAGACACTGATAAGGCTATTGAGATACAGCGTTATGCTGAGAATCGAGTAAAACCATCATTTGGTATTGGTACTCACTTCACCAATGACTTCCCTCACGTTAAACCTATGAATATTGTTATCAAGCTTGTAGCCGTTAAAATTACGGAGTCATGGCCATTCTATAACGAAACCTGTAAGATTTCAGAAGATAAAGGTAAACATACTGGTAAGCCTGAAGTTATTAAACGATTTATGGAGGCTATACATTACGAAGAGTAAGTTTTCTACTTGATAGGATACTTCATGTAGAAGAACAATACATAAAAAAGCGGTAATGAGTAATGAAAATATTCATCAACTTATTACCGCCTTTTGCTGTTGTAATAATTTTATTTTGAAGAAGAAGCGTCTTCTATCTTCTTCAACCCCTTCTGATAATAGATATAATATAGTATTCCTGAGAGTGTCAAGCCGAATGGGAAGGCATACCATACACCTACCAGCTGATAGTTCATAACCACACCGAAAAGATAGCCTAAAGGCAGAGATACAACGAAGAAAGATATGAACGCAATCCAAATCAGCGGACGCACATTGGCTGTACCACGCATCGCATTAGCATAATTACACTGCAAACCATCACCAAACTGATAAATCATAAATGGGATAATCGTCATAGATACCATTGAAATAACGTTTACATTATCAGTGAAAAGTCCACCAATGATATGACGGCAAATGAAGATTGGCACAGAAGTTAGTATGGCAAGCAAGAAGACTAAATGGATTCCAGCCGTTGCTGTTCGTCTTACAGCAAGATAGTCACGCTGTCCCATAAAGTTACTGATACGTACTGCCACCGCTGCTGCTAATCCATAGTAAATCATATAGCCCAACTGTGAAATAGTCAACATAACCTGATGAGCCGCTAATGATTCCGTTCCGAACCAACCAACCATTAGACTTGAAAGACTAAAGGCAGCCGTTTCCATACCCATTTGCAGTGCCAAAGGAATACCAAGAACAGTAATTTTCTTAAAATCAGCATACTGCACCGATCCCATACTCCATCCCTTCTTATATTCTCTATATTTCTTACTGAAAAAGAAGATACCAACCATTACGATTGCCATTACAATACGTGATATCATAGTGGAGAGGCCAGCACCTATCAAACCCAGTTCAGGTAATCCCAAATGACCATAAATAAGTATCCAATTACCAAAGATATTCATTACATTTCCTGCAACAAGAATCCACATTGCTACCTTTGTATCCGTAATACCATCGGTAAACTGGCGAAAAGTATTAAACCAGCAGACGAAAGGGAGGGAAACAAGCTGAATAAGAAAGTAAGGTCGAATGAGGGGCAATAATTCTTCTGGCTGTCCTAATCGGTGAATATTCAGATAAAGAATAACCATAATGACAGACAAAAGTATTGCCATACAAGTGTTAGCTGCTGTAGCACTTTTCATTATCTCACCAATACGATGTGTCTTCTCTTGACCATATAAAATTCCGACGAGTGCTGTAATAGCATACGTAAAACCGATAGCAAAGATAATCACCAGTGTGAACATATTATTGACAAATGCCGCTGCAGCCAATTCCTCTGTACTATGATGACCAATCATAAGCGTATCAGCAAAATTAAGAATAAGGTTTCCTAATTGTCCGATAATGATTGGAACGCCTAAATAAGTAAGGTTTCGGTAGTGTGTTTCGTACTTTGAAAATTGATATGACATACTATTTTTTGCTATTTATTATCCTAAGTGCACTTGCAAAGGTACGAAAAAATATTGTATTTTCATACATATTTCATAAATTACTTATCTTTGTTAATGAAAAGAAATGATATAAAACAATATTATATAATAATAAAGGTGTATCTAAATGAAGCCAAGAGTGTCTTTACAACTTTAAATTCATACCTCTGTTATATAAAAGACAAAAATGATAATAACAAATTAAAAGTATACAGCAGCCATAGAGAAAATAAAACTGTACAAACTAAAAGAGGAGACCACATGGTCTCCTCAAAATAATATAGTATGCGTTTTAATTATTTACAAGTCAAACTTGTAGCCCAAAGTAATCTGGAATACGCTGTTCTTAGCATCAGTCAATTTGAAAGCCTTGCTAACACCCCAGTTGTAACGAGCATCAAGCTGGAAATTGTTGTATTCGTAAGAAAGACCTACTGGAATAGAAACATCTACAGACTGTGCTTTTGCTGGATTTTCAACTGCGTCAAGATTGTTTACCTTAATTTTGTTGCTAACATTAAATCCAGGCTGAACACCCAATTTAACAGCAAGACCTTTAACAACATAAACGTTTGCCATGATAGGAACGTTAATGTAATCAAGGCGGTTTGTTGCATCAACTAAATTAGCGAAATTAGCTTTTGCACCCTGCATAGAGTAGAGTACACCTGCACTTACAGAGAAAAATATCACTTGCCTGATACTCACCCTCAACACCAGCTACAAGACCTACACGAGGATCTGAGCCCTTAATCTCTGTAAGATTAGCAATACTAACACCAACCTTTGGCTGAAGATTGAATGAACCAACTGCATGCTGTGCGAATGTAGATACCGATGAAAGCATCAGTGCTGCTACAACTAAAAATCTTTTTCATAACTCTTTGTTTTTTTATTAAGTATAATTTATTCTATAGTTATCCTTTATTATACTCCTCTTCATAAGCCTTTTTAAAAGCCTCTAATAGAAAGATTATATTGAATATTTCGTTAATTATGTGCGCAAAGTTAAACGAAACTAATGTAACTTCAAAGGTTTTTGCGTTAAATATTATTTATATGACACAACAACAAAGAAAAATACATAGAAAAAAGATGGATTGAAAAAAAGATTTTTTTCTTTCAATCCACCTTATTATATACCTAATACTGACTTTATAATCTTTATGAAGATTATAAGATTCTAATATTTACTTCACACGGCAACTAAGTTTCTTACCCTCAGCGAGTTCTTTTTACACTGCTAAGAGTTGAAACAGCAATATTGTAGAGTGCTTCCTTAGTAAAGAAAGCCTGATGCGAGGTTAACACAACGTTTGGGACCATCAACAAACGAGCCAATACATCATCATCTATCATCTTATCACTCTTATCCTCATAGAAGTACTCCTTCTCTTCCTCATAAACGTCAAGACCAGCTGAACCAACCTGCTTTGTACGCAATCCTTCGATAAGGTCTTCTGTATGGATTAGCTGACCACGACCAGTATTAATAATCATCACACCCTTCTTCATCTTAGCAATACTTTCCTGATTAATAAGGAACTTAGTGTCTGGTGTCAATGGGCAGTGGAGGGAGATGATATCACTATTCGCATAAAGTTCATCAAGCTGAACAACCTTCACATTATACTGTTTTGCAAACTCATAATCTGGGTAGAGATCGTATGCCATAATATTCATACCAAAGCCGTGAAGAATCTTTATAAGCTCTTTGGCGATACGCCCCATACCAATAACACCTGCAGTCTTACCATACATGTCAAAACCTAACAAGCCATGTAATGTGAAGTTTCCATCACGTGTACGGTTCACAGCACGATAAATCTTACGATTAAGACTTAGCATCAATGCTACAGCGTATTCAGCAACAGCATGTGGAGAGTAAGCTGGTACGTGTGTCACCTTAATACGCCCCTCAGCAGTCTTAAGATCAACATTATTGAAACCAGCACAACGAAGCGCAATAAGCTTAACACCATTATTCACTAACTCATCAATAACTCTTGCATCACACTCAGCATTTACAAAGATACATACAACGTCTGCACCCTTTGCCAAAGGCACTGTACTGATACTAAGACGCTCTTGATAATAGCGAATATCGAAATTATATTCCTTATTTACTTCGTTGAAAGATTCGATGTCATACGACTTTGCGTCAAAAAAATGCTATCCTCATTGCTATTTACCTAATTTAATTATTATAAGTGCTATAAATAATCCTTTATTATTATAAAAGGGTTTCTTATTTTTTTCTGATTCCTCAGGCAATCTTTTAATCTTACTTAAAAAAACACTGCAAAGGTACGCATAATTTGTAATCCTTGCAAATAAATATCTTTTATAGTTGTTCTTTCTGAGATAGAATAGTTTACCATTTTGCAGAAATGAAAGCTATATTATTATGATAGTTTTTAATTTGCTGTCACTTTTTAACAATTTAAAAGAAATCTGTTATAAATCAATGTGTTACAAGTCTTTTTTTAGATGATAGGAGTGACAGGAAATCTATTTTAAAGAATTTGTAATGTTATTAGAAAGTAGAAATTTGGAATGAATTAATAGGGTAGCATATAATGATTCAGAATTACTCATGATTAAAAGTACGATTTAGTCACTCTCACCGTTGATAACATACCTTATCAATAAGTCTCTTTTCTTCGCTTAAGGAGGAACCTTTATAAACCCCAATTTTTTGGTTCTTCCGTTAAATGGATAGATATATCTCATTAGCTATATATTCTGCTACATAAACTGCTACACAAAGATTGTAGCAGCAAAAAAATTAGCAATGACGGGATTTTGAATACCAAATTGAAGGCATCAATTCTTTCTGTTTCAGTATGTTATATATTAACTTTGCAGCCGAGTGCTACACAAAAGAATGATGCATTATGAGAACAAATTTCAAGGTGTCCTTCTACCTACGCTCAAACTATGAGAACAAAGAAGGAAAGTCGCCTGTTATGCTCCGTGTATTCCTTAATGGAGAAATGGCAAATTTTGGCTCTACGAAAATTTTCGTGGATAAGACAATGTGGAATAATGCCACAAGCCGACTTAAAGGCCGGACGGCAGAAAGTTTGTCCGTCAATGCGGCATTGGACTCCATTTCCACTACACTGAATGGAATTTACCGTAAGTTTGAGGATGACGAGTCCCTGTCATTGGAAAAAATCCGTTCTTTCTTTGTAGGAAAAGACAGGGAATACACGCTCCAGCTCTGAGATTTTGCTCTTTTTGAGGTCGAAGCGTACGCCCTCTACCCCATTAAGACCACTGAACTTCTTACCAGCAACAACCTGTGACATCAGTGTATTATAAATCTTACCTGCCAACGCACCAGAAGGAGCTACATATAGATGCTCCTCTTCTCCGACAGCCTCCACCTTCGGACGACCAAGTAGCCAGTTACAAGTCATAATCGTGTTAGACTTGTATACCTCCCCACCTGTATGATCGGCGTTGAAGAAGACATCCACTACATCATCAGAACTCTCCAGGTCTTGGAAGTCAGTGATGAACATTACTTTATTCTCGTGGGCAATCTTAGACCACTTGTCTAGCACTGCGTTTGAGCCAAGGTATCCTGGCACGACTAGGAGCGAGTAGTTTCTACGGAGGTCTAGACGGTTAAAGTTCTGATTAAGTTCTTCACCTACCTTATCGATAAAGAGCGTGTTGTCTAAGTCTCGGAGCTGCTCAGGAGGAACATTCATTATTGAGACATTCTTAACCTTATCACTCTCTGTATTGCGATAGAACAGTGCCAAAGCACGGTATGCACTTTCTAGCTCGCGTGTACGCTCCAAGACAGCAAGTAGGTTGGCATTTAGTGTCTCTTCTACCTGCAGGGCTTGTTCCTTTGCCTTATCTCGCATACCCACCGCATCTTCTCCAAACTTAAGCAGGTCAATCCATACTTTCAAGCGGTTCGCAAACAACTTGCGCTCTCCAGCCCATTGCTCATCGGTAAGGAATATATTACAGCGAGCCTTACGACTGGGATTCAGGTTAGACATCCCATCAATGATGCTCCCCCCAAAAAAGTAAATCCGCCAAACGCTTTTAGGTTGTCGACTATAGCCACACTTGCCGAGTTCGTCGTCTTAGATAAAGACTGACTTCCAGTAGGGGCAAGCCGTGCTTTGGGGGCTTTTTCCTTATCCATACACTATTCGTTTTCAGGATTAGACTTCGTGATTTCTGCGAGAGCAGTCTCAAGAGCCTCTATCAAGGCTTCTTTGACATCTTTGTCGCCTACTGCTTTGAGGATGGCACGGTTTGACGACAGCTGGCGAGTAATCTTCAGAAGCTGTTCTCTTGTTACATTAAGCTGAGAGAGGAACGCACTATTGCTCTTAAAGCTCTTTTGCTCCGAAGTCTCCCAAGCTTTTGAATGCAAGCTCTTCGCAGATCTCGTTGCCATCTTGATCCAAGTGCTCAATTGTTATTGTTGGATTGAAGCGTTCAAATACATCTTCAATCGTTTCTAACCCGTGTTCAATTTCAGGACTGATGGGAGCTTCGTCCGTCAGCTTCTGAACGAACAGAGTACGATTCGATGGGATTTCGGCAATTGCTTCATTCGCATCAATCTTAACCTCATTACCGCCTACGCCATATTTATACATAGCCCATTGAGTTTTATTATTTAACTTCTAGGTTCTAAATGTGGAGATTTACGTAATCTCACTCCGTAAATTTACATAATTCCCTCGGAGCCACAAAGAAAAACGCAGAAAATCTGAGAAACATTGGGAAGACAATCTAAACGATAATGTATCACATTCGATTTTATAACCCCGCTTGAAATCCACCTCAAATCGTTATTTCCAGAAAATCTCCATGCTCTGTTTCACAAATCAACTTCTTCAAGTCCATAGAAACAACATAGTACTCAAAAAACGAGCATTCTCCAATTATGAATACCACATCTGCGACCCTTGCCTTGAATATGTGTGTGACATCCAATTCAGCAATAAAATAGCAGAAGTCTTCATTGTTCAAGAAGAAAGATATCCGTTTGTATTGATAATCATCATTATAATGATGCTCCTTCGGAGGAAAACGAAAAGATAGCCACCAAACTCTGGGATTGTCTAGTACAAATCGATTTTTGATTCTATCCAAGACATCACCTCCGAGCTCCTGAATTGTCTCTCTTGCATCAAGGCTCTCTATACATCTCAATAGCTCTTGATATTGTTCATCCATTTGCAATTACATACATAGTTAATGTCAATCTATCACACCCTCACCCTTCTTGGGGGATCTATGAGGGTGGGTGTTACCATCATAGGTAAGATTAAACCTCTTACTTCCACCATCAGAAGCTTCCCTTGAGTTTGAACTCCAATATGCGGTTTATCATGCCCCTTAGTAAAATCCATATCAGGGTGAGCAGAATCGTAGGCAATCTTAGCCCCATTAGCTCCCTTAAACTCAAATTCTGTCCCAGTTATTGAATCTACTTTTGTTGGAGTAAACTGAACATTGGGGTCTCCTCCTGAGGCTATATCAAAAGCAGCTCGTTGCGCAGAGTCAAAATCAGGGAAATGTAAAACTTCAACTAGCCCCCACGGGTCTACCCATGCATTTACATCGTGGACGTATGCGTATAGGTGTACGTTGTCAAACAAAAGTTCAGAACTGCAAATGTAGTTATTTACTTTGATATTTCATTGTTTTATTCTCAAAAATTCTTTTGTTGATTGAATTTTGCTTTATTATTTCTCTTATCTTTTTGATTTTCTCCCCTTGCCCTAAGTATACGTCTTTGGGTGTAAGATTATCGAACGATTCATGAAACCTTCTCTCATTATAATATTTTACCCACTCATCAATAGCCTTTTCCAGTTCAGAGGGACAAAAATATGGTTCTTCCGTTAAATGGATAGATATATCCCATTAGCTATATATAAAAGGGATAAACTATAAGTTATAATGTAGAAAAGACAAATTAAAATATGTCTATCCATTAGCATGTCTTTTGTCTTCTACAAACAGCTTATTCTCTTATTAATCGATATTTGTAAACTATTTTTTTATGCAACTCAAAGCCAATACATGCTCTTTTGGCTTCTAAAAGACACCTAATTGACTTGCAAAAAATGCTCTTTTAGAGTGTTACTAACGCTCTTTTGAAGTCCAACTAAGCACCTTTTCTTGCACAACTTTATAACTAACTGATTTTCTATTAGTTGTAAACTTGCTTTTTTTACACATGTTTTTTTCTCTTTACTTATAGATATTTTTACTCTGAATTATGTAATGATTTTTTTCAGAGTCTTATCTACATTTTTTTGAAGTATTAAAATGAAGAAAAATGCGGTGTTGGAGAGTGATAATAGAATAGACAATTGACAGTCTTGACTATATTTTTTTGTTTATTGAATAACCTCGGTTTTTTTCCGTTAAAGCTATACGAAAAAGCATCCACGCATTTAACGGAAGAACCATTTTTTTGATACGCACGCATTATCACAGATACCTAAGATTAAAGTTAAAAAAATAAAAAAATTTCATTCAGTAGTTCTTTG
>BNJT01000453.1_pt1 | contig 77843 bp, 133 predicted proteins | sample 8540491 | NCBI WGS metagenome assembly BNJT01 (sample SAMD00202455, study PRJDB9452) | human saliva metagenome | host: Homo sapiens | reverse complement strand
CAGTTACGTATTGCTCGTACCCGCTGCAATCATCAGGAAAATCAGGTCGCTTTTGGCGCAACAACCGAATCGCCTTCTTCAGCCGCCGGAGAACGAAAAGTAATTCCCCGCTACCGGCAACCCATTTTAGTGTCAGCGTATCGCCAACGGTAAAATATCCTCGGCATGATCCAACGCGACAACAGGAACGACTTTGTTGATGAAGCAGTTGTGATTGTCGTTAGATTCAGTGAGTTAAAGCCCTTTTAACCCGTTAATATCACAAAATGAATTATTTCCTATTTCAATCTCAAATTCCTAAATTTTATTCAATGCTTCGGTTAAATCAGAGGAAAGTAATTTTGATTCCAGGCAGGAACCGGATTAACGATGTCTGTAGCGGTTGGAACTGCAATGTCATACATATAAAGTTGTTGATGAGGCAACACATGTGTTGCACAAAGCGTGTGGAGTGCATGAATGCCCCTGTGCCGCTAATTTGTCACGGCATCGCATTGTAAAACAATATGTTTGATTTCGTGATCGCGTGGAAGGGTTTTATCGTGCAAGTCGGCGAAGAGATTATCTTTCGCAGCGAAAAAGAGCGGTCCGCTACGATAAATTAACACATCATCCAAATCTTCCGGTACAGCGATATTGATGGATTTGGTCATTTCGGCGATGGTGCGGATAAACAGCAAACTGGCCAATACCACACCCACAGAAATAGCAATCACTAGTGTCAAACAATACAGTAAGTGATTAAACAAACCAGTAATACGGCAATTAAGCTTTACGTCTGAAACGACGGGTAAGCTGAATAATTTGTGGTAACCTGGCCATATGCCAAGCCACGACCAGCAAGAGCGCAGCCAGAAGATAACGGCAACAAGACAGCGCCGCAAAAACAACAAGGCAAAAAAGTACCCAGTAAGGCGTGTATGATACTTGAAATCGGTGATACACCACCGGATTTAACATTTACCGCAGAACGCGTTGATGGCAGCGCAGGGCAGCGGATACCGCCAAAAACGAGAGGCAATGTTACCAAGGCCTTGCGCTAATAATTCGTTATTGGAAAATGGTGCTTTGTGTTTGGTGATTGTCTAAAAATGACTGCACATATTGTAAAGTGATTCGATCGCGCCCAAAACCGCCATGGAAAAAGCGCCGGCAATAGGCGTTGAAATGGGTGTCAAATTCCAGTTAATCAGATTGCCTTTGTGGATCAGGGCTGATTCCATGCAAGGAAAATTCAGGCAAGACACTGAATACCGTAGCCAGTCGTACCGTCAGAAAGTGTGTGTGTATTGAAATCTGCAATTGATGGTCGTCGCGACAGAATAGCCAAGTAAGCCAGCAATAAAGATAACAATGTTGCGACAATCACTGCAGGCAATGACTGGAATGGGTAGATTTAACTTATGCCAATATAGGTTAAAACAATGGGGGTAATAACACCACCAATAGTATCCGCCCAATTGATTGCTGCTTTGGAGGTGCGGTCAAAACCACTTTGCACTTTTCAAGATAATGAGATCGGCATCTTTTCAATACTCAAAGCCAAGAAATCTTTAAATTTGTAAAGGTAGCAGTTACGATGCCGATACCCGGATGTGTGCTTACGAGCTAGTGACGGGTATGGAATATATTCAATAAGTCGCGTAAACGGAACAACGCCATAAGCGCAAAATGACACCCGAGAAAGCAAAGTGGCCATAAGCAGACCGCTTAAACCGAATTCTGTTTGGGTAACAGGGTATAAAATCACCACAAAAGGCCGCTGTTGGACCGAGATAAATAGACGTGAACCACCCAAGTTAACGCGATGATAATCCCAGCAACAATGGCGGTGTATAAACCGTGCTGCGGTGGTACGCCGGTGCGGCCATGTGCAAAGCGCCATGTGGAAAGCGGATGGCGATAATACACGACAGATTAATCCGGCAATAATATCTTTTACCAAATGACGGGAAGTGCCCAGCTGTCTCTGAGGCTGTCTTTTAATGCACCAGAAAGGTCGAACTTGACGAAAGAGATCGCTTTCTTTTAGTAAGAAACCATAACATAAAATATAAATAAGACTCAGATGTGTAATTGAAATGAATAACCTCCAAGTGGATAATGGCTATTTTACCTGACTTTTTGGTGAAATTTTTATCTTATGAACAATGAAATTGAGCATGCTTGACCGAAGCTCCAATGAAATCCTTATAGTTCGGCAGGTCCCAATCACGGTGAGATGTCCGAGTGGTATGAAGGATGCTACGCCTGGAAAAGCGTGTATGTGGGACTGCCATCGAGGGTCTCGAATCCCTCTCACCACCGCCATTCTTAACGAATTTTCTTTTTATTTTTCTGTCTTGCCACAGCCTAATTCAGTTATTATACTTAATTTCTATTCTTTACAAGATTGCATCAAAACACGTGAAAAACTCCACTGGCACTAGCCTGTTGCCCGAGTGGGTCTTGGAATTTCAAATAAAACTACCCCCATATTATACGTAGGGCAATCATCGGATTTTAGATTAAGAGGTATATGATGAGATCACCAGAATTTACAAATAATACATGTATTGCCACTGCGCGATGTTGTTGTATTTCCTTATATGGTAATGCCATTGTTGTCGGTCGTCCAAAATCAAATTAGTAGCCTTGATGACAGCAATACCAGAACAATAAGAAATTATTATTGGTGTCATGAAACAGGCAGATTTGGAGGAGCCGTCTGTTGATGAGTTATATGACGTTGGAACCATTGCCAATATTATTCAATTATTAAAATTGCCCTGACGGTACGGTCAAAGTATTGGTGGAAGGTCAACAACGCGCTTAAAATCAGAAAAGTTGAAGATAACGGTGTGAATATTTATACGGCCGTTGCCGAACCAGTTACTAACTCACTTTAGGTAATGAAAAAGAATTACAAGTGGCTCATAAAGCTGTCTTAGATGAGTTTCAAAGCTATATTAATTTGAACAAAAAGTACAGCCTGACATTCTCTGCCTTTACAACAAATCGATAATTTAGAACAATTAAGCGATATGTGATGGCTTCCATTTACCGGGTTTCCATTGCGCAGAAACAAGCCGTAGTGAAATGACCAATGTGGTTGAGCGTTTTTGAATATTTTGCTGGGTTTAATGCAGTCAGAAGCAGATCTCGTACAAGTGGAAAAACGCATTCGTGGTCGCGTGAAAACAAATGGAAAAGCCAACGCGATTACTATTTTGAATGAACAAAATTAACGCAAATTTCAAAAGAACTTGGCGAAACAGAAAATACAGTAAGTGAAATTGAACAATTATGCCATTGAAGATGCCAAAATGCCACAGGAAGCTCGTGAGAAGGCAGAATCTGAGCTGCCAAAAACTGAAAATGATGTCCCCGATGTCAGCGGAAGCAACCGTTTACAGTAGCTATATTGATTGGATGATTCAAGCTACCTTGGCATAAACGCACCAAAGTGAAAAAGATCTGTCCAAAAGCACAAAAATATTAGATGCGGAGCATTACGGTTTTAGAACGCGTGAAAAGAACGTATTTTGGAATACCTTGCCGTACAAACCCGTTTAAAATCAAATCAAAGGGTCCTATTCTCTCTGTTTAGGTAGGGGCCACCGGGAGTTGGTAAAACATCATTAGGGCAATCTATAGCTAATGCGACCGGCCGTAAATATGTGCGTATGGCGCTAGGTGGCGTACGTGATGAAGCAGAAATTCGTGGTCACCACAAAACCTATATTGGCTCTTGCCGGGTAAATTGATTCAAAAATGGCGAAAGTCGGCGGAAAAACCGCTTTTCTTACTAGACGAAATCGACAAAATGACATCCGATATGCGGGGTGATCCTGCCTCTGCATTATTAGAAGTGTTGGATCCTGAACAAAATGCTCATTTTAACGATCATTATTTGGAAGTGGATTATGATTTATCTGATGTCATGTTTGTCGCAGCCTCCAACTCCTGCATATTCCAACACCGTTATTGGATCGTATGGAAGTGATTCGTTTATCCGGTTATACGGAAGATGAAAAACTGAATATCGCCACTCGCCATTTGATCAGCGAAAACAAATGGAACGTAACGGACTAAAAGCCGGTGAATTAACCATTGATGATAGCGCGATCGTGGATATTATTCGCTATTACACCGTGAAGCCAGGGGTGCGTAACTGAGCGTGAAATTTCAAAAATCTGTCGTAAGGCAGTCAAAACATTGTTGTTAGACAAGAAAGTAAAGTCCATTAAAGTCAACGCGAAAAACTTGCATGACTATCTTGGTGTAAAACGCTGAATTTGATCGTGCGGATGCAAAACCGTATTGGCGAAGTGACAGGTTTGGCATGGACTGAAGTGGGTGGTGATTTACTCACTATCGAAAGCGCCTCGTGCCGGGCAAAAGGCAAACTGAGCTATACCGGTTCTCTTGGCGATGTGATGAAAGAATCCATTCAAGCAGCAATGACCGTCGTACGCTCCCGTGCGGAAAAATGGAGGTATCAATCGGTTTCCATGAAAAACGGGATATTCATATTCGTCCCGGATGGTGCAACAACGCAAAAAGATGGTCCAAGCGCAGGGGGTTGCTATGTGTACTGCATTAGTGTCCGCTTAACCGGTAATCCGGTGATCAGAAGTAGCCATGACGGGAGAAATCAGCTTGCGCGGCAAAAGTGTTGCCACTGGCGCGGATTAAAAGAGAAATTGCTAGCAGCCCTATCGAGGCGGTAATAAAACCGTGGTTATTCGAAGGGAAAAGCGTGGAAAGATTTGGAAGACATCCCGGAAAATGCAAAAACGTGATCTTATTATCCATGCCGTGGAGACCATTGATGAAGTGCTAACCATTGCATGTGGAGAATCCGCCGACCGGCGTTGAATCTTGTGAAACTTGATCCGGTTTCTGCAGTAAAGCAGCCTCGTCGTAAAAAGCCGTATCCAGGTGCGGTCAATTAATTAAGAGTTTTACGTAAGCCAAAATCCTCCAACATACACTTTGGCTTATTTTCTATTTCTGATAGTGCGTCCTCAGGCGCTTTAGATTATAATCACGCAAATGTATCATTTTTATAGGATAAATTTTAATGGTAATGGAAAAACTGAGACGGAGCCTCAAAACAACTGGGCTTCTAAGTTTCTTTTTGGGTTTTATTTCGGTAACCTTTGTTATCAGTTCTATGGCAGGCTATCTTTACACCCGAACAGACAACTCTGCCGCGAAAGTGAATGGAGAAGAAATCTCAGCAGTACGTTTCCAAAATCAATAAATCTGCCTCCCGCAATTTGAGCCCGCAGAAGCCGATTCCCCGGCTCAAGTCGCTAATCTCTAAAAAGACAAATTTTTATCGTCCCTAATTGATCAGGAATTGACTACGCCATATCATCCCAATGAATTGAAATTAGGCGTAAGCGATGAACACGGTTAAACAAAGAAATTGTTACCAGCCCTGAATTTCAAAATAACGACATTTGATAATGCGTTCATACCAACAAGTGCTACAAAGAGCAATGGTATTTCCGCCGAAACCTATGCAGGTTCATGTACGTGAAGCATTACGCTTAGAACAACTTCAAGGCGGTTTGGCAAATTACCGCATTCCAGCGTACCGGCGCAACAGGACGCTCTGGCAAAATTATTCTTCCAACGCGCAATATTCGATTGGCAAATTTATCTTTAGCGACGAAATTGCGAAACAAACCGTTACTGACGCCGAAACAAGCTACTAGATTACACAAAGGCTGACTTTACTCATTCCTGAATCCGTGAAAGTGCAATATCTTGATTTATCCCAGAGTGCACATGGATATCAATATTAGCGATGTGGAAATGTGCACAGTACTACCAAGACAATAAAGGCCCAATTCACTACTCAGGGACAGCAACATTTTAGCCCATATCAAGTGAAAAACCGAGACAACAGGCATCAAGATTTTATACAATCAATGGCTGAAATGGCGGCATTTGCCGACTTTAGCCAAAAATCACTCTATCGATCCTACCGGTGCGGAGAAAGGTGGTGATTTGGTTGGGTAAGTGCGTGAATTCCAGCTTTTTGAAGATGCGGCAGATGCTTTAGCTGTGGGTCAAATACAGTCAACTGAGTCAAAAGCTGGATGAGTCAACTATCACATTATTTTTGGTAGAGAACGCAAAGAAGCGGGCGTATTGCCGTTAGAAAATGTGAAAGCCAAATTGCGCACAAATTCGTCAAAACTTGATCAACAACCAATTCTTCTCTGTTGAAAAACGTGTAGCAGCTAAAGCCTTTGAAGATCCTTCTTCACTAAAAGCGGCTGCAGTGAGCCAGTGTTAAAAGTGCAAGAAACCGGTTATTTCTCCTCGTAACATTCCTGCCGCACTAAATTATCCGAATGTGGCATCAGCCATTTTTGATTCCGAAATATCCCAAGGCGGTAGCAATTCTGAGCCGATGAGCGTAGGAGAACAACACTCTTTTCAGTGGTGCGTGTACTTGAACATAAAGCCCAATCAACAAAATCTTTAGAAGAGGCGAAAGCAGAAATTATTGCAACGCTAAAACAGCAAAAAGCGGAAAGCCATTGTATAGCCCAAGCCGATGAACTCTGTACAAGAATTTGAGCTTCCAGGCAAAACCGTTGATGGATTGTGAAATTCGGAGCGGAGCAAACCTGGGCATTTGCTGAAACTAAAAATCCAGCTTTTAAATAATCAGGTGTTTCGATGGCGAAACCGATAGAAGCAAAACTACCTATAAAGCGGCCAAAGACACTAAAGGCGATGTGGTTATCATTGCGTTGGATAAAGTGACCGATGGCAACTGAGCGAAGAGGAACAAAACACTTTATGCACATTCAAAATTGAACAAAGCCACTCACAGTTGGTCTGCAAAAGTAGCTTATTAAATGCCTTACGCGCCAAAAGCAAAATTGAGATAAACGATTCGTTTATTAATCAGGAACAATAATCAGCATAATGCCTATGACTCCATAGGCATTATTTTTGCCTACCTGCAGGAGCGTGGTTTGTCACTCTGCGATTGAATGTTTCGCAGCCACACGATCTAACAAAGGAGAGTTAAGATGAAATTAGTTGAAGTTAAGCATCATTAGTCAAACACAAATTGGGTTTTAATCGTGCTGCAGATGTCGATACTAGAAAAATTTCGCTGAGTTAGCGACAGAAGTGGAAGTCTTAACTTATGAAGCTACCTCCGATAGAAACGAAAGAAAGTCATTATCAACGGCTGGTGTAGCGGTTGAAATTGATCAAATTAAAGGTAAAAAGTCACCGTTGTGCCAATTCTGCGTGCAGGTCTAGCTATGATGGACGGTGTTTTGGAGCACGTTCCGAGTGCGCGGATTAGCGTGGTCGGATGTATGAAAACGAAGAAAACACTAGAACCCGTACTGTATTTCCAAAAATTAGCAGACGATTTCGAAGAGCGTTTAGCTATCTGTGGTTGACCCGATAAGATTTAGCCACCGGTGGCTCTATGGTTGCAACCATTAATTTGTTAAAAACAAAAAGGCTGTAAGCACATTAAAGTTTCTGGTATTTGAGTGGCTGCACCGAAGGCTTAGCGCGTTAGAAAAAGCATCCGACATTGGAGCTTTACATCGCGCATTGACGATCGCCAACGTGAAAATGGTTATATCATCCCTGGGTTAGGGTGACGCAGGCGATAAAATTTTCGGTACCAAGTAATCGTTCGTTTCATAAGGTAGGCGGATTTTTATCCGCCTCTTGCGTTTTTGCGGAAAATGACAAGAAAAACACTTTGAAAATTTTGACTGCACTTTTTGAGTTAATTCAGACAGAGAGTTGAAACTTATATGACAAATACAACATATCCTATTGAGGAACAACAAAGCCGCGCTAAACAAGCTTTCGTAGGACTACAAATGCTTTTGTCGCGTTTGGCGCATCGTTTTAGTGCCGTTAATTACCGCCTTGATGTAATACCGCCTCTGCTTACCGCCGGGTGTCGGCACCGTTATTCCAACTTTGTACCGGCAAAAGCAAGTGCCGATTTTCTTGGCTTCTTCTTTTGCATTTATCGCACCTATTCAACATGGCGTAGCCACGTGCATTCCTGTCACCATGGGCGGTTTTAGCCTTTGCGGGTTTGGTTTATGTCGCCTTGAGTGGCGTTTAGTGAAAATTCGCGGCGCAGCGGCATTCGAACGTATTTTTCCCCGGTGGTCGTCGGTCCGCGGTCATTATCATCATCGGTATGGGATTAGCCGTGCGCCGTGGATATGGCATTCGGTAAAAATAGCGCTTATCAATATAACGATGCTGTATTGGTCTCAATGGTGACCTTGGTGACCACCCTGTGTGTAGCTGTTTTCTCACAAAGGGTTAATGATGATTCAATCATGTTCGGCATCGCGGTGGGTTGTATTCCCATGTCTTTTTCATGGATTGATTAACTTTCCAACCCGTTTTAGATGCTCCATGGTTTAGTTTTACCGAAACTAACCGCGCCTGAATTTAAACTGGAAGCCATTTTATATTTATGCCGATCGCCATTGCACCCGGCCGTTGAGCACGTAGGCGCATTATGGCCATTAGTTCCGTCACCGGCAAAGATTTTCTCAAAAAACCGGGCTTACACCGCACCTTTACCGGTGCGGCATTGCCACCAGCGCAGCGCCTTGCAGAGTGTCCGCGAAATACCACCTTGCGGCAGCGACCGGCAGCAGTCTCACCCGCAATTTATCCCAAATATCAAGACATGGGCGTGTTGCAGATTTCCTCTGCTGGATAAAGTCGATGCATTCCGTCCACCATTCCGACCATTGTCGCTGGGGGATCATGATGTTGGTGTTCGGCTCTATTGCTGTCGGGCATGAGCGCCATCATTCGTGCGCCAAAGTGGATGTCACCGAAGCCCGAAACCTTATGCATCATCGCTGTCGGGAGCGTTTGCGATCGGTAATATGTTGTGGATGTCGGTGTGTGTCTTTTAGGACATCAGCTTGCGCCGTTGCTGCTATCATTTTGAATTTGGTAATTGCTTAAAAAGCCACGGCTACAAATATCACGTCATTAGCGGAGAGGAAAACATCCGCCAATGACTTTCTAATATTAAAATTTCGTTTATTCTTACCGCACTTTACTCAGCATCTAGGGTGTCTGATTTGTGAGCGCATTTCCAACTTCCTCCCTATTCATCAATCGGATGATGACGCTACTATGCAGAAAATAATCACTTCTTTCATTCACTACATTCTCATAGCTTACCTCAGCATTTTCTATCTTTAGTAAAGAGAGCTGGGAAAAGCCACCTACTAAAAGGCGTTTACTAAAGCATATCTTTGCGCAACAGCGTCCGCATATAGTCCTTGAACAAAGCCCAATATTTCTCTCCGGCATTAGAGAACCTTGAACAGCAAGCGTTAATTTGCTGATGATTTGCAGGCGTCATCGGCAATGCTGAGTGGGAAGTCGCCATTTTTGATTTAATTAATCGCGACGGGAGACCGCAGAACATTGTTAATAATGAGCGCTGATCAATCCCCGTCAATCTACCGGCTGAATTACCGGATTTCGGCTTCGCTGATTAACCTGGGGAGAGGTGTATCAGCTTGCGCTGTTAAACGATAACAAAAATAGACGTGTTACAAAAGCCGCTTACTCAGCGCGGTATTGAGTTACCTGATGAAACGGCTAATTTTTGTTTAAGCGCTTGAACGGGATATGAAAACCTTGTTTAATGCGTTGAAAAACTCGATCGCTGCCTCGTTACAGGCCAACGCAAAATTAACTATCCCTTTCGTCAAAGAAATTTTGGCATTATAACAGCCAATGTTACAACCATCTGCGGGTATCTTGGCAGTACGCCGTAAATGCATCACCGAAAAATCTTTCGCAAACTTTCCTCTTCCCGCTTAATTTGAAACCCGGTGATATACCACACAAAATAGCAACACACCTAATACTGACAACGAACCAAGGTAACAATTCCACGCCAATAAAACAAACACCAAGCCTAGATACATCGGATTACGGCTGTATTTATAAATTCCATTCGTCACCAATTGTGAAGCATTTTTCGACTTTAGCGGTCAATCTGTGGTTTTGGCTTAATGAAAAATTGTAAGACGCTCGCCATGCCGATAACGCAACCAATCCCGCCTAAGAGAATTACCAACCACACGACGTCGAAAAATTGCAAACATGGTGGAGAATTTCTCATTAACAAAACACAGAAGACAAAATTAATGGAGGCGGAATAGGATTTTGCGTTGATTAGTAGCCATGATGTTCCTCATTGAAATTATGAAAGAAAGGCTTTGAGAATTTCAAGCCTTAAAAACTATAAATTATTTAACCGCACTTGAATAAGTTGCTGTTCTAACGGAGAGGCATGTTGTTGTGCTTGCTGATAACTCGCCTTGCTGCCTCTTTATCGCCTTTTCACAATTGAATGTCACCGGCTAAATATTGCCCGCCCGTCTAAGCCTGCCTCTTCACCAATTTCAGGCTATCCAACGCCGGATCGAAAATTGTCCTAACTGGAATTGCACTGACGCCAAACGCAACGCTGTAATGGAAGATAAAAATATCATCAGTGGATTGCGCCATAGCTTCGTCTTTAAAGCGTCTTCAGCCAGAGTGAAAATCATTGTTCTCTACAGCAATTTTTAGCTTTATCTAACAAGTCTAACACTGCATAGCTGGTTTTTCATGATTTTTAATGAACTGACTAAAAGTTCTGCTTGTGCTTTCGGATCTTTTGCGTAAATAAATAACGCCTGTTCGTACTCGGAAGCTGAATGCATTTTGATTTGATGTGACTGCCAACAATTCCAACTGAATACACCGCCAAAAGGCATGACAAAAACAAAACAATAATAAATTTATACCTTTCATTCCACCATGCTTTGATAGCACTCAATTTTGTTCTTCTTCAATGGTATGCCATTTTCTTTCCTTATTTAAGCTGTATAATATGTGATGTAATGTCGGCGAATGCAACGCGGTTTGCTCACCCTGTTGCAACAAGTTCACCACTACTTGTTGGTTCTTCACTTTCTTCACTGACTGATTAGTACAACTTCGCACCAGTTTTATCGGCACGTTTAAACTGTTTCTTGAAAGTTACCACCACTGCAATGCAACATCGTGCGTAAGGTAACTTGAGCGAAGTTTTTCCAGCCAAGTTAAATGCGGCAATAGTGTCTCTCACCTTGATAAACAACATAAAGATCCACCACACTTGGTAACTGATGCGGATTCACTCCTGTACCAACACCACCAAATGCCCAAGCCCATGGCAAAAGCCACCGCTAGTGGCATGACCGCCCAACTGTTCTACCAAAACCATCATAACGGCCGCCACCGCATACCGTGCCTTGCGCACCCTAAATGCGGAAGTTACCCATTCAAAAACGGTTTTAGTTTGTAACCAAACCGCGCACCAGTTTTTGATTAATTTCGTACTGAATGCCGAGGCTGTCTAATAAAGCACATAATTGGGCAAAATGTCTCACGGGACCTCGTCATCTAGGTAATCATGTAATTTCGGGGCATCGTTTAACACTCTCTGTACCCGTTGATCTTTACTGTCTCAAAAATCCGTAACGGATTGCGGTTAAACGGCGCTTTGCTGTCCCTCATCTAAAATATCGATCGTGGTTTTGTCAGAAAAATCGACCAACGCCTGACGGTACTTTTTACGCGCATCTAACGAACCGATAGAGTCTAGTTGAAGAGTAACGTGGTCAAAAATGCCCAAATCTTTCCATAAACGTGCGGTCAATGCGATCAGTTCCGCATCAATTTCCGGGTTCGAATACCGAAAATTTCTACACCCACTTGATGAAACTGGCGATAACGGCCTTTTGCGGACGTTCATAACGAAACATCGGTCCCATGTATACCACAAACGCTGTTCCTGATTATACAACAAACCGTGTTCAATACCGGCACGCACACAACCAGCCGTACCTTCCGGACGCAAGAGTTAAACTTTCTCATCACGGTCGTCGAAACGTAAACATTTCTTTTTCGACAACGTCAGTCACTTCAATCGCACGCGCGAAAAGCGGTACTTTCTACGACTCGGCATACGGATCTCGAGTACAACCATACGCGCTCAAACCGACCGCACTTTGTTCTCGACCCATTGCCACAACGGGGGTTTCTATCGGTAAGCAACTCATTCATGCCACGAATTGCTTGAATCTGTTTTTGCCACAATAAATTCCTGTGTTTATAAAAATTAAAGAATACGATTTTTCGGATCTTGTTGTGCCACGCGGGCGCGAATTTTTAGCTTCAATTGATTGATTAAATCTTCGTTATCAAAACGTTCTTTCTGGCGTTCACTGGCAAGATAATAACCGCTTTTCTTGTTGCCGCCGGTCACACCCAAATCAGAAACCAACGCCTCCCTGGGGCCATTGACTACACAACCGATAATAGACACGTCCATCGGCGTAATAATATCTTCTAAGCGCTGTTCAAGAGCGTTTACTGTACCGATAACATCAAATTCTTGACGGGAAACAGGTTGGGCAAGCAACAAAATTAATGCCACGGGAACGAATGCGTAGAGATTTTAGAATATCGAAAACCGACTTTGATTTCTCACCGGATCGGCTGCCAAAAGAAACACGTAACGTATCACCGATCCTTCCGATAATAACACTGCCTAAGCGATGGCAGATTTCACTGCTCCTGGCAGCGCGCACCACCGGCGGTAATGCCTAAATGCAACGGCTGTTTAATGGCTTTTGCGAGCAAACGGTAAGACTTCTACCGCCAAAATAGACGTCGGAGGCTTTCACGCTCACTTTAAATTGATCGAAGTTGAGCCGATCCAAAATTTCAACATGACGCAATGCAGACTCTAACAGCGCCTGAGGTGTTGGTTCGCCAGTATTTCTCCTGGAATGTCTTTTTCCAGTGAGCCGCATTCACCCTCGATACGAATCGATATTTTTATCTTTTGGCACAATCCACCACCGCACGAATACGATCTTCCCGCCTGATATTACCCGGATTAATGCGCAGACAATCCACCCCGTACCTGGCGACTTTTTAAGGCAAATACGATAGTCGAAGTGAATATCGGCCACCAACGGCACATCCACTTGTTGTTTAATCAGTTTAAAGGCTTCCGCGGCATCCATGGCTGGCACGGAACACGCACAATATCGGCGCCCACGCGCTCCAAAGCTTTAATTTGGGGCAACTGTCGCTTCCGTACATCGGTAGTACGTGTAGCTGGTCATCGATCGCACTGAAACTGGTGCATCGCCCCCGCATGCAGGCACTTTTCCTGACATAAATTTTAGATTGATTCTCTACGCTGAATTTTTGGTCTTTCTAACATTAGTTTGCTCATTATTGAGGTAGTTTAACTCTCGCTACACGGCCATCAACGGTCAACGGAAAGGCTTTCACCTAGGCAATTCTGACATTGCCCGGTGCACCGATAATTAAAGAATAAGGCCTTCTTCTTCGTTAAAACTTAATACATCGCCTTGTTTATATTCTTTTGCGCTAAGACTTTTTACGATTTTTATCTTTTGACGCTAATCCAACAATCGCCGATAACTTCAATGTAAATTATCTTTCGACGCACTCAGCAGTCGAAACGTTTGAATTTTCCACCGCACTTTGCTGTTCTCCGGAAGCCTGCGTCGCGGTTTGCGCTCATGCTTAAACTGCTCGTTACTGCTGATTTTATTCATCTCCGACTGCAATCATTACCGGAGCTTTGTGTCGATTCGCCGAGCGTGGATGAACCTGCATTTGAGCGCTCAAATCCAACGGTTCTCGCTCACCTCTCAATATTTGTACCCTTCGGCGCGGCATCCGTTAAGGTGTCTTTGATTTTCGCCGGTTGTGGTACAGCAAGCTCATTAGTTAGTTGGCTTGTTGGTTGTGGTTTCAGCAACGCTATTGGTGTAAGTATTAACTAGAAATATCTCGTTCCACATTAGATTGTTGATGGCTTTCCCACCACCACATACCGGTCTGCGCCAACTACGATCAAAGACCAACGATTAGCGCTTAAATATCCCACCCAGCTATTATGAGATGAATGATTAACTGCATCAGTGGCACGGGCGTTTTTGCCCAAGTCATTTTCTCGTGCACATGACTGAAATTAATGGTATTCACCTCAAATCGCTATCCGGAATTTTCAAGAACTTGCATAACTCACGCACATACCCTGCGCATAAAGGTTGATGGGATGGTATCACTAATAAATTGGTTATTTTTCAATGCTTCTAATATCGACGGGACGTGATGAAATCTCTCTCAGAGACTTGTTCAACGGTGAGATTTAAGGCTTCCGCGCCTGACGAAATTTATCGCCCACGAGGTTTCTCGAGTGTTTGTCTGCGGTTCTGGTGAAGCTGTTTGGTGTGTTCATAAACGGATGGTATTTTTCGCTAAAAATTGAGTGGTACAGTTTACGGTTGTCAGGCGTGTTTTGCAACTGTTATATAGCCTTATTCTGCGCCTCTAGCAAAATTGTTAAACATTTTTAAAACAAAATAATAAAATGCTGAAAATACTCGGATAGATTGACGAATTCAGAAGAGTCAAAAATATTAGAAAATCAACCGCACTTTTTCGTACGATTGGTCACGCTTATTTACGAGTTGAGCCAATTTCTTGGCTCGCATCGGTCTCGATTTTTCAAGCGGCGGCAAGGTTCTCCGATAAATTTGATGATCTTCGCCGATAACGCGCATAGCATGCGTTTTCGTAAGTGTCGCCTTTGATGATACATTCGGCTTTTTAATGCCTGTTTAAATTGTTCATAGGCGGCCTGATATTCTCCCTTTGCGAACAAAGAAACGCACCAGTTATTGAATACATCCTTGTTTATCATCCAGTTTAATCGCTGTTAAATAGATTGTTTGGCGCGCTCAACATCCCCTTGTTCTTGATAAAAATAGGCTAACGCGGCGTGCACCAGATAATATTTCTGGAGCATAAGAAAGGGCTTTATCCAAATTTAATGGCTTTGGCTACCATCTTGCTGCTGTAAATAGCCCAATGCCAGCTCTACACGGGCTTTAGCCGCCGCTTGTTTATCAAAAATCCGGAACATCGGAATGAATAAATACAGGCAGAAACAGAAAAAGGAAAAATAAAAATGGTACACAAAACGATAGAAACTGAATATTGACCATAATTTTTCCTCTGTTATGGAATTATTGTACTTGAACGGCGATACCTTGACCGAAAACGTTTTTCTGTGCAGTACGCTTGGTACGGTCAATGAGCATCACCGGCTAAATTGTCCGCAAGCGGCATCAATATCGTCACCACGGGGTTTTGCGCACAATCACCGTTAAACCATACCCATCACAGGTTTTCTGGAAACGGTCAATACGCGTGTGTTGGAGCTGCGTAAGGGTGCTTCGCGTGGAACGGGTTCCATGGAATCAAACTGATTTTTACACGGTGTATTTTTACATCCACTAATTGATGAGCATGTTCCACATAGATCGTTACTGTGATCCAACATCACATATTCGATAGTCACTTTGCCATGGTTGGTATTGAGAGATAAGTCAATAACGATTCACCGAATCAATCAAGGCTTTAATATTGTATTTTTGTTTAACGGCACGATTTCATCACGCAATCATCGTTTGGTGCATGCAAGGAAATGCCAACGCCACATCAATCATTTTGCCTGCCATCTCAACGCCGGCACAACACCTGAGGTGGATAAAGTCACGCGACGTTTGATAGTCCGTAGGCGTAACTGTCCACATCATAATTTCCATGGCCGGCACCACATCTGCCACGTTTAATAACGGTTCGCCCATGCCCATCATTACCACATTGGTAATCGGACGCACGCCTGTAACCCCACTGCTGATGATTTTCGATGCGCGCCACACTTGCCCAATAATTTCGATACCGTTACAATTGCGGTTAAACCCTTTGTTGAGCGGTAGAACAAAAGCACAGGCCAACGCGCAACCAACCTGCAGGAAGAAACACATAACGTGGCACGATCCGCTTCCGAAATGTACACGGTTTCTACTTGTTGATCACCCACCTGCATCGCCCGACGACCGTGCCATCGGCAGAACGTTGTTCCACCGCCACTTCTGGGCGCTTTAATTTCGCCACGGATTTTTAACTTTTCCCGTAACTTTTTGTTTAAATTGGATCATATTATCGAAAATTATCTTCACCAAAAATGATAAATCCATTTCTCACCAATTGATCGGCGCGGAAACGGTTTTTCACCTAATTCGGCATTCACGCATTTTGCGCACGGGTTAACCCATTACAATTGACTTTTTGCCACATCTGCACCGGCAGCATTGGCAATAGGTTGTTCAACATAGGAGCCTCGTTATTATACATTACGACAGAAACCGAAATTTTTAGGTGTATGGCCATTTTATTGAATGGATGACCGATAAAAATAGGCTGCGATTGTACTGATTTCGGTTTCTATTAATCTAGCAATTTCGCGGTTATCTCACAAACGTTTGGACGACTGCACTTTTTTGTGATCCTGATCGAATAAATCCATTAAAAAGTACTGATTTTTGCAATAGATACCCAAACTCAGTGCGTCTAATTTTTAAGCATTTGTTTTTATCGACAAATGATTTTGCATTCACTCAAGGAGGGATTATGACATTATTAACGGCTAACTGCCTTTTTGAGTTTAGCTATGTCTCTCCGCTTATGCATCGGATTTGCTGAATATTACTATTTTTGGCTACCGGCGGGAACCATTGCCGGCGGCGGCGAAACTGCGGTCAGCTCTGCTTATAAAGCCGGTCAACTTACAGTTGAGCGCTTAATTGAAGCCGTACTGGAAAATGAAAGACATCGCCAATATTACTGCGTGAGCAGTGGTGAATATCGGTTCACAAGATATGAATGATAAGGTGTGGCTAACATTAGCGAAAACGATTAATAAGCAATGTGCAGACACAGATGGCTTCTGCTGGCACTTCATGGCACGGATACTGATGAAGAAATCGCCTATTTTCTGGATTTAACCGTAAAATGTGAAAACCGGTGGTATTAGTCGGCGCAATGCAGTCCGGCAACAGAAAAAGCGCTGATGGTCTGATGAATCTATACAACGCGGTTGTGGTTGCCGTGATAAAAAATCAGCCGGTCGGGCGTATTGGTAGCAATGAACGATCGGCGCTGGGCGCGTGATGCTCTCCAAAATGAGCTACAACAGCCGTACAAACCTTTTTGTTTCACTGAATTTTGGCGCGTTAGGTTACATTCATAACAGTAAAGTGATTATGAACGTTCGCCGGAAAGCAACACACACCACGAACACACCGTTTGATGTCACCAATTTACCGAGGCATTGCCGAAAGTCGGTATGGTGTATGCTTATTCCAATATGCCGACCGGAACCTTGAAAAGCCTTATTAGACGCTGGATTATCAAGGCACTTATTAGTGCAGGGTAGGCAACGGTAACGTCAATACGGAAAAACTTGGAGTTATTGGCAAAAAGCCGCTAAAGATGGTGTAACGGTAGTGCGTTCTTCCCGTGTACCAACCGGTTACACTACCCGTGACGCAGAAGTGGATGAGACAGCAAATATGGTTTTATTATATCCGGCACATTAAATCCGCAAAAAGCTCTGTGCTAAAAGGTTGCAAATTAGCATTAACCAAAACCAAAGACGTGAAGGAAATTCAGCGGTATTTTGATGAGTCTCTAAAATCGACCCGCTATCGTTAGAATAAAACAACCCCATACCAACATATATAGGGTTGAAAATGTTTGTAGTGACCGCACTTTATGCCGTCATTTTTATGAACATACCACCTTAATCGCCAAGCCGCCTTTGGGGAGGTTTCGCGGTATTTGGCGTTCATATCTTTGCCCGTTTCATGCTACGGTTTCGATAATCTTTATCTCAAGGTCACGCGCGGCTAGTCGTGCGTTGTAAGCGCCATGCGACTGGTCATTAATGGTTTAACTCGAGGCGATGGCGTTACGTTCGATGCAAGGCATTTGAACTTGCCCGCCCACCGGATCGCAGGGTAGGCCGGTTGTGTTCCATAGCAATCTCTGCGGCGATACACACTTGTTCCGGGCGCCCCCAAGAATTTGATAAACCGGCGGGCCGCCATGGGAGCAAGCTACACCAACTTCGCTCTGACAACCCACTTCCGCACCGGAAATGGAAGCGTTCATTTTATAAAGACCTGATCATGCCGCAGGTTAATAAATAACGTTCAATAATTTCGTTAGTCAATGGACCGACAAACTTTTCGTAATAAGCCAACACTGCCGGAACAATGCCGCAGGCTCCATTCGTCGGCGCGGTAACGACTCGTCCGCCAGCCGCATTTTCTTCATTCACCGCTAAGGCAAACATATTAACCCAGTCGATAACGCGCATCGGATCGTTAGATAACTCGTTGTTCGCTTTTAGCATTCGATATAAGGTAGCGGCACGTCGGGCGACTTTAATGGCTCCCGGCAACACCCCTTCCGTATGCAAACCATGATTGATACAATCTTTCATCGTTTTCCATACTTGATGTAAATGATCTCTCCAATTCTGCTTTACTGTGTAAAGCCAGTTCATTTTCATCATCAAACTGGGACAAGGAAAGCCCGCTTTCTTGACAATGACGCAAAAATATCAGCTGCATTACGATAAGGGTAAGGCACTTCAATTTTATTTTCTTCCCGCTGGTTGAAAATGCGCTTCATCAACAATAAAAACCGCCGCCAATGGAATAGTACGTTTGCTTGTATAATACTTTTGTCGGCCAACGCGGTAATACTCATGCCGTTTTCATGTAATGGCAAGAAAGTTTGATGGAAAAATCATGTCTGTTGCCGGATCAAACTTGGCAACATGTTTCCTTCGGCTAGCGCTAATTTGGCGGTTTCATTTACATTGGCAATAAAACCCGGAATGCCTTCAATATCAACGTTATGTGGTAAGTAACTGGCCAAACCCATGATAATCGCAATATCGGTACTCGTGACCATGACCCTGTCATGGATAATGAACCGTAAACATCCACTTGAATTTGAGTGACTTTTTAGTAGCTCACTGCCCAATTAAATCATCAATAAATTGTTTGCTGGCTTTCATCGGCCCAACGGTATGCGAACTCGAGGGACTGATACCGATTTTAAACATATCAAAAACGCTAATCATATTTTTACTACTACCGTGCCTTTACGCCCCAAAGGCATAAGGCACTTTGTTAGAATCAGGACAAAGGAAGCGCATTCTACGCTTATTTTTAAAATAATCCATAGACCACAGCGGAAATTGCAATGGAGCCCATCACCACGACAAAAATATTGCCTCAGCTTGCCTTTATAACGACGCACAGCAGGAACGTTATGAATGGCATACATTGGCATGATAAATAGAATCATCGCAATGATTGACCGCCAAGGATCTCAATCAAACCTAAAAATACTTGATTGATGATCGCCACCGCCCAAAGGGTTAATAAGAAGAAAAAGTGCGGTTCCATAATTTAATTTTTACGATTAATGGTTTTGTTATCCGTCATTTTTAAATATAACCTTCCAAACCTTCGCGAGCACCTAAATAATGGCCGAAGAATAGAACTGGTAATCGCCAAAAATGCTACCAACGGACCGAAGTAAGAAAATGTACGGATTGTCAAATTTATTGGCAAGATAAGACAAAACATTGATATTTTGCGCTTTTTGTTTCTGCAAGCTCCGCCGGTGTTAAGGTCAACACACAACTGAACACAAATACACATAACGAACAACAATAGTGTGGTAGCGGTACTTTTTAAGGTTTTGTTGGCATGTTTTTCTGCTAATTCAGGATCTTTATATTCCCGTTGTTGGGATAAAGAAAAAGCAGAAATTGCCGGAGAATGGTTAAATGAAAACACCAATACCGGAATCGTCAGCCACAATGTGACCAGAAAGCCTTTTGCTGTTGGTTCTTCTAATAACACGGATGTGTTCCAATGCGGAATTAAATAAAAATGGAAAGTACAAATAAAATCAATACTAATGGATAAACCAATAATTCCGTGATTTTCAACATGACTTTCTCATTCATCAAGCATAATGGAAATTAATGTCGCAATTAGCACAAATGACAGTAACACCTGGTTCGGCGACGGCATACCCAATTGGTTTTGATGATAAACGAATCTACGGTATTGGTGATGCTGTTACCGTAATTAACAAAAATCGGGAAAAATTGCAAAGAAATACAATAATGTAATTAATTTTCCCGCGGTTTTACTAAAAATGCTCCTCCACCACTTCCGTAATGTCGCTACCTCGGGTTTAGAAGAAGATAAGGTCACAAAACGAGAAAGCCCACGTGGTGCGCCAAATAAGTCATTGGTCCTACTAAAAGTGCCATCACAACCAATGGCCAGAATCCTCCCATCCCGGCATTAATTGGCAAAATAACACACCCGCACCAACTGCGGTGCCAAAACAGATTTAATATCCAAACAATGTCAAATTTACGCCATTTATCATTTTGATTAGATGATACTCGTCTCCTTTTATAAACAGTGATATTCATTCTGCGCGCATCGGTAGATCCGTTATAAAAGGCTTTCAAAAGAGAATTTCGTAGATTTGTGATTTGGTGTATAACTTTTTCCCTGAAAAATGTGATTTTTGTAACAAGTTTTTAATATAGTTTGTGAAAATTTTCACACAACTAAGTTGAGCTGGGTTTTGCATTTGCGACAAAAATATACCGCGCCATCACGTTGGATTTTCATTATGTCGGCGAATGCTTAACTGGTGGGTTTGGCAGGCGCAACGGTGGCAAAGGTTTCGGCTTTGTACCGAGGAAAGATCGAATTGATGGCAGGTGTCGGCCGGCAACGAAAAATCTCTTCATGACAAATCGCCACTCTTACCGTGAGGTTGAAACATGGCCAAACTCTTGATAAACAATAATATGCGCCAGTTCGTGCAAGGACACTTGTCGAATGAAATCTTCGCTATTTTCCAGCATTACAGTGCGCGGTTAAAACTGATGACGTTTCTTTGTAGATAAGCAACACCGGCCTTAATGCCTTTTTAACTCGTAATTAATTTGCGGAAGACTCAAAAAGAGGTTTGAAGTGTTCTTCTGCCAGTTGCAAGCCATCAATGAATGCGACGAAGTAGTTGCATTTTTACAATGCGAAAAATTATTTTCTGTTTAGATAAGTGCGGGTCAAAAACGCTTTATTTTTAACCGCACTTATCACAAATTGATGATTTAAAAATTATTTTAATCCGGCCGCCGAGCGCGAACTTCTGCTGCGCGATCAATCTTTTTCCCAAGGGAATTGTTCACGACCGAAGTGACCGTAAGCCGCTGTTTGGCGATAAATCGGTTGGATTAAATCTAACATTTTAATTAACCCGTACGGACGTAAATCAAAGAATTCACGTACCAAGTTTGACCAACAATTCATTCGCCACTTTGCCTGTGCCGAAGGTTTCGATCATGATTGATGTCGGTTCGGCAACACCGATAGCGTAAGAAAGCTGAATTTCGCAACGATCCGGCAAGGCCTGGCGGCAACAATGTTTTTGCCACATAACGGGCGGCATAAGCAGCAGAGCGGTCAACTTTAGACGGATCTTTACCGGAGAACGCACCGCCACCGTGACGTGCCGCACCGCCGTAAGTATCCACGATAATTTTTACGACCGGTTAAACCGCAGTCCCCATAGGGCCACCGATAACGAAAACGACCGGTTGGGATTAATGAAAGTATTTTGGTGTCTTTGGACAACCATTGCGCTGGCAATACCGGCTTGATGATTTCTTCCATCACGCCTTCGTGCAAATCTTTTTGGCTGATACGTGTCAGCATGTTGGGTGGAAAGCTACCACGGCATCAATGCCGACAGATCTTGTTGTCTTCATATTTAAAGGTTAGCTGGCTTTTTCGCATCCGGGGCGCAACCAATCTAATTTGCCACTTTTACGTACCTGCGCTTGGCGTTCCATTAAACGGTGCGCATAAGTGTGCTGCCGGCATAAATACATCAGTTTCATTGGTGGCATAACCGAAACATAATGCCTTGGTCGCCCTGCGCCTTGATCGACGGATTTTCACGATCCACGCCTTGGTTAATGTCGGAAGATTGTTTACCGATCGCGTTTTAACACCGCGCAAGAACGGCCATCAAAGCCCATTTCGGAACTGGTATAGCCGATATCGCAAATCACTTCACGCGCTAAATTTCTCAATATCCACCCATGCAGAGGTGGTAATTTCACCGCCTACTAATGCCATCCCTGTTTTCACATAGGTTTCGCAAGCAACGCGGGCTTTCGGATCTTGTTTGATGATTTCATCTAATACCGCATCGGAAATTTGATCGGCGATTTTATCCGGATGCCCTTCAGAAACGACTCGGACGTAACAAATACTGGCTCATGTTATTCTCCGAATAATTTTTAATACAGAGTACGTAAGGATGATTTGAAGTATTTCCATCTAGACGGCTAATCATACGCTTTTAGCCCTAAAAATGCAAGTTGCTAAGACAGGAATTTTGTCTGTTTTCAGTAAATACTGGCATCAATAAAAAGAAAAACCCCCAACAAAACGCTGAGGGTTTTCGATTAACACAACTAGATTGAAGGACGTAAAACCTCAAAACGAGCGATTAAGCTGCTGTAAAGTTCAAGATTAGCACGTTTTAAGCAATCTAAAAGTTTACGACGATCGGAAACCATGCGTATTAAAACCGCGGCGACCGTGGTGGTCTGTGCTCTTGCAAAGTGAGCTTGTAAATGGTTAATTTGTGCAGTCAATAAAGCAATTTGAACTTTCGGAAGAAACCGGTATCTTTTCACCATCACGACCATATTCAGCAACAATTTTTGCTTTTTGTTCAGTACTTAGAGACACATAATAACCCTACTATGAAGTGGTTAATGATACATCGTTAGCCGATCTCAATTCAGCGACGACAATTAGGAGTGCAGATTCTCAGCCCTGTGAGGCTAAAGCTAAATGAATTTATCCTGCAAGCGGCATTTAATTGCGCGGCAAATACCATTGGATTTTCTTGATGCGCATTATGATCGTGATTGGGAATAACATTTAGGTTGAGCTGATTATCCAACGCCATTTGTTTGAAATTTATGATCCCGCTTCACCGCAGAAATACTAAATTTGATAACGGGCTATTTTTGACGTAAGGACGTAAATCCGGTTGCTTGCGCGAGGTCTGCCAATGAATATTCGAGCGATATTATCGCCACAGTTGGTTTGACGTTGTTCGATCAACGCCTTGCGTTGGTCTTCCGTTAAATGGGCAAATACAGCTTGTTGATACCAGTCATCAGCACGGATTTCGCCGTTTCATGGCGAAACGTTGCGCCCAAAATACATCATTTTTCCACCGCACTCTCCTCTTCATCACAAAGACCCCAGATTGCCCCCTCAATAATCAGCCTTGCAGGTTGTATTTGTCTGTTGGCTGTAAAGGGCGTAATACGAGCAATCCTTCCCCGAGGGAATAGCCCACTCAAAAATAAGGCTGATTTCCTACCGCACGTTGAATTTGTTTTGCCACATAAGCACAGGTTTCATCGAAATCTTGCACTGTAATTTTTGCGCCACGTGCCAAAGGCAACCAAGGCAACACAATCAAAGTGCGGTAGATTTTCCGAGAGTTTTTGCCAATCGGCTCGAGTGCCCATTAGACCGTGTAGACGAGATGGGTTTCATAGCATTAAAAGCAAACTATCGGAACAATTTGCTTTTTGATATTACGGTTTATTCGCCTACCACCGCATATCAGCTGATTTGTTCAATCAGGCGTTTGTAGATATTGCACCGTCATCTCGGCGCCACTTTAATTTCAATAATCGTTGCTCGCGGCGTAAATAGGCTTGTTTTTAATACGGAACTTAAGTCAGCCCAAGTGTAAGGGCGGGCATATTTTAAGATCAAAACATAGACGCCACTTGAGAGAACTCCGTGTGGTGTGGCATACGATAGAACTTATCTTTGACTTCCGAATCGACTCGGCAACATATCAAAAATTGCGCCGCCGTTATTATTAATAATGAATAAAATGGTCGGTTGATTGAGTTTTTAAATAACGCTAACGAATTTAAATCATAGAGCGCAGAAGTATCGCCCACTAGCGCAACGACAGGTTGGTTAGAACCAATACCAATACCCGCCAATAGTAGCAAGTAAGTCTCATCAATACCGCTGGCACCGCGGTTAGTATAAATCGGCTAACCTTCCGGCAATTTGGTCAAGGCATCAACTAAACGTACAAATAAAACTGTTACTAAGGAAAAGTGCACCGTTATTTCTGGCAATAAACGTTCAATGTGGTGGGCTAAAGAGGCTTCGTTCAAATTGCCACCCACTTGTTGCTCAATAAAGGTGGCACAGAATTTAGAAAGCGCCAAAGCTTCTAACAACCATGGTTTTTGTCTTAACGGCGGATGCGCACGCAACCAATGATGGATTTTCGCCGTAAAACGGGTATGTAAGTGATGATATGATCCACCGCTTGTGGGCTTTTCATCCACAATCCAAAAATTCGTTTTTAAACTCGAGATAAGAACTGATTAATACGTTTGCTAATAAAGCGGTTACCAAGTTGAATGACTATGTCCGCCTGCAACATTTTTGTTTCACCGTTTGATTGCAAGCCAAATATCCGCATAAGGCAAACGCAGCTTCAACACCGGATTGAATATCGCGTCGAGCAACACCCACCCCATGGTATTTGCCCAGGACGTGCAATGCCCATTGCTGTTCGGCAGGGCATTCTGCCCGCCACAATAATCCCGCGCTTAGTGCGCCAATGATCCCAGTGTTCGTGAATTAACACTCTTGATGTGGCTGGGGATAATTTGTCCAACTCTTTTATTTTGGCTTAACCAACGTTGAACCTGCGCTAACCAAGGGATGTGCATCGATTTCTTCTATATTGGCGTCGTACAACGGCTCGAGCGAAAAGGGACGTTAATATGCACGACACCGGCGACTTCCGTTTGTTTATGACAGGCCTGTTCAATTTTAGAAATCAACCATGGCGCGGAATAATCTTGAGCTTGGACGCGGTAAATTAATATTGGCTAACGGATATACGCCGAACATATTTTCTTGCAAAATGGCCTGATTAGCCCCACATTCCAATAATTCAGGCGGACGATCGGCGGTGAGTACGATTAAATTAATTGACTTTTTGACGGGCTTCAATAATAGCAGGATACAAATTGGCAGCAGCGGTACCCGACGTGACAATAATCGCCACCGGGTTTTTCTGTGGATTTTGCCAAACCTAAGGCAAAAAAACCCGAGACCACGTTCATCAAAAATGCGTGTGACAAAGTCGCCCTACCGGTATCTTGTAAACGGACGGCTTCCAATGTCAACGGCGTAGAACGTGAACCGGGTGCGATACAAAAGTGAGCAACGCCTTGACGCACAAGGGTTTCCAAAGATCACTTTTGACCAACAACGATTAAATACGCTTACTGACATTTTTCTCTCCGTTTTTAGATTCCGTTATTTGTAATAATGAGATTAAACCGGCGGCCTTACGCTCAATTTTCGTAGCCATTCTAGCAAGGGAACAGACCCCTCAACAATACCAGCGCCGGCAAAAATACGAATTTTGTTTTCTTCGAGTTGGGCAGAGCGAATGGTCACGCAAAACTCGCCTGTCGATGGTTAAAGAAAAAGCCCAATGTGCCGGCATACCAACCTCGATCATAGTTTTCAATTTGACGTAACAACACCTGGCTTTTTGTTGTGGCAAAGCCCGCCACCGCTGCGGTAGGATGAATAGCCAGCAAACAATCTGTCGCTGCACGTCCGCGGTTAAAAGTGCGGTGATTTCTCGGCGTAAAATGTTGTACCTGGCGTAACGGTTTGAGCCCGAGCATGCCTACTGAAATCTTGTTGACAGAAAGGTTGCAAATTGATGCAAATACCATCAGCAACTAGTTGATTTTCATGAAATGTTCTTTTTCATCGTGAAGTAACCAATCCGCCTGTGCGCGATTGTGTTCATGGGATCTATCGCTAACTGCGAGGCGGTGCCGGCTAAGGCCTCGGTGTTTAGTTGGCGCGCCTGACGGGCATATAAGCGCTCCGGCGTAGAACCCAGGAAACAACCCTGTTTGCATCTTCCGCGCAAAAGAAAAAGTGAGTAACAACCTGTGTGATAACTTTCACTTTTCGCTACTTTCCATGCAGTCTGTGCGGTGTTGAGCGCAAAGTGACCGCATTGGCTAAAACCAATCTGGTGACCTGCTTTTGCCGAATTTCCGCCAGACGCCCGGTCTACCCAATTACACCATAGAGACTCGATCAGCCTGTTGATCACTCAGTCCGCGGCGCTTGCACATCGGTAAAAAGTGCGGTCATTTTCAAATGTTTTTAAACCTTCCAAGGCACTTGTACTGACTGTTGAGCAGTCGAAATCGGCTTGATCAATAAAACCGTTGCGGTGAGTTGCTGTTGCATCGCAGTTCCAACACTATTTAGTGGTAGGAGTAGGTTTGCCCGTAAAATTTGCATCCCACCGAATAGCGGCAATTGATATTGATTGACGAAATGCTTGCGCCGCATCTCAACTGTGTAAATGTACGAATCCGCCCCCACACCGACTAAAGTGCGCTCTGGTGTCTTGTAGCTTGAAATAGAATTGAGGATAGTGCGGTTGTGCCTTTTAGCCAGCCCAAATACATTCAACTGCGCACTCACTTGTGCCGAACAAACCGCAATCTTCTGATTTTGATCTGAATTGTAATGCATTAATTTGATTGATTAATTGCGTTTTTAATTGATTGCAAACTATCCATTTTGAAAAAGCATTGTGTTTAGCGGGAAAAATAAGTTAAAAAATGAGTTGCAATTCTACCGCACTTTGCGGGAAATTTTTCATAAAATATTTCTACGTCTTAATCACTAAGGTCAAAACTATGGAACGCTTTCCCAAATCAGATAAATTAGAGCACGTTTGTTACGATATTCGCGGACCCGTGCACAAAGAGGCACTACGCCTTGAAGAAGAAGGGACATAAAATTTTAAAACTGAATATCGGTAACCCCGCGCCTTTGGTTTTGAAGCGCCTGATGAAATTTCGTCGATGTATTACGCAATCTTCCTTCAGCGCAAGGTTATTGCGACTCAAAGGGCTTTATTCTGCCCGCAAAGCCATCGTGCAATATTATCAATCGAAAAGATATTCGTAATGTCACCGTGAATGATGTTTACATCGGCAAACGGCGTGTCTGAGTTGATTACGATGGCGATGCAGGCATGCTGAATGACGGCGATGAAGTGTTGATTCCAATGCCGGATTACCCGATTATGGACTGCCGCGGCAACGCTGGCAGGGCGGTAAAGCGGTGCATTATTTGTGTGATGAGCAGGCAGATTGGTTCCTGGATGTGGAAGACATCAAAGGCAAAGTCACGTCGCGCACCAAAGCGATTGTGATTATCATCCGAACAACCCGACTGGTGCGGTATACAGCAAAGAATTGCTGCTAGACATCGTTGAAGTGGCACGTCAGACATAATTTGATCATTTTTGCCGACGAGATTTACGACAAAATTTTATACGACGTGCCGTACATCATCACATTGCCGCCTTTAGCGCCGGACTTTATTAACGGTGACGTTTCAACGGCCTATCCAGCCTCATCGGGTAGCCGGTTTCCGTCAAGGCTGGATGATTCTCAAATGGGCCAAAAACACGCCACAGGGTTACATCGAAGCTTGACATGTTGGCGTCCATGCGTTTGTGTGCCAACGTGCCACCGCAACATGCTATTCAGACCGCGCGTGGTGGCGAATCAAAGCATTAACGAATTTATTCTGCCGGGTGCAGGCGATTATTGGAACAACGCACAAAGCCTATGAATTAATTACATCAAATTCCGGGGATTAGTTGCACTAAACCGATGGGCGCGTTGTATATGTTCCCCAGTCGACATTAAAAATTCAATATTTACGATGATGATGGTGTTTGATTTATTGGCACAAGAAAAAGTACTGTTGGTGCATGGACGGGGTTTTTAACTGGCATTCACCGGATCACTCTGTATCGTGACGTTGCCCTATGCTCATCAAATAGAAGAAGCCTTAGGCAAGTTTGCCAGATTCTTGTCGCATTATCATCAGTAACGCAATCAAAAAGTCCCGAATCATCGGGACTTTTTGCTTATATTTTAGAGCGCGGTCATAAAATTTTATGACCGCACTTTAATTTTCTATTATGATTTTTATTCACTGAAATCTTTCGGAAAAAGATCCCGCATGCTTCGCCCAAATAGCGCTACTTTCTTTTCCCATACTGCAATACGCAAGGCGCTACTTCATCAATGGCTTGACGTTGGCAAATCTCAATCAAATTGGCATAAAAACGCTTAGCCAAGGCTCGCGCTTCGGCATTTTTGAAGTAAAACATCCCAATCCGGATATATAAACTTTTAAAGCTGTCAGAATTAAACCATACTAGGATTATCAGATGCAAAAGGCAAGCTTACGGAACACGTCATAGTCAAACTTAGTGTAATCTTCCGCTGTATCTTTTAATTGTTTTAAGGACTGTAAAATACTTAAAGATTGCTCCGGTGCGCGTTTAAAAGGCTTTCGGAATGTAAAATCATGGAAATATCGGTCGCGCCGAACGCATATTCGCAATGAGCGAAGGCAAGCGGGTGCCGTCCAATTGAACCATGAGTTTCAAGATATTCAGGCCGGAAGTTTCCCAAATGTCATTTACTAGTCGGTTTTGCCGTGTTGGATATTTAACCAACCATGCGCGAGCCAAACGTTGTAATACTTCGCGCAATGTGGTGCGGGTAACCCCTGATTTTATCGGCCAATTCTCGTTCTGCTGGCAAGTCTGACCCTCGAGGGAAATGATTATTCCAAATACTTTTGATAATATATTCTTCCCGCCAAAGCTGCTGCTTTTGCGCTTTGTCAGAAGGGTTGAATCATTATTCATAGTAATAGCGTTTTTATATAAATTTAGTAAGTATCCAATAATATAACTGGTCTATTATCGTTGAAACGGCTGCGCATTACAATTACATAATTATTTTTAAATCAAGATTGACATCATTTATGATTTTTGACATAGTTTAACCTTAAGTTACCTAAAAAATAGAGGTAACTTAGAATTGTTTGGAGTTAAACGTAGGGCAGTCATCTTTTATGCGACAATAATAGTAATTATACAACATTTCTTAAAACTTTTTGGGCTCCAGTCCAGATTGGTACAAAATCACCATTGTCGTATTTCTCATTATCAACCCTATCTTATTTTTCATCACACCCTTTGGGCCGGTTGGTTATTGGTTATCGAATTTATTTTTACCTTAGCATGGCGTTAAATGTTATCCATTACAACCCGGAGGGGTTGCTTGCTATTGAGGCGACCATTATTGGCATGACAAGCCCCGAGCATATTAAAAAGCGGAAGTATTGGCTAACTTTGAAGTAATTTTTGCTATTAATGTTTATGGTGGCAGGTATTTACTTCATGAAGCAATTATTACTTTTTGTCTTCACGAAGCTTCTTCTTAACATCCATTCTAAGTTAGTACTTTCCTTGGCTTTTTGTTTCAGTGCAGCCTTCTTTATCGGCGTTTTTGATGCACTAACCGTAGTAGCGGTAATTATCAGCGTAGCAATGGGGTTTTTATGGCGTATACCACAAAGTAGCTTCCGGCGGGACGTTCTATGACTCCACGGATATCACTAACGATGATTGGTAGTCACCATGAAACCTTAGAAGAATTCCGCGCCTTTTACGCAGTTTAATGGATGCATGCAGGAGTGGGAAACTGCATTAGGTGGCGTAATGACTATGGTCGGGGAACCACAAAAACTTGATTATTGCTGAACAATCAGGCTGGAATTTTGTGGAATTCTTTTTTCAGAATGGCGCGGTAACTATTCCGGTCTTTTTATGCGGTATGTTAACTTGCGTATTGGTAGAAAAATCTCATCTCTTTGGTTACGGTGCAAAATTACCAAACAAAGTATGGACGGTTTTACTGAATTCGATAAAGCCAACATGAAAAACTCACCAAACAAGAACGTTTAAAAACTCATCATGCAGGCGATAGTTGAGCTTTTGGCTAATTATTGGCTTGGCATTCATTTAGCTTCTGTAGGTTTAATCGGATTAAGCATCATCATATTATGTACTTCACTTTGCGGAATCACCAGCGAACATACGTTGGGTAAAGCGTTCCAAGAATCCTTACTCGTTTACTGCACTTTTTAGTCGTATTCTTTACAATTGTTGCAGTGATTATTGACCAAAAACTTTTCGCACCGATTATTCTATTATGTATTGTCTGCAGAAAAGTACTCAGCTCACTTTATTCTACGCTTTCAACGGCTTACTTTCTGCCATTTCTGATAATGTATTCGTTGCAACAGTGTATATTAACGAAGCGAAAAATGCCTTAGCGGCCGAATATTATCCCACCACATCAATTTGAATTGTTGGCTGTGGCGATTAATACCGGAACTAACTTACCTTCTGTCGCGACACCAAACGTCAAGCTGCTTTCTTGTTCTTGTTGACATCATCGCTCGCCCCCTAATTAACTATCTTATGGTAGAATGGGTTTATATGGCATTGCCTTATACTATAGTGTTGTCCTTGGTAGGGTTTGCTTGCCGTAGAATATATTTTTACCGCCGATGACTATTTGGTTAGCAGAGCTGCGCTTAATTATGCCGATTTAATGGATTTGAAGATTAATCAACAATAGAGAGGGATAAAACGCTATGCTACATTTTTCAAAACACTTTCCGTCCAACGTTCAGGTTGGTTGTTGTTATTGATTTCAGCATTAGCGTTGGAAGGCGCAGCACTTTATTTTGCAGTATGGCATGGAGTTGCAACCTGCGTGATGTGTATTTATGAACGCGTGGCATTATTCGGTATTGCCTTTGCCGGCTTAGTCGGCTTAATTGCCCCGCGTTTCTTAATAATGCGTTTATTAGCGTTGCTCATTGCTTTTTGTAAGTGCGGTCAAAGGGTTACTTATTTCTATCAAACACGTTGACTATCAATTACATCCGGCCCTTTGGAATCAATGTTCTTACCTGCCGGAGTTTCCACAAACCTTGCCATTAGATAAATGGTTTCGGTACTGTTCCACCCGACGGTTCTGCAGTGATGAAGTCTGGTCTTGGCTAGGACTTTCCATGGCACAGTGGATTGTCATAATGTTTGCGGTGTATTTGTTGGTATTAGTATTAGTGTTGGTCAGCCAATTTAAACGTCTTGAAACCCGTGGTAGAAGACGCTTATTTAACTAAGACAAACAACAAAAATGGTGTAGTCTCTCAACTACACCATGCTTTAAATATCCTGCACCACAAACTGCAAGGCATGGCGGGCAAATAATTTAGCCTTGCGCTGTTTTTAAATGTTTTAAACGTAAGGCACGGGCTTGTTGTTGGTGGAAGAATTTCTTTTTAGTTGGTTTTAAGAATCTTCTCTTGTGCATGATTATTTCCTCCATGGGTAAATTGGTGGCTTGAATTATTGCTCATTTCATTGTTTTTTTATCATTTTGGCTTTTGTTGCACGCGGTAATAATTCATAATACTATTCATATAGCGACGAATATTCTCCACATATTGAAAGGCTTGCACCTCGTGCATAACCATATTTCAGTTGGAATAGTAACGTTTTTCCGCTAATAACGGTAAGTTCTTTTTCACATCCAACCAATTATCCGGTTACCACCTAAACTTTTGGTTAAACGAGCGCATCTAATAAATGTCCCTAGTCCCCATATTATAAGCTGCCAAGGCAAAACCAAATACGATCTTCGCTATTAATACTGTCGGGGATCTGCTCAATCAACCAATGCAAATATTCGGAACCCTGCTTTAATGCTTTGTTCGGGATCGGTGCGATCACTGATTTTTCATGCGTTCGGCAGTATCTTTGGTCAACATCATCATACCACGAACCCCCGTGGGCGAAGTAGCATCAGGATTCCAGTGAGATTCTTGATATGCAATGGCCGCCAATAAACGCCAATCTAAATCACCTTTATATTTAGTAAAGAGCGGTTCAAATTTCAGGAGAATCGTCTCAATAGAATTCAAATACGACTTGGTATCCACATAATCAAACTGACGGAAATGATTAAAAATATTTCTCTTCAATACTGGCAATTAACCCTGAATCAATCGAAAGTATTCATAAAATCCAGTAAAGCCGACTGCAATTCACTGGAGGAATTATCCGGCAAATACCAATGCACACTCATCTCATCGGTTAAATCAAAAGCCACGGCAACTTCCGGTTTAATTTGTTGGGTAGCAGAAATATCCAAAGAATTGGCGATGGTATAAAGCAATTTTGCCTTCCGCCACTTGCAATAATAATTCTTCCTGCGTGAGTTTTTATCCACGGTCCAACTGAGTTTCGGGATGTTTAAGTTGAGCTTCTTTTAAAATTTGCTCTAATTCGGAGCTGTCAGGAATCACCAATGTCCCATTAACTTTGTGCTAAAGAACGGGGCGGTTTTCGCCTTTGCGATATCGCAAGTTGCCAAGAAGCGGAATAATAAGATGGGCCAGTTGGAAATGTTCTGCTTTACCCGTGTGATAAAAAGATTGGCAGCCGCGATGTCGATTTTGTGTTCATCTAACGCAGTAAACAGAGTATCGGTACTTTTCCATTGGCTGCATTTCAAGATCCACATTCAAATAGTTGGCAAAGGCTTTGCTTAATTCATATTCCAAGCCTGATTCACCTTCTCCATTAATAAAATAAGAAATAGGATGATTAATCGTGCCGACCACCAATTTGCCGCGCTCTTGAATTGCGTGATAAGGGTTTTCTTCCGAATGCATGATTTGGTGCCACGGAAACACCATATCAATTGCCCAAAGTAATAAACATAAGCCAGCAACAATGCGTAAAAAATAAACCTTTCAAATCGTCTTTTTCTCTTACCTGTCACGACCTCGCTCAATAATTACACCCACATTACTCGCTTGTGCTACTGCTTTCGGTTTGCTTAATTTGAGTCGAAGCCATGTTATTTTAAATCGTTGTTGTAATTGTTCCGCTACTTCATTTGCGACCCGTTCAATCAATAGAAAGGGTTTGGACTGCACGTAATCAATGATAAATTCACTGACCTGAGCATAATTTAGCGTCAATTTTACATCATCGGCAGCCGCCGCTTGGCGGGTATCCCACGCCATTTCGACATCAAAAATAAGTTTTTGTTTAATTTGCTGTTCCCAGTCATACACGCCGATTTGCGCGAATACCGTCAAACCTTCAATAAAAATCAAATCTTGCATGGGGTTCCTATGCAGTTAATGGCTAAAAATTTTTGTGGGCTTATACTACCAACTTTGGGTACAATAGACGAACTATTTTTGTTAAGCCATAGGAAATCCCATGAGCCTTTTTCGCCCTATTTTACATGCTATTGAGCTACCTACTCGGCTCAGTTTCCAGTGCGATTTTATTATGCCGACTTGCCGGCTTGCCCGACCCTCGAACCTCTGGCTCAAATAATCCCGGAGCAACCAATGTACTACGCATCGGTGGGCGTTGGGTAGCGATTAGCCGTGTTACTTTGCGATATGTTAAAAGGTACATTGCCAGTCTGGTTTTGGTTATTATCTCGGCTTAACCCAATTTGAATTAGGTATGGTGGCACTCGGTGCTTGTCTAGGTCATATCTTCCCAATTTTCTTTAAATTTAAAGGCGGCAAAGGCGTTGCCACGGCGTTTGGTGCCATTGCGCCCTATTGCTTTGGGGCGTACTCTTTTTCCATGTTAGGCACATGGCTTTATGGTTTTCTTGATCAGCGGCTACTCTTCTCAGCGCTGTCGTCACTGCCTTGTTGGTGCCGTTTTATGTTTGGTGGTTCAAACCCGAGTTCACCTTCCAGTCGCTTTAGTTTGTTGCCTGCTCATCTACCGCCACCATGAAAACATCCAACGTCTCTGGCGTGGACAGGAAGATAAAATGTGGAGCAAATTTAGTAACTCGCTTAAAAATACCGAAATGACCGCACTTTGGTTTTAAGTGCGGTCATTTTTCTAAACGTTTTTAAGGCGAAACTATAATCCTTTTGGCAAGCGAATTTTTGTCCCGGGAAGATTTTATCTGCGTCTTTAATCACTTCCTTATTCGCCGCCACGATTGCCGTATTTGCTGCCGTTACCATAATGTTTTTCGGCGATTTTCCAAAGAGTATCACCTTTTTGAATCACATAAAATTCATCATCGCCGGCAAGGCTTTCGCCGTTTTTGCACGGTAACGTCATCAATGTTTACATTACTGATACCAACGATATTACCCGCCATTAACACCGCTTTTCTAAAGCGCCGGCAGAACTAGCTACACCGGAAATTTTAGCGACACCGTTTTTCAACTTTCACATTTACATCCGCAACACCCGGATTATCTTCGTTAATGTGCTTGGTCACTGCGGCGGAAGCCTCTTCTTCTTTGCTAAAGATTTTTGCTCGATATCGCCGACAAAATCAAATATCCCATTTTCATCTCCTTATTGATTCTTTTGAGGGAATCAACAAAATAACTAATTCAGGGCCGTATAAGTCTAGGAATAAAATGTTAGACGGAAAAATTGGTTATAGATTAGAATAACGTTAATTTAACTTAAAGATAGGAAATATTATGCGTTGGCAAGGTCGTAGAGAAAGTTCAAATGTGGAAGACAGACGTTCATCCGGAGGCGGCTTCGGCGGAGAGCAAAACCACGGGTATTTTTGGGACTGATTATTATTTTGGTGGGCGCTACTATGGTGTAGACTTATCAGGCTTTAGTGGGCGGAGTTGGTGTGGAAACAACACAAAAGTACGCCGTTACAATCACAGCAAGAAGATCAATTATTTAAACTTTCCAAAGTGGTTCTAGGGCGACACCGAAGAGGTTTGGACGGCATACTTTTCCAAAAATAACAGACAATATGTAGAACCGCGAATGGTCATCTATAACGGAGTAACCCCGACCGCTTGCGGCACAGGACAATCTGCTATGGGCCCTTTCTACTGTCCGAACGATCAACGGGTCTATTTGGATCTGTCGTTTTATAACGACATGAAAAAGAACTCGGCGCTGCAGGCGAATCTGCCTTTGCCTATGTTATCGCCCATGAGTGGGACATCACGTACAGAATTTATTAGGCACGCTGACACAGGGTGCACCGCCTGCAAGTCGAGCGTCCCGAGCGGAAGCTAATCAACTCTCGGTGAAATTGGAACCACAAGCAGATTGCTGATGCCGGCGTGTGGGCATCACAAGCGGTGAAAAAGCGGTTTATTTGAAAGGGGCGATATTGAAAAATCGCTTTAATGCGGCAGAATCGGTAGGCGATGATCGCCTGCAAAAACGCAGTCAGGGTTATGTGGTTCCCCTGACAGTTTCACTCATGGCACTTCAGCGCAACGTTTGCAATGGTTTAAAGTGGGCCTTAACTAGCGCCAATCCGGCTCAATGTAATACCTTTTAACGATTGGAAGAAATAAAAAGTGCGGTCAAAATTGACCGCACTTTTCATTTCTAACATTAAAAACAATACTCTTGTACGAATCGTGCCATCAATTTCTGCAATTTTGCCAATAATGGCGTGGCGTTATCCGTTTCCACATCAATCACCACATAACCGATTTTCGGATCGGTTTGCAGGTATTGTGCCGCGATATTAATGTTGGCCTCCACAAAAATTTGGTTGATTCTATTCAACACACCCTGACGGTTTTCGTGAATATGCACAACACGTTTCTGAGCCTTCGTGTTCCGGTAAAGACACTTCAGGGAAGTTGACGGAAGACAGCGTTGAACCGTTATCGGAATATTTCACGAATTTACCCGCCACTTCAGCACCGATATTTTTCTTGCGCTTCTGCTGTTGAACCGCCGATATGCGGAGTTAACAATACATTATCGAATTTACGCAACGGCGAAATGAATTCTTCCTTAATGGACGCCGGTTCGTTCGGAAACACGTCAATGGCTGCACCACGCAACTTACCTTCTTCCAAAGCATTTGCCAAAGCATCAATATCCACCACGGTACCACGCGCCGCATTAATCAAAAATAGAATCCTGTTTTAATTGGGCAATACGTTCTGCACTGATTAAATTACGGGTGGAAGGCAAATCCGGTACATGCAGGGAAATCACATCACAAGAGCCGAGCAACTCCTCCAGCTACGCACTTGCTTGGCGTTACCAAGAGGAAGTTTGTTTTCAATATCATAAAAATGTACGTCCATGCCCAGTGATTCTGCAATAATACTGAGTTGCGAACCAATGGACCGTAACCAACGATACCCAGTTTTTGCCACGCACTTCGTGTGAGCCCGCGGCAGATTTATTCCATAAACCACGATGCACTTCCGCATTGGCTTTCGGAATGTTGCATTAATAACAAGATCCCGCCCAGCACTAATTCCGCGACGGAACGGGTGTTGGAAAATGGCGCATTAAACACCGGAATACCGCGCTTTGGCAGCGTTTAAATCCACTTGGTTGGTACCGATACAGAAACAACCGATCGCAATAAGTTTTGGTGCGGCGGCAATCATTTCTGCAGTCAAATGAGTACGGGAAACGCAAACCGACAAAATGGGCTTCTTTTAACAGCCTCTTTTAAATCGTCGCCATCCAACGCTTTTTCATAATAATCAATATTGGTATAACCTGCGGCATGTAAGGTGTCTACGGCACTTTGGTGCATCGCCTTCGAGTAACACAAATTTAATTTTTAGATTTATCTAATGAAACTTTTTGATGTCATGCTTGCTCTCCATTTATTATTTTTAGATTATTTTTGCACCGTTCGGTGTGCCGACAATCACCGTATTGGCAGGGGCGTAAGGAAAATGCCGTTGGTCACGACGCCCGCGATGTTGTTTAACTCTTTTTCCATTTCTACCGGGTTAAGAATTTCAAAATTATGCACATCTAAAATGATGTTGCCGTTATCGGTTACTACACCTTCACGATATTCCGGCGCTCCGCCGAGTGCCACCAATTTACGCGCCACTTGTGAACGCGCCATCAGGGATTACTTCTACCGGTAGCGGGAATGTAGAGCCCTAACACATCAACTTGCTTGCTACTATCCACAATGCAGATGAAATTTTTGCAAGTGCAGCCACAATTTTTCACGTGTCAACGCCGCACCGCCGCCTTTTGATCATCATTTTTGCGGATTAATTTCGTCAGCGCCATCAACATAAATATCTAAGTTCGTCACATCATTTGCGCTAAATACTTCAATACCATAGTTTTTTCAGTAATTCTTCCGAATTTTTAGAAGCTGCTACAGCACCTTTGATTTCATCTTTCATTGAACCAAGTGCTTCAATAAAGCAATTTTACGGTAGAACCGCTACCCACGCCTCACGATCATCTCCGGCTTCACAATGCAAAGCCGCTTGTGCGGTGATTTTTCATTTCGTTGATTCATGTCCCTCAATTGGCGGGAAATCACCTACTTCACTTTAATATTAATGGGGAGAATAAACAAGCTGTAATTGTAGCCACCAACTCATTTGATGTTTTGCTACGCATTCACACTATACTATCTTTATCTTATGGTTCAGGAAAATAGAATTTGTTACAAATGCTCTATTTTATTTAATAACAAATGACACTATAAATTTTTGATCATTTAGATTCTCTAAATATTTTCTAGCACTTCTAATACTTTCGCTTTTTGAAAATTTCCTCGTAGTACCAATTATCATAAGTATGTTCAAATTTATCATCATCTATAGATATCGCCCCCAAAATAAATAAATTTAAACTTTCTAAGATACTTACAATGCTAATGGAAAAATTTATTGGAATAATTACTGTATCCTCTCCTTCCTCAAATAAACTAACCCCATAATTAATATAAATATTTTATCAATTCATTCATAAAGTTGCGTACTCGAGAGCATTTATTATAACCAAACAGAATATAAATATTTTTCTATCTCTGTCTTAATATTTAACATCTTTAAAAACATTTTTCAGCTTGATATTTTTGAATGCTTATTTTTACAAGTTAGAAAAATTATTATTCCATTATTCATTCTCCAAAAAGAGTTCTAACAGTTCATTCAAAAACAATTTACCATGTTCAGTGATTTTGCCAACTTTCCGTATTTTCGGTGATATAACATTGCTTAAGCGCAAAAATCATCTGATTTTCTACTACACTTTGAGGCAAAACCTGTGAATTGTTCAAATTGATTTTAGGCACGGCTTCCAATAAACGGAAGCGATTCATGAAGAATTCAAAAAGGGCGATCTTGCACGCTAACCTCCCGCTCTTCATACCTATACTCCCCGCGCATATAACCTTTCGGATGCTTCGTTTTGCTGTAACGCAAAAATGCTGCCATTCTGAAAAACTGAGCTCCCATGTGCCCCACACCCAATGGCCAGATAATCGCCAAAACGCCAACTAATTCAAGTTATGTTGACATTGAAACCCCGGTTTGGCATAAGCAGACGTTCTGTATTGTTGATAACCCTGCCGCCGTTAATAATTGATGTCCTTGCTCGAAAATATCCCACAATTCATCGTCGTCGGGCAGTTTCGGCGGGCGATAAGCAAACATGGTATTCGGCTCGATCGTGAGTTGATACCAAGACAAATGTGGCGGCGCCAGTTCAATGGCTTGACGTAAATCCTCTAAGGCTTCGTTTAAGGTTTGACTCGGCAAGCCGTGCATTAAATCCAGATTAAAAACTACGTAGAGGAGAAACGCTCGCCAATTTGACCGCACTTTTTGGCCTCGGCCGCGTTATGAATCCGCCCTAACTTTTGCAATTTTTCATCAGAAAAACTTTGAATGCCCATAGAAATTCGATTCACACCCGCTTGGGCATAACCTAAAAACGCTCGGCTTCTACGGTGCCGGGATTAGCTTCAAGCGTACTCAATATTGGGCGCAAAGGGAATGCGCTGTTCGATTTGCTGTAATAAATAAGCGATAGTATCTGCCGAAAAACAGGCTTGCATGCCGCCGCCAATAAAAATCGAATGGAGTGGGCGTTGTTGCACGCTTTCTTTGATAATGCGCCAAATCCGCCATTAAGTCGGCAATTAAATGGCGCACATACTCCCTGTTCGGGAATCGTGCCTTTTTGCGCATGCGAATTAAAAATCGCAATACGGGCATTTCTGTACGCACCACGGAATGTGAATGTATAAACTCAGGGAGGCAAAAACCAACGGATTCAAAAATATCCTCGACATTAGCGAGCAACGACAGCCGTACCGCTGGCTACAATCATAAACATGCTTTTAGAATCGGAAGTAATGGTAGTGTAATTCACCTCTACCCCTCACAACGGCGTTGGCGCCCAATGCGGCGGCATTTTTCTCCAACTCTTCCAAAGCCTCTTTGCGCGCTTTCGTAATGCGTGATTCATACATGCCTGAACGGCCTCCGATGATGTCGGTAATCCCCTGCGAAGAAATCACGAATAAAAGTTTGAGCTGGCAACCACTTCGCCAAAACTAACTGTTTATATTCGACGATTTGCTTTGCCTTCAATGGTGTTGGTTGTGGTAATAATCATGTTGTGTCCTTAAAAATTCTCTGTAAAAATTTCTGTAAAAACTGACCGCACTTTTTATGCGCCCTAATTTCGTTTTTGGAGCATCGCTAATGCACGGGCGCGGTGGGAAATTTTCTTTTTCTCAACGGTTTCCAGCTCGGCAAAGGTGCAACCTGTCTCCCGGGCTAAAAAGAGCGAATCATAACCAAAGCCGTTATCGCCTTTTTCTTCAAAAAGCAATCACGCCGTGGCATTCGCCTTGAGCAATAATCGGCGACGGATCAGTCGGGTGTTGCAATAATACGATAGTGCTAACGAATTTGGCTTTGCGCTGCTCGGCCGGCACATTAGCCAATTCTGCTAATAATTTCTCACGATTTTTAGCATCGGCTTGTTCACCATCCACTACCTGCATAACGGGCAGAATACAGCCCCGGAGCGCCGTTTAACGCGTCAACCACTAAGCCCGAATCATCGGCAATCGCCGGCAGCCCGGATTTTTCGGCGGCATAACGTGCTTTTAGAATGGCATTTTTCCACAAAGGTTAACCCCGTTTCTTCCGGGCTGTCGATGCTCTAAATCCGTTTGAGCGACAACCTCAAAGCCGAAATCAGACAATACATCCGCCATTTCTTTGACTTTGCCTTTGTTGCCCGTCGCCAATACAATTTTTGTTTCATTTTTGCTCTCTTAAGTGCGGTGGAAAAATTCCGAATATTATAACCACGCCCAATAAAAAAGACGAGGAACATCGCCTCGTCTTCACATAAACCAACCTAAAAAGAAAAATTATAATGCGATACGATCACGATTCTTCTCTAATGTCGCTTTTCACCAATCCCCTGTACTTCCAATAATTGTTCCACTGCGCTGAAATTACCGTGTTTTTCACGATATTGCACAACCGCCTCCGCTTTTTCGCACCAATGCCTACAAGCGCTTTCTGAATTTCTGCTGCTGTAGCGGTGTTAATATTCACTTTATCACCGACGCTGTTTTGCACCGCCGGTTGTTCAAGTTGTACCGGCTCAGCCGTTTTTCTGCGGCAATCGCAGAACCCTGCAAACACCGAACCGAACACAAAAGCGGCGGCTAAAAGATGCTTCATTGCTTTCATAATGATTCCTTTTCTAACTGAAGTTAAACACGCGTTGAATCAATCAACGGGCGTATTTTTAGCTGAAAAGACGCATCGAGAAAATGACCGCACTTTTGGGAGCCGGATCGCAAAAATAAAAGAAAAAGTACGGTAGAAATTTGGAATGTTTTTGAGAGGATTTTTGTTAATCGTGCACGCGTCATAGCGTGCAGATAGAAACAAAAAGGCACGCGTTAGGAAACCACAGCTGTTCGAAACCTGAGAAAAAGGTAAAATCACCTTATTAACAGAGAGTGAGGTGAACGATGAAACTCAGAGAAATCTTAAGCTATATTCCGAAAGAACAGTTAAGAATGTTTTGCATTGGAATATCAAGTTGACCGTCAGTGAAAAATTAAGCGGTGAAGTCATGTTTTATTTACTGCTATTTTCAGCATTAAATGTACGACATAACAGCTTAAGAACATTAGAGCAATTTTACAGTTCCCCAACCTTTACCAGATTATTTGATAAACCGATAAAGCATGCAAAATATAATTCGATTAGCGACCGGTTAAGAACCATTAATGCGGATTATTTTTAAAGCAATTTTCGAGTCGGTATTAAGTCGATATAGTGATAGTTATTTAAACCGAAAGATAACATTATCGCTTTTTGATTCCACGAATCGTGACGCTGTCAAGTAAGTTATTAAAAACGGGAATGAAAGTAGGGAGCTATCAGGGTGTAAACGGAATCAAGTTCAGTGTGGCGTTTTCCAGCGTACCGGTAAACCTCAAACTGTTTACGCAACGGGTTTATTCCTCGGAAGATGTTGCGCTCAAAGAGCTAATTGTGGAATGTCCGTTGAGCCGGGATAATATCTTATTGTTTGATATGGGAATTCAGTCAGAAATACGTTTGATGAATTTACCGATAAACATTTTACCTTTGTGACCCGGATTCGTGAGATAGCGCGTTATCGGGTCGCGAGTGAAAAATCTGATAGAAATCCGGGAGACGGCAAGTATGGTTATACAATCGGATTATAATGTCAGATTATTTAATAAGGAAAATAAAGAAACCCGGCATATCGATTAATTATCGCGAGATTAAAAAGAGAAGGATGAAGAGATTTATTTTCTGACAAATCATGTAAATTATTCGGCAACGGAGGTGGCTGAGTTATATAAGAGACGTTGGGAAATCGAAGTTTTTCAAATTTATTAAGCAACATTTAGACTTTAGCCATTTACTTTCACGTAATGAAAACGGCATGAAAGTGGAGATGTATATGACGTTAATTACGGCGATTTTATTAATTGTTTTATAAGAAAGAGAACGGTTTATCCGGTTATAAGATGGCGAAGTTAAAATTAGCCATTGAAATTGAAAGCCTTTTAATTAAAGAGATAGTTTTAATTTGTGGCAGAGACCCAAGCGATGTTGACCTTCTTTGGGTTCCAAGTTAAGGTTTCGAACAGCTGTGGTTAGGGAAACGCGCACCATCGAGATATTAGACAGAAGAGTGCTCTTCCTATAAACGAACATCAGGACGAACTCAGCTCACCTTTTACCCGCAACTCTTTTCGGCACTTCAAAGAACATATTTTCTTCAAGACCTTGCAGTTCTTCCACGGTGGTGACACCGAACTCTTTTAGGCGAGAAATAACCGATTGCACCAGCTCTTCGGGGGCGGAGGCACCGGCGGTAACACCAATAGTTTGCACGCCATCAAACCAGTTGGCTTGAATGTCATTCGGGTCATCAATCAATTTTGATGCCACGCCCATGCGCGAAGCCAGTTCCGCTAATCGGTTAGAGTTCGAGGAATTTTTAGAGCCGACCACGACAACCAAATCCGATTGTTTCGCCACTCGCGTACCGCCTGTTGACGGTTGGTTGTGGCGTAGCAAATGTCATTTTTATGCGGACCTTGAATCGCAGGATATTTTTCTTTTAAAGCGGTGATAGTCTCCGCCGTGTCATCTAAAGACAACGTGGTTTTGCGTCATAAAGTTCAAAATCATCATCCTGCTGCACCGGGCAAATGCGTAATGTCTTCCACGCTTTCGATTAAATAAATGCCGCCCTCTTGGTTGCCATATTGCCCCATGGTGCCTTCCACCTCAGGGTGGCCTTTATGCCCGATTAAAATCGCCTTAGTGCCTTTTTCGACTGGCGCGGGCCACTTGCATATGCACTTTCGTCACCAATGGGCAAGTGGCGTCAAATACTTTGAGATTGCGATCTTTGGCTTCTTGACGCACTGCTTGAGACACGCCGTGGGCGGAGAAAAATCACAATGGCACCATCCGGCACTTCGCTTTAATTCTTCCACAAAAATGGCGCCGCGCTCACGCAAGCCGTTCACAACAAAACGGTTATGCACCACTTCATGACGCACATAAATAGGCGCCCCGTGAATTTCTAACGCTAATTCCACAATACTGATCGCACGATCAACGCCGGCGCAGAAACCGCGCGGATTAGCTAAAATAATTTTCATTATTTCTGTTCCTGTTTTTCACCCTGCTTGAATGCATCTAAAGCAATCAACGCGGCCCCCACACAAATGGCAATATCCGCCACGTTAAATACAGGATAACGCCAATCCCGCCAATAAAAATCGAAGAAATCGATTACGTAACCGTTATAAGCACGATTCACCGCATTCGCCAACGCCCCGCCGATAATCAGCGCATAAGCCGCATTTTTGCAATTTCTGAGTGGCCTCACTTTTCGCCATAAAATAAATCAACATACTTGAAATGCCACGACCGCTAAACCGATAAAAAGAATTTTTTTGCCAACCATCATGATCTGCTAAAAACTAAATGCCGCGCCAGTATTGCGCACATAAGTGAGATTAAAGACAGGCAGAATGTTCACACTTTCATACAAAGCAAATTTTTGTACCACAATATACTTCGTCAGTAAATCAAGCACAAAAAGCGACCGCACTTAGCCAGAGAAAAGAGAGTCCGGATTTTTGTTGGGACATAGTTTTTCCTAAATAAAACCATCATAAAAATTAGGTCGCCATTCTAGCACAAGGTAAGACTTTATAAAGAAAAAGTGATTTGAAACACAACGAAAAGGCAGGATTTCTCATGACAGAGATCACAAAAATTCAACAGAGTAATTTGTTTTTCACATTTCGATAGACTCTGCACAATCATTAGTCGGGGGTGCCATTGGCTGAGATAATACCCGTGAACCTGAAACAGTTAACACTGACGTAGGAAACCAAATCATGTCCATATTGCCATTCTTTTTAAAAACATTCTTAAAAATCCACCGCACTTTTTGCCTCTCGCGCTAAGTTAACCTGCGATGTATTGCCTTGATATCCAACATCTATGTTAGCAATTCGATCGCAAGCCGCTGTTTGTCGATCTTCATTTTCGCGTAGAACAAGGGGAATGGGTTGTGTTGCTCGGGCGCTCCGGTGTGGGGAAATCCACTTTATTACGCGCTATTTCAGGCTTGGAACAAACCGCAATTACCCAAGGCTATATCCAATTTGCCCCTTTACACCCAATCGGCTTGGTTGGCACAACAAGACAGTTTGTTTCCCTGGCTTTCCGGTGTTGGATAACGTGCAGTTGGCGCAACACCTCCAGGGTCAGAAAAATGCTAAAACCCAAGAGAAAGCCAAAGAACTATTACATGCCGTCGGCATGGCAGATCATTGGCATAAACCTTGCTATCAGCTTTCCGGCGGACAACGGCAACGGGTGGCACTGGCGCGTACCTTAATGCAAGATGCCGATTCTAATTTTAATGGATGAACCCTTTTTCTGCCTTAGATGCAGTCACCCGTTTACAGTTACAAAATCTTGCCTGCGAACTGCTACAAGGAAAAACCGTGATTTTGGTGACCCATGATCCGCAAGAAGCCATTCGTTTAGGGGATTTATGTATTACAAGGACAACCGGTGCAAATAAAACAGATTGCTCAATTAGATACCATAAAGCCCCATCAGCTTCACCTGGAGGCGCTGTGGGCGCTACAAAACAGGCTTATCGAACAATTAATGGCGGAGCCAACATGAAGAAAATAGCCCGTCTCGTTTTTATTAAATGTCCTATTAATTGCGCTATGGCAAGGCATCATCTGTCTGTTTGATGTGCCGCCCTACTTATTGCCTCACCCCACTTGCTGTATGGCACGATTAATGACGCAAGCGGACTTGCTCTTCATGCATGCCCAAATTACGTTGTTGGAAATTTTGTTAGGCTTATTTTTCGGTTTTCTATTCGGGCTATCTTCTGCGCTACTACTTACCTTTCCGTAAAATCTCGGCTTTCTTAATGCCATTATTGGTGATTTCACAAGCCATTCCGGTGTTTGCCATCGCACCATTGCTCGTATTATGGCTCGGTTATAGAGCATGGCATCCAAAATCACCATGGCGATTTTTGATTATCTATTTTTCCCGTCACGGCAGCCTGTTATGACGGCCTACGCAACACGCCGAAACCCTGGCTTCAACTTGCCCAAACCTTACGTATTTCTCCTGCTGCGATGCTATTGAAAGTGCGTTTACCGGCGGCGTTACCTGCATTAGCGTCAGGATTACGTATTGTTGTCTCCATTGCGCCCATTGGCGCCATTGTAGGGAATGGGTCGGTTCTTCGGAAGGATTGGGCTATTTAATGCTGCAAGCCAATGCCCGAATGCAAATCGACTTAATGTTTGCGGCGCTATTTTTACTTTTTGCTCATGGCGCTTTGCCTTTATTTCATCGTGGATAAATTACTGCGCAAAGCTCTGCCGTGGGTAAGTTATAGTGCATTAGGAGGAAAAATGCTCAACCAACTGATTAAAAACGCCCAGCCTTATTGGCAACAGTATGTAGAACATGACTTTGTCAAATCAATTGACTTGCGGCACCTTGCCGCCCGAATGCTTTCGTCATTATTTAAAAACAGGATTACCTTTACCTGTTTCATTACAGCCGTGCGTTTGCTGCTTGGCTATCTTTAAAGCCAAAAACTTTAGCCAAATGGAAAATACTCGAAAAAGCCTTGAAAGTATTTGTCAGGAGATTCAATTGCATTTGGCCTATTGCCAACAATGGGGCATCAGTGAAGCGGAAATATTTGCCACCCAAGAAAGCGCCGCCTGTGTTGCCTATACCCGCTATTTATTGGATTGCGGTGCTACCGGCGGTTTTAGCAGAAATTTATGCAGCCATTACGCTCTTGTGCCGTAGGCTACGCACAAATTGCACGCTATATCACAGAAAACTACCCGCGCTTAGCCAATAATCCATATCAAACCTGGATCGATACCTATGCTTCGAGGCTTTTTCAGCAAGAAGCGGAAGAAACATCCGCCTTTTTCGACCGCACTTTGTGCCGACTTTACCCCGACTCAACAAAATCATATTCAACACATCTTTACGACGGCCACCCGCATGGAAATTGCCTTTTGGCAAATGGGGCTGATCTCGCTTAACCACAAAAAGGAGCTACAATGAAAAAACACGTTCTTTCAACATTGATTATCGGTGCGCTTTCGCTTAGTGTTCAGGCCGCAGAAAAACAAAAACTGTCTTTAATGCTGGATTGGTTTGTCAACCCGGATCACGCGGCGTTGATCGTCGCACAGCAAAAAAAGGCTTTTTGCCGAGCATAATCTGAGGTGGATATTATTGAGCCCGCCGATCCATCGCTACCGCCTAAATTGGTCGCTGCGGGCAAAACCGATCTCGCGGTGGATTATCAACCGCAACTGCATATTCAAGTGGATGAAAAATTGCCTTTAGTACGCATTGCGACGTTGGCGAATTCTCCGCCAAAATAGCTTAGTCACTTTGAAAAATAGCGGTATCAAAAACCTTAGCGGATTTGAAAGGGAAGAAAATCGGCTATTCCGTTAGCGGTTTTGAAACAGCGCTGTTGGATGCCATGTTGAAGTCTGCTAATTTAAGTAATCAAGATGTGCAACTGATTAACGTGAATTGGTCTCTCCCCCTTCTTTAATTAGCAAACAAGTGGATGCAGTTATCGGCTCGTTCCGCAATTTTGAATTGAACCAATTAGCCATTGAAGGTTATCAAGGCAAGGCGTTTTTCCCTGAACAGCATGGCGTGCCGACCTATGATGAATTAATTATCGTCGCCAATAAAGACAAGATTCATGAAGCGAAATACCAAAAATTTTGTCGGTGCACTACAACAAGCCACCGAGTACCTCAACGCACACCCGGAAGAAAGTTGGCAGCTTTTTGTCAGCTATAAACCGACAGAATTGGATAACGAACTCAATCGCCGTGCTTGGAAAGACACGCTGCCTTATTTGAGTAAACAGCCGGGTAGCTTTAATAAAGCAAACTATGAAAAATGGCGAACTTTTATGTTGCAACAAGGGGTTATTGAAATCCAAAACAGCAGTAGAACATTACGCCACGGAGCTGAAAAATAAGTAAATGCTTTACGATCAAAAAGTGCGGTCAATTTTTGACCGCACTTTTTATTTAGGCTCTACTACATGATTAAGCGAAACGTCTCACTTCGCCATTGCCTCGCAACGTTTTCTACACAACGCGGGCAAAGTGTCGAATGTTCCGGATTCACGCCGATTTTGTCGGAATAATGCCAACAACGTGGGCATTTTTCGCCTTGAGAACGAGCAACACTTACAGCAATCCCTCTAACTCGCCAACAGCCACATCTGCCGGTTTGTCTGCTAATGCTTTCACTTCAACTTTTTGACGTAATCAACACGAAACGTAATTCATCGCCCTAATTGTTCCAACAAGGTACGATATTCATCGTTAGCGTAAACGGTAACTTCCGCTTCCAAACCGCCGCCGATCACTTTGTCGTTACGGGCAATTTCTAATACGCGGTTCACTTCAGAACGCACTTTGATCAGTTGTTGCCAGTAAGCATCGTCTAATTTTTCGTTCGCGCCTAAGCCGAACAAGCCTTCGTAGAATTCTTCAGTGAAGACGAATTCTGCACGTGCGGTCGCCGTTTGCGGCAAACAACCCCAAACTTCATCCGCGGTAAAGGAAAGGATTGGTGCCATCCAACGTACCAACGCCTCTGCAATGTGCCATAAGGCGGTTTAGCAACTACGGCGCGCAAGGCTGTCCGCTTTGGTGGTGTATTGACGGTCTTTGATAATATCAAGGTAGAACGAGCCCATTTCCACCGAACAGAAACGCATTAAGCGTTGCACCACGGCGTGGAATTGATAGTTATCATAAGCGTCTTTGATTTCTTTTTTTGTGCATCTAAAGCACAAGCCACCGCCCAACGATCCAAGCTAATCATTTCTTCCGGTTTAACCGCATCACGTTGTGGGTCAAAACCGTTTAAGTTCGCTAACAAGAAACGCGCAGTGTTACGAATACGACGATAACTGTCCGCTGCACGTTTTAAGATCTCATCGAAACGGTCATTTCACCGGTATAGTCGGTAGAAGCCACCCATAAACGTAAAATGTCGCCACCGAATTTATCCATCACTTCTTGTGGCGTCACGATGTTGCTCGATGGATTTTGACATTTTGCGTCCTTGTCCATCTACGGTGAAACCATGAGTTAATACTTGTTTGTATGGTGCTTTTTTATCTGTTGCAGTTGAAAGCATTAAAGAAGACATAAACCAACCACGGTGTTGATCGGAACCTTCTAAATACATGTCGATATCTTGACCGTTAAATTCCGGGCGATTCGCCACCACAGAAGAATAGGTTGATCCTGAGTCAAACCATACGTCAAGGGTATCAGGCACTTTGCGATAGGTTTCTGCGTCCACACCTAATAATTCTTTTTCGTCTAAATCCCACCATGCTTGAATACCGGCTTTCTCTACACGTTTAGCCACTTCTTCAAGCAACTCTAAAGTACGTGGGTGAAGTTCTTCGGGTTTCTTTGTGCACGAACATAGGTCATTGGCACGCCCCAAGTACGTTGACGGGAAATACACTCAGTCTGGGCGGTTTTCAACCATTTTTCTCGATACGCGCTTGGCCCCAATCCGGAATCCAACGAACTTGTTTGATTTCACCTAAGCGCTTGCTGACGCAAGCCTTGTACTTCCATACCGATAAACCATTGTGGTGTTGCACGGAAAAAATAATTGGGGTTTTTATGACGCCAACAGTGTGGGTAGCTGTGTTTGATTTTTCTCAACTTTTAATAAATTGCCCTGTTTCTTGCAATTTTTCAACCACTAATGGATTTGCTTCAAATACGCCTTTGCCGGCAAAGAATTCAGTAGTGGAAAATAAATTTACCATCATTAGACACTAGAGCCTGCCATTGGTAAATCATATTGTTTACCCACGATAAAGTCGTCTAAACCGTGATCCGGCGCGGTATGTACTAAACCGGTACCACCATCGGTAGTAACATGATCGCCTAAAACCACCGGCACGGTGAAATCATAGAACGGATGGATTAAAGCGTATAACTCAAGTGCTTGACCTTTTACTGAACCTAAAAATTTCAACCTGTTCCACACCAACCGCTTTTGCCACGGATTCAACTAATTCAGCGGCTAAAATCACGCGTTCATCGCCTAACTGCACGAGGTTATATCTCCAATTCCGCATTCAAAGCGATACCGCGGTTAGACGGAATGGTCCAAGGCGTGGTTGTCCAAATTACCGCAGATAATTTGCCATGACCTTTTCCGACGGCGTTAAATTTCTCTTCAATTTCCACCGCACTTACAGCCGAAACGCACATAAATGGACGGAGAGACTTTGTCTTCGTATTCCACTCCGCTTCAGCCAAAGAAGAACCGCAATCCAAACACCAGTGCACCGGTTTAGATCCTTTGTATAAGTGGCCGTTAGCAATCACTTTACCAAGGGTACGAATGATGTTTGCTTCGGTATTAAAGTTCATGGTCAAAATAAGGATTATCCCAATCGCCCAACACGCCTAAACGGATAAAAGTCTTTTTCTGGCCTTCTACCTGTTCCGCGTGCATATTCACGACATTTTCGCCCGGAATTCAGCCGCAGAAATTTTCTCGTTTGGTTTGCCCACTAAGCCTTCTACTTTTCAATTCAATCGGCAAACCGTGACAGTCCCAACCCGGAATATAAGGAGTCAAAACCTAATGCGGTTTTGATTTAACAATAATATCTTTCAGAATTTTTATTCACCGCATGACCGATATAGAATGCTGACCGTTCGCATACGGAGGCCATCGTGCAAAATAAAGGATTTTTGCCTTTTTGAGGCTTCACGAATTTTTGATAAAGGTTTTCATACCAGTTTTTAACATCACAGGCTCGCGCTTGGCTAAATCACCACGCATCGGAAAGCCCGTTTCGGGAAGGTTAGGGTATTTTTATAATCAGTCATTTTATATTCCAGTGTTATGTAAAAATTAAAAATTTGTGTTCTAAAAAGTGCGGTCGGTTTTAAAGATGTTTTTCGCCGTTTCCACATCCTTCGCAATTTGATCTTTTTAAATCGTCAAAAGACGCAAATTTCATTTCATTGCGGATTTTGTGGCATAGCTCGACTTCCAACCATTGTCCATAAATATCGCCTTGAAAATCAAATAAATGTGCTTCTAATAATTGATTCACGCCATTGATGGTCGGGCGGGTGCCGATGTTCGCGACCCCATTAAAAACGCGCCGGATTTTAACCGCACAAAAACGCGAAGCGTTTTGAACGTCGGCTTGTTCGACGGCCCCGGAGGGGTGAATAATCGAGCTAGGCTCGATTATGAATACTCTAACCGCGTAAACCCCTTTGACCGGATTCACCTGACGATGCAAGCGAATGTTCGCGGTAGGAAAAGCCGATGGTGCGACCAAGCTGATTGCCATGAATCACGCGACCTAAAAATACGATAAGGACGCCCAAGTAATTTTTCCGCTAACGTTAAATCATCATTCGCCAACGCTTCGCGAATCGCTGTACTGCTAATTCGCAGCTCATCCAAGCAAAAAGCTACGGTTATCTTCGACGGTAAAACCAAACTTTTCACCGGCTTGTTGCAATAGTGCAAAATTGCCTTGGCGTTTGGCACCGAATTTGAAAATCATCACCGATACTCAAAAACTTAACGTTTAATGTGCGCACCAACCAATCTTCTATAAATTGCTCGGCCGGCATGCCCGCAAAAGTGCGGTCGAATTTTGCCACGATGACAATGTCCACGCCTGCTTGTTTGAGATAATGCAATTTGTCACGCAAACGCATTAAGCGCGCGGGGGCTTTTGTCACCCAGAAAAATATTCTCGCGGCTGGGGTTCAAACAACATAACCGCCATAGGCAAATTCAGCTCGTCCGCTTTTTGGCGTAAATGGCGCAAAATCGCCTGATGCCCTAAATGTACCCCGTCGAAATTGCCAGTGTCAGATGCAACCTTGCAAATTGTGCGGTATATTTCCCAAGCCACGAGATGAGTTGCATTACATCTGTTCCATTAAATTTCAATCAAAAATATTTCGGTATTATACGCATAAATCCATGCGCCACAAAAACTAATTTACGGCTAATTGGCCCCGCTTAAAATGCTGCTCTCGAATACCCAACAACAGCAACATTCCACCGTAAACTATCGCGGCTAAAACAATCAACCAAGCCAACCAATATACCCGGTTGAAAAAGCTCATGGCATTCCATTCGATCGCTTGGGCTGTTATACCAAACCAACAACCCCATCAGCGGCAGCAGCGCAAAAACTTTTTAGAAAAACACCGCACTTTGACGGCTGAAATGATAGATATCCGCTTTCGCCAAGCCACGATAAAGCAAGAAAGCGTTTAACGTCGCCGACATGGCAGAGGCACGTGCCAAGCCCACGTAGCTGAAAGGAATTGCTACACAGATTCGAACGCCATGTTGCTGACCATGGCGATGATGCCGATTTTCACCGGCGTTTTTGGTATCTTGGCGGGCGTAATAACCGTTGGCCAAAAATCTTGATTAACATGAAGCTCAGAAGCCCTGCGTTAAAGCCCCACAGGGGAATAAGAGGCGGCCTGAACATCGTTAAAGGTAAAAGCCACCGCGCATAAACAGCACGAGCAACATCGGTTGCGCCAACACGGCAATGCCGATCGCGGCAGGCACGCCGAGCAATAAAATCACGCGTACGCCCCAGTCCATTGTGTTGCGAAAATCCACCCGCACTTTGGCATTATCGTCACGGTTCACATGGTGGCGGGCAAGGGTCGGCAAAAATCACCGTAGAAATGGCGATACCGAACAATCCAGAGGAAACTCTAACAAGCGGTCGGAATAATATAGCCAACTGATGGAGCCGGTCATTAAGAAACTGGCGATAAAGGTATCAAGCAGCAAGTTGATTTGGCTCACGGAAACACCGAATAAGGCGGGGATCATCAGCGTGCGGATTTTCTTCACGCCTTCGTCATGCCACGCCCATTTTGGCTTCACCAATAATTTGGCTTGATATAAGAAAGGCAGTTGAAACAGAAATTGTAATAAACCGCCGAGAAAGATCCCGATAGCCAAGCCTAAATCCGGATTTTCCAATCTGCGGTGCCAGCCAAAGTGCGGTGGCAATCATGGCAATATTGAGCAACACCGGCGAGAACGACATCACGCCGAATTTGCCGATGGTATTGAGAATCGCACCGGACAGCGCAACGAAGGTCACGAACCATAAATAAGGAAAGGTGATTTTAAGTAACAACGAGGCTTGCGTGAATTTTTCCGCATTTGGCCCGTCATTCAACCAATCCACAAACCAACCTGTTCCGAAAATTGCTGCGACCACCGGCGAGCCGATCATCACTAATAACGTAACGACCGTGACCAAGCCTCCCAAGGTGCCGGACACTTTGCCGATAAATTCACGGGTTTTGGATAAATCACCGGATTTTTGATACTCCGCCAATACCGGCACAAACGCTTGTGAAAACGCCCCTTCGGCGAATAATCGACGGAGAAAATTAGGAATACGATTAGCGAATAAAAACACATCCGCCGCTGCACCGCGCACCGATTAAAGTGGCAATCACCACATCGCGAACCAACCCCAATACACGGGATACCAACGTCATGGCGCTCACGATAATGCCCGATTTTTAATAACCTCTTACTCAAAATACTGCACTCTATAAAAATAAAATTTTGCCCTAATTGTATAGAAATTTCGTTTTTACGCTATATTCTAAGGGAAAAACTGTTAAAATCCCGCGCACATCGTTTGGTGAGCCTATTTAGAAAGAGCTTGTTGAGAATAACGATGCCTACTTCGGTTGTGTCTCACCGAAATCAACACAAAATTCCCGTTGACAAATGTATAAGAAATCGGCATATTTACGCCCCTATTTTGTCACTATTAACTAACAAAAAATTTTTAGGAGTTTGACCTTGGCTAATATCAAGTCAGCAAAACGTGCGATTCAATCTGAAAAACGCCGTAAACACAACGCATAAATCCAACGCTCTATGATGCGTACTTACATCAAAAAGTTTATGCTCAAGTAGCAGCGGGCGAGAAAGTAGCAGCTGAAGTAGCATTCGTTGAAATGCAAAAAGTTGTTGACCGCATGGCTTCTAAAGGCTTAATCCACGCTAACAAAGCAGCCAACCACAAATCTAAATTAGCTGCACAAATCAAAAATTAGCCTAATTTTTGCCTTTATAATTTAAAGAGAAACCGCTCAAATGAGCGGTTTTTGTTTTCATTGAAATGGTAAAAATGTCGGTAAAAACCACCGCACTTTGCCTATCTCACCCTCCTACGCCGTTGATGAAATAATTTACTTCTCGATTGCGTGGTCTTATTTCTCAATACAGGCGTTTTTCTACCACATGAATACGGCTACGGCGGTAGTGGCTGAGGAAATAATGTAGACTGCTGGCAAACAACACGCCCACTAAAAACACAATAATAATTTCGCCATATAAAGCGATGAAAAATCTGATTAATCTTGCTTTTTGTCGATTGCCCGTATTTAGCATCAAAAGTCACGCGTAGAAAGCCTTCTACACCGTTAGACGAATAAATCGGTTCGACGATTTGTTGTGAGTCCGCCTCTTTGTCTTCCTGTTTATCCAATCCCAATAAACTTCGCATATCAGGGCGAATTCGTACTTTGCGCCAATAACTCACCATTACGCGCATAGAGAGGCGGCATCTAACACAAATTCTTCTTTCACAAAGTTATCCAAATTTTCCACCAGTCGTTCGGTTTTCGCGTTATTGACCAATAACATCGAGAACAAACTGGCTTAGTTGACGTGTCAGTAAATGGGACCATTCTGCCACTTGGTTTACGCTAGCAAAGTTGTGAACCGATTTTGAACTGTTTTTACGCCAAATAAAATGACCGCCATGATGCCCGCGCATAACAAAACAATGCCAAAGAACATCATAAATTTAATCATTTTTCTTTTACTAAATGCAAGTTATTTTCCCCAAAGGTGAATAAGTAAGCTAGAATAAACCGCCTTTTTGAAAACCGCTACAATTTACAGGATTTTTATGCAAACACAAAATCTGACCGACATCCTCAATCACTTTTCCGTCTCTCCCGGCACCACTGCTTGCCGACCAACCTTGTGAGTCAGCACAGGCGTTTATTCTCTACTCCGACAACCTAAATCTCTCAAAGTTACAGGCTTTTCAGCAAAAAGTGCGGTGAAAAATTTTTATGTTTTGCCGCGTGGAATCTGTTGCACAACACGGTGGTATTGCTCAAGGCAAGTGGAAAGCGGAAATGGATTGGTATTGCCCATGAATTAACACTGGATATTGCGTCGCCTAAACTTTCACGCCAGTTTGAAGCAAGCGGGATTATTGGTGATGGACATGGATTCCACCGCCATCCAAATTGAATGTATCGATGAAATCGCCAAACTCACCGGCACCGGTGACATGGTTTCCGCCATTACGGAACGTGCCATGCGTGGCGAGCTGGATTTTTAGTCAAAGTCTGCGCCAACGAGTTGCTACCTTAAAAGATGCACCGGAAGGCATTTTGCAAGAGGTCAAACAACATTTACCGCTGATGCCGGGATTGGTCGAAACGGTCAAAGAACTCAAAAATCACGGCTGGAAAGTAGCCATTGCGTCCGGTGGATTTATCCTATTTTGCCGAAGTATTACAACAAAAACTCGGCTTAGATTTTATTGCCGCCAACCAATTTGAAATTATTGACGGAAAACTCACCGGCAACGTGCAAGGCGCCATTGTGGATGCGCAATACAAGCGCAAACCTTACAACAGCTGGCACAAATAATTTAACATCGCAACTGAAAACACCGTGGCTATCGCGCGACGGCGCCAACGATCTCGCGATGATGCAAGTTGCCGATGTCGGCGTGGCTTATCACGCTAAACCAAAAGTACAACAATTGGCGCAAGTTATCGTCAATTTCACCGATTTAACCGCTCTTTTATGTATTTTTAAAGTGCAAACGACAAAATTAAATAAGGGAGAAAAACCATGCCATCATTCGACATTGTTTCCGAAATCAGCGGACATGAAATCCGCAACGCCGTGAAAACGCCAACCGCGAACTCACCAACCGTTGGGACTTCCGTAACGTACAAGCCGCGATTGAGATTTAACGAAAATGAAAGCATTAAAGTGAGCAGCGAATCAGATTTCCAAGTGGAGCAACTCATCAACATCTTTACGTAACGCTTGTATTAAACGTAACATCGAATCCACTTCGTTAGATATCCTGCCGACTATGAACACAGCGGCAAAACATACAGCAAAAGAAATCAAGCTGAAACAAGGCATTGAAACCGACATGGCGAAAAAGATCACTAGTTGATCAAAGACTCCAAAAATCAAAGTCCAAAGCCAAAATCCAAGGCGAGCAAGTCCGTGTTACCGGTAAATCCCGCGATGATTTACAAGCCGTGATTCAACTCGTCAAAAACAGCCGAACTGGGACAACCATTCCAATTCAATAATTTCACGATTAAAAACGCGTTCAAAAACGACCGCACTTTAATCATATAAGACCGCCTCAAAGTGCGGTCTTATTTTTATGTATTTTGGTTAGCCTTTTCGCTAATCAATCGGTGGCACATAAGTTCCGTTTTTAATCTCATCTTTAATACGCTCAGCCTCGTTCAGTACTGTGACAGCAAAGGCTTGCACATTTTCAATGTAGCAATAGGACTAAGTGTAGTCATTTTTAACGACTGCTTATCGCCCACTTTAGTAGCGCCAATATTGGCCTCACCGCGAGCAAAAAGCTCATCCGCCACATTTTTGGTTTAACGCATCCACAAATTCTGCCGGATAATCTTTTGGATTTACTCGGAATAACACTGAGGCAAATTGAGTCAGCACTAACATTTTCCAACCCCTCTGTGGCATTGATATAATTTTCCACCTGCTTAGAAAGATACACACCATGATCAATCATTGATGCATACAATGCTTCTCCCAAAGCATCTACCGTAAACCACAATTTCAAAGCATCAAAACGGCGGGTAGTTTGTAATGATTTTTGCCACTAAATTCGGCACGCCGTGCGCTCGTCATATTCGGAATTGAGGTAATCCGCCTTGTAATCGATAAAGCGATAATTAGTCTCCTCTTTCAGCAAAAATGCACCACAAGAAATGCTTTGGAAGAAATGTTTATGAAATCAAGAGTGATGGAATCGGCAAGTTCAATACCATCCAACAAATGTCGAAAATGCTTGGAGAGCAATAACGCCCCTCCCATGCGGCATCTACATGCAACCAGGTTTGGTATTGATCGGCAAAGTTGACTAATCGCCTTTAAATCATCAATAGCCCCCTGCATCTGTGGTGCCTGCAGTGGCTACGATACAGGCTACAATTTTGCCATCTGCATTAAGTTTGGCGAGGGTTTGTTCAGAAACTATATCCATTTGAGCATTGTGGTTTGTCGGCACCGTCACCACAGACTGAAAGCCCATGCCCATCACTTGCCATATTTTTGTACGGAAAAGTGTGCATTTTCAGAACACACCACTTTCACCTTTGCCATGGCTTCTGGCGGAATACCGTTTTTCTGTACCGACCATTCACTGCCATCGGCGTTTTTTCCAATGCTTGGCAATTGCCCAATCACGCGCCAATAGCACTCGCATGAGATTAGATTGAGTACCACCTGAGGTAAACACACCCGATGTCCCTTTGTCATACCCCACTTTTTGACGAAGCCAGTTAATCAAATGCTCTTCCATAATAGACCCCGCCGGCTTTGATCCCAAGAGTCCATAGATTGATTGGCTGCATTATCAGCACTTCAGCAATTTGGCTGGTTACCAAGGTCGGGCAATGCAAATGCGCCAACGAATGCGGATGATGCACTTTCAAACTTGGAGCTAAGAAAATATCTACCATGTGCTAACGCATTTTCTATGCCCACGCCCTGCTCTGTAGGATGAAAACCATCAATTAAGGCTCGCATCTGTTTTATTGAACCACCGGTGTGCATTTTCTCATTTTTAAGCCAAAAGCAGCCGCACTTACGGCCTTTTGCCATAGCATTTTCGTAGTCGGCAATAGATTGTGGATCACTACAAAAAGAGATTGTTTTGTGTTTTGAGAGAGTTGTCATTTTAATTTCCGTAAGGGGCGGAGCAACATATCCGCAGAAAACATTGACAAAAAGTAGAGCGAACATCATAGCCCGCCCTCAACAAATGGGGATTAACCACGCACCGTGTTTAATGCTTCGGCACGATTTCGTGAAAAGCGTTTGATGAACTCTTCGCATTCCGCTTGGTTAATATTGACGGCGCACAGCACGCGCACCACATTACCGCCACGGCCACCGCGCTCTAACAATAATTTGTTGTTAAAACAGGCCTTTTGGATAGCCACTGCAAGTTCACCATCCTGTGGATAAGCCCCTGTACTATCTTGCGCCTGACGTTCATCTACAATATCGATCCCCATCATCAAGCCCCTGCCACGTACATTACCGATACAAGGATAAGTTTTAGCCAGTTCACGTAACGCATTGGTTAAGTATTCGCCACGCTCTTTCGCGTTTTGTGCAAGGTTTTCATCCCGCATAATTTTTAATGAGGAATAACCTGTCGCCATGGCCAGTTGATTGCCGCGAAATGTCCCCGTATGTCCTGCCGGCAACCAAGCATCATATTCTTTCTGATGGCAAGCACCGCTAACGGCAAACTGCCACCAACCGCTTTGGACATCACCACAATATCAGGCTCAATACCTGCATGCTCAAAGGCAAACATTTTTACCGGAACGACAAAAACCTGCCTGAACCTCGTCCACAATCATTAAAATACCGTGTTTTTGTGTTACTTCACGTACTTTTTGCAAAAATGAAATAGGTGCCGGTACAACACCTCCTTCCCCTTGAATAGCCTCAAGAATCACCGCCGCAGGTTTTACCATGCCGCTTTCGACATCTTCAATGAAATTCTCGAAATAATGTTCAACTGCTTTTTGCACCGGCTTCGCCACCAATACCAAATGGACAACGATATTCGTGCGGATACGGCATAAATTGCACACCGGGCATGAGATTTTGCACGGCATTTTTGCGCCTAAATTACCGGTAACGAAAGCGCGCCATGAGTCATGCCGTGAAATCCCCCGGAGAACGCAATCACATTAGCGCGCCCGGTATAGGTTTCTGGCTAATTTAATAGCCGCTTCATTGGCATCTGCACCGGAAGGACCGGTAAATTGCAGGATATATTTATTTTAGGAAAAATGATAACAACTCTTCACTAAACGCATCTTTCAAACGGTAAGTTAGCAATCTAGAGTGTGCAAAGCGTAATCCGCTGTCTAACACATCTTGAATTGATTGCATTAACACGGGGGTTGCTAGACTCTAAGGCAAGCGTACCCGCACCGGCCAAAAATCCAGATATTCATTACCTTCAACATCCGTCACCCAACAGCCAGTGGGCTTTAGTATAGGCAAAAAGGCAATTTGCGCGGATAGCTACGTACATTGGATTCCATCACATCTTGACGATTCAAGAAATATTGATTTGAAGCAAGAACTGCTTTCACAGGGGTAGAATAGTCATTTAAGATAAAACCTTCTAAAAGAGGTGAAAAATAAGTCGGGTGCCTTGCGGGAAGCTCTAAGCTTTTCTGCCGTAAACAACAGAGATCATGGGGCATTTGACTCGACTATCTTATAAAAAAGCGTTTCAGCTGTTTTTACCCTAATTGCCCGTAAAGAATGGGCTAGTTGGAAACAGTTTTGATATAGGGGTTGATAACAAAACTGGGTCATTTTTACATTCATTTAACGAAAGGAAATGCGTCTAAACCAAAACAACCTTTTCTACACGACAGATCAGACCTGTATCACTTTGATAATGTGAGTAGCAACTTAGCACGCACATTGAGCCTTTCTACCTTTTTCGCCACAATACGCTACTATTTTTATTCCACGTAAAACGAGACTATGTCAGAAATTGATCACTGTTAGCTGGCAATCCCAGGCGATAACATACGCAGACACCCGCCACAATGCCGGAGAATGGTTAATTGAGCGTTTAGCGCGACGGTTTAATGTCACATTAAATGCGGAAAATAAATTTTTCGGGAATGTGGGAAAAACGCTGATGAATGGCAAAAGAAACCGTGGTGCCGACAACCTTATGAATTTAAGCGGCAAAGCGGTAGGCGCATTGGCAAATTTTTATCGTATCAAACCCGAAGAAATTTTTAGTCCTGCATGATGAGTTAGATTTACCGCCCGGCAGCGTTAAACCTGAAATTGCGGACATGAGCTCACAACGGCAAAAGATACGTTGCCGCATTGGGCAATAACAACAATTTTTATCGTCTGCGTATTGGAATCGGTCACCGGGACACCGTGATTTAGTGGCGGGTTATGTGTTAAACAAACCGTCACCAAGTGAGCGCGAAGCACTTGAAAAGCCTTGATGAAGCTGCAAATTGCGTGAACTGCTTTTTCAAAGACGGCATCGTCAAAAGCTACCAATCGGCTGGAATAGTTTTAAAATTTAGGGACCATGAAAAAGTGCGTTAGTCATCATAGCAAGCACTGTTAGATCGTGGATGTTCTGCCAAAGCAATACTTGTCTCAGAGGTTAATTACGACCCCAAAGAAGAAGCTCTCGAGTTCGTGTATATCAATCTCATCGAAATGGAACAACCAAAGTTGTTAGTGATTTAACGTGCAAAGATGCGCAAAACGATAGAGCAGGTCAGCCAAAACCCTCATCGTGACAATAGACAGTTGGGCCGGTTTACCAAAAGAACTCTCAAAAAGTGTGGAGGGTAGGCATTCCCTCACAGAACAAAGCGCAGCACTAGAACGTTCGCCAAAGCTTATGAGACGGATTCTTTTATTGAACAAGTCATTCCTGCCAATGTGCCCACCATTATACGAGGGAAGCGAGTACTTTCATCGCCAGCTGTCAAATTATTGAGAATCTCACACTCAAGCGGGAAAAGACTATGAAATTCAATACGGTTCTGACAGTAAATATTGCAGAATGTTTATTCATGAGATCGAGCCATTATCAAATCAAAAGATAAGAAAACAAAATTCAAGCAACATCTCAGGAAAAGAAGTCTGACACAAAAATGCGATCTCACCACATTTAAGTCAAAATAGGGAAAATTATGGGATCTCAAATGTGGTATCGTGGGCCTGCCGAATGTGGGCAATCCACACCTCCTTTCAACGCTTTAACCAAAGCTTTGGCATTGAAGCGGCAAACCATCCGTTTTGCACACTGGGCCATACCGGCGTGGTGCCAGTTACTGCCGGATCCGCGTTTAGACGCCTTTAGCAGAAACTCGCCAAACCTGAACGTGCGTATTACCAACTACCATGGAATTTCGTGGATATTGCAGGTTTGCGGCCGGCGCCAGTAAAGGCGAGGGGTTTGGGGGCAACAAATTCTTAGCCAATGGTCCGTGAAACAGACGCCAATGGCCATAAAGTCAGTCACGTTGTTTTGAAAAACGGCGATATCGCACACGTTGCGGGCAAAATCGATCCGTTAAATGGATATTGAAACCATCAACACCGAACTGGCGTTAGCAGATTTAGACAGCTGTAGAACGTGCGATCTCAACGTTTACAAAACGTGCTGGTATGGCGGCGATAAAGATGCGAAAATTCGAGCTTTCCGTGATGGATCTACCAGCACTTTCTGAAGCGGGCATGATTCGTTCTGTGCCGTTGGACAAAGACGAAATTACTAGCAATTAAAAGCTATACCTCAACCCAAAACCGACCATGTACATCGCTAACGTGAACGAAGACGGTTTTCAGGGTCAGACTCCATACCTCGACAAAGTCCGCGAATCGCCGGAAGAAGGTTCTGTCGTGGTGCCGGTGTGCCGCAACTGGAAGCGGAAATCGCTGAATTGGATGATGATGAAAAGCTCGAATTTTTACAAGACCTCGGCATTGAAGAGCCGGGCTTAAACCGTGTCATTCGAGCCGGTTATGCTCTTTTAAATTTACAAACTCACTTTCACTGCCGGCGTGAAAGAAGTACGCGCATGGACTGCTTCTCTGCTGGCGCCACCTGCACCGAAAGCCGCGGCAGTCATCCATACCGACTTTGAAAAGGCTTTATCCGCGCTGTCATTGCCTACGACGATTTCTTATCCAATACAAAGGTGAAAACGGTGCCAAAGATGCAGGTGCGCGTGGCGATTGGAAGGGAGAGATATATCGTGCAAGCACGGTGATGTGGATGCGTACTTTTAGATTTTAATGTTTAAAACACTCAAAATTGACTGCACTTTTGAACAAGTGCGGTATATGATGTGGGTAAAAGCATTCGGATATCAAGCAACGCTTTCACACGGAGCAATACAAGCATGGCGGATGTAGCCAATCGGTTGACAGGAGCGTTGGACAATGATGAAAATGCAAATGCCTGCCAGCCTCCCCAGAAATATATAAGGATGTCCCATGCCTACCCTCGCTAAATCAAAACGCCATTATGTGCGATCTGCAAAATCAACCTCTTCACCGAACGTGGTATAGAACTGCTATTTGCCGCGCCAACCGGCGCCAAAAATTAACATTGTGGGCGCGGGCACATGGCGTAAAAGCAGAGTACAAACCCGTTTATATTGAACGACAAAAGCGGGCGTGACCGCCTGCGTGAGTGGTTAGGTGGATCGTGAGATCTTTCAGGTCATCATTCCGATCGATTTTGCCGTCATTCCGATGGTGATTTTTACTATCCTGGCAAAGGTAAACCGAGATTTGCCGCCACGCAAAGCCTTTTGCGGAGAAATGGCATCCGCTCATTTTGGCAGACTTACCGAATATCGAGCTGGACTATTCTGATCGGCCAATATGCACAACATATTACTTACCGGAAAACACGCTAAACGTAACGGAAACCGTATTACGCAAAATTTCTACCGCACTTTTGCCGTTAGTTCACCCTTCCGCCGCGTAATCAGCTTTCGGTTGGCGAGCATCCAGTGGTCGGAGCAAGAAGTCGCCAAGATTACAACAACTGTAAGTACAAAGAAACTCTTAATCCCGCCAATTGTACTCACATCATTTTCTAGGCAAACAGAGCCTGTCACACGACAGGCCAAATTTGGAACAATTCGATTAGATCCGAGTTACCGTCAAAGCAAATGCGGTACTCAAACTACCAGTTCTGATGCAGATGGTAAAACTCACGACAATTAATTTGTCCTCAAATTCAGAGGAATTTTCGCGACGATCTTGCTGCAGCTACCGCAGCACCGGAGGAAACGCCACAAATGCCTTCTTCGGCCATTAAACGGCGCTGTTGCAATGGCGGTGTCGCCATCACGGTTTCTACGCGGTCAATTTTAATGAAAGATCGAGATTTTTCGGAATAAAGCCGGCGCCGATCCTCGAATTTTATGTACCCGCTTAAACTTGACCGGCAAAGGTTTGTGTGATCACCGGGGATTCGGCGGTTCAACCGCAACAGAGGTAATTTGTTTGCCGTGATCCAATTTAATGGCGCGGGAAATACCGGTAATAGTACCGCCTGTGCCAACACCAGCAACGACAACATCAACTTTGCCTCGGTAGTCTTCCAAATTTCTTGACCGGTTGTTTTGCGATGAATGTCAGGGTTTGCCGGATTTTCAAATTGTTTTAACATCACATAACGATTCGCGTTGGACGCCACAATTTCTTCTGCCTTGGCAATAGCGCCTTTCATACCTTTAGCGCCTTCGGTTAACACCAAATTTACACCTAAAGCCGCGCAATAAACGTTTACGTTCGCGCTCATGGTTTCAGGCATGGTTAAGGTGATTTTTATACCCACGAGCAGCCGCCACATACGCCAAAGGCGATTCCGGTGTTACCGCTGGTCGCATCCACGATTTTCTTTATCTTGGGTTAAAACCCCGTCTTTTTCCGCTTGCCATACCATGTTGGCACCGATACGGCATTTTACGCTGTAACGTGGGTTACGACCTTCGATTTTGACAACGATGTTGCCGTTACCGAAATGTTTTAAACGCACTAATGGGCGTGATTGCGCGATGAATAAAATTATCGTTATGAAATCGTCATGTGATTTTGTTCTCCCAATGAACTGACTGAGTAGCGTATCACAGGCTGAAAGTGGTGCTATTTTTATCACAAGATGTTCTTCTCAAAAATACCGAATTCTTCTGTTGATAACGCTAGCTATTTAGGCACCAGTCTGTCCGTTGCTTTTTAGACGGTTTCTCCAACGGCATATTCGCTCGCACCGCTTTGTGGCGCTTGTGGCAAATTTAAAACAAATGGCGATATTCTTTCACCCACATGGCCGTTGCCCCATGCATGCCACCGGAATCACTACCAAAGTTAACAATCGGTACCAACATACATAAAGACACCAATCCACCCGAAAATGTCACCGTCATGTTGCGTTTCATCGCTAACTCGTTTTTCATTAGTCCGAAAGGAACTTTATGGTTATCGAAAAGGGTAGTCGCAATATTGAATGGCCATCATCCATGCGGAAAATAAAAACGTGACCACAGGAATCACCGTCTGTCCGATTAACGGAATAAAACTTAATAAAAACAAAGCAATAATTTTGGCAGACTATAAACCACTTTTTGCCATTCCCGTGCCAACATACGCAGTGTATCCTTTCACAAAATCCCATAAGGAATCATTGAAATCTCTTCACCGGTCATTATTTTTCTCGACCTTTTCGCCAATAAACCCATTAAATGGCGCGGCAATAAAACCGGATAAAGTAGCACAAAAATGAAATAATACAGTACTAAAATCATGCCGATAATGAGTATCGGCAAAATGCTTTCAGCCAACCAACAGCAAGAAGGCACATAATCCATCAGATTGCTGACAACGTCTTTGATTTGGAAGACAAAAGGACAAATAAACACCACTAGTAATAGGACATTTAATAACACCGGCATGACGGCAAAACGACGTAAACCTTTTTGCTGAGATCAAAGTGCCAACCGGTCACAAAATATTCAAAAACCCAGTTTGATTTCCTGTTGATTTTAACATAAATTTCCCCTAACAGAAAGAGGCTCAGAATACAAAGTGCGGTGATCAATAAATAAGCAGACCCTATCATCAATTTCTTAAAAACATGATAGACTTACAGCCCAATTGCGTTAATTTTGTATGATTGGAGAATCGGGACAATGGATTTTAAATACAATTTTGATTATTTTAGGGGTAATTGCCCTGCTCGCCTTAGTTGCACATGGCATTTGGTCAAATCATACGAAAGAAAATCCCAATATCCAAAATGCCAATACATTCTCACAAAATCGCCAACCGAATCGGTTTCACTGCGCCAAATCAAGCGGCCAAAACCGTCTGCAGAACCGCCGATTGCCAATAAAGCCCGCACACAGTTTTGCTGGAAGAAAACCCTACCACAACAGCAAAACTTAGATTTTCGATGCAACAGCGACAAACAACACGGAAACGCCAATCCATTGAACGCGCGGTCGAATGAAATTAAAATTACGTTTGCCAAACAGCTGGCTACCCAATAGTGTTGAAACTCAATACCAAGCCTCACAGCCGACGCAACCGACAGCTTTCGCCCAACCTGAACAACCGTCTGAAACATCAAGCACAACGGCGCAAAGTGGCGTGCAATTCCAATCTTATGCAGATACAAACCGTGTGTCCATACGACGCAAATGGAAGAAGAATATCAAACGCCGACCGTGTCTTTTAACGCCGGTGGAAACAGAATCAGCTCATGAAGAAGTATCACAAAACAGTATGTTGCGGAAGACGACTGGAAAATAACGCCCGAAAGGCGATAAACCGCCGTTTATTATGTTGTATGTGGTGGCGCCGGAAAGACCGTGAATTTCACGGGGCCCGCTTAGCCGAAGCCTTAGAAGGGGCCTCGGGTTTTCTTTTTCGGCGAGGCGTCACATTTATCATCGTCATTTTAGATTTAACTCCTTCCAGTCCCGGTGTTGTTTAGCTTTAGCAAACTTACGCCAACCGAAAATACCTTTCTAATCCTTATGATATGGAAAACTTTCTACTGTCGGCATTGTGCTATGTTTATGGAACTACCGTCTCCGGGCAATGACACCGTGAACTTGAAAAACCATGATTCGTGCCGCACGCAATTTAGCGGATGAACTGGGCGGCTTCGTGTTAACGGATAAACAAGAAATCTTTAACGATCACGCTGAACAGGAATATTTGTCCAAGGTGGCTTAATCCATCGCAACAGCTTAAAAACGTTTTTCTAAAATGACCGCACTTTCGGCTCACTGAGCACCTAAAAAGTGCGGTCGTTTTCGATTATTTTATGGAATAACAGTGACAACTTCAACCCAACGACAAATTGACGATCTCAGAAAAACCCTGCGTTATCACGAATATCAATATCATGTATTAGACGAGGCCGCAAATACCCACGACAGCGAATACGACTGACTTGTTTCATCCGCTCAAAGCCTTAGAACAACAACTATCCCGAGCTGATCACCGCCGATTCGCCGACCCACGCGTAGGCGCGCGACCATTATCGGGTTTGCGCAAATTAAACATGAACTTCCGATGCTCTCGTTGGATAACGCCTTTTCTGATGAGAGTTTCTGGCCTTCGTGAAACGTATTCAAGATCGTTTGGGACTTGTGCCAGAACCATTGACATCTGTTGCGAACCTAAATTGGACGGATTGGCAGTCAGTATTTTTGTATGTGAATGGCGTGCTACCAAGCGGCAACCCGTGGCGATGGCACAACAGGCGAAGACACATCGCAAGCAGTCGTACCATTCGTAACATATCCGTTGCAACTACTAACAGATAATCCGCCAGCACGCTTGGAAGTACGTGGTGAAGTGTTTGTGCCGACAACGGTTTCGAGCGCCTAAATGAGACGCGCCTTGGAACAGGGCGAAAAACTTTGCTAACCCGCGTAATGCGGCAGGTTCCTTACGCCAATTGGATCCGAAAATCACCAGTCAGCGCCCGCTCGTGTTCAATGCTTACGTATCGGCGTCGCCTAAGGGATAGACTTACCGCCGACTCATTTTGAACGCCTACAATGGCTCAAATCCGTTGGGATGCCGGTAAATAGCGAGATCCGTTTGTGCGACGGCATCGAAAACGTGCTGAATTTCTACCGCACTATGATGGAAAAACGCAGTTCCTTGGGTTGCAGACATTGACGGCACGGTATTAAAAAGTCAATGACATTGAGTGCAACAAAGACTGGGCTTTATTTCCAAAGCACGCGCGTTGGGCAATTTAGCTACAAGTTCCCTGCCCAAGAAGAACTGACAGTATTAAATGACGTGGAATTCCAGTCGGTCGAACGGGTGCCATCACGCCTGTAGCCAAGTTGCAACCGGTATTCGTTGCCGGTGTGACGGTAGTAACGCAACCCATAGCGGCGACGAGGATCGAGCGTCTCAACATTGCTATCGGCGATACGGTGATTATTCGTCGCGCCGGCGATGTGATTCCACAAATTATTGGCGTCGTACACGATCGCCACCCATGCCAATGCGCGCCAAATTGTCTTTCCGACTCATTGTCCGGTGTGCGATTCCTTAATTGTTCGCATTGAAGGCGAAGCGGTGGACGTTGCACCGGCGGGTTTATTCTGTGCGGCACAACGCAAAGAAGCGCTAAAACATTTCGTCTCACGCAAAGCCATGGACATTGACGGTGTAGGCGCCAAGCTGATTGAGCAACTGGTGGATCGCGAATTGGTTTCATACCCCGGCAGATTTGTTCAAGTTGGATTTAACCACACTCACCCGCTTGGAACGTATGGGGCCAAAAATCGGCTGAAAATGCGTTAGCCAGCTTAGAAAAAGCTGAAACACGACCCTCGCCCGTTTTATCTTTGCGTTGGGTATTCGTGATGTGGGTGAAGCCACCGCATTAAATCTGGCAAACCATTTCAAAACCTTAGGAACCTTACAAAATGCCGATTTAGAACAGTTAAAACAAGTGCCTGATGTGGGCGAGGTGGTCGCGAATCGCATTTTTGTGTTCTGGCGCGAAGAACACAATGTTGCGGTGGTGAATGATCTCATCGCTCAAGGCGTACATTGGGAAACTGTTGAAGCGCAGGAAGTGAAAGAAAATCCGTTCAAAGACAAAACCGTGGTGCTCACCGGCACACTTTTCCCAAATGGGACGCAACGATGCCAAAGCGCTGTTACAACAACTCGGTGCCAAAGTCAGCGGCAGTGTTTCAACCAAAACTGACTATGTTATCGCCGGTGAAGCAGCAGGTTCCAAACTCAGCAAAGCGGCAGAATTAGGCGTGCAGGTGTTGAGTGAGGAGGAGTTTTTGGCGTGGGTTAATGGATAAAGTGTAAAGACAGAAATCCATTTATCCCAAAGCATAAGGACAGAGCATAAAAGCCTGTCCCTAAAAACATATAGAAAAATGACTCACAATCAAATCAAGTTCGGTTGTTCGTCCCAGAAGGGGCCGTTGGCAAAAGCTAATAGTTTCAAAATCCGTTGGATTTTGTGACCGCACTTTCAGTGACCCTATTCGGCAATCCGTTCTTTATAATGCAACCGGCAGACCGATAAATAACTGTCGTTGCCACCAATTTGAATTTGATCCCCTTGTTTGACGACCTCGCCTTGCTCATTTAAACGCAATACGAAATTGGCTTTACGTCCGCAATAGCAAATGGTTTTAAGCTCTTCCAGTTGATCCGCCCATGCCAGTAAATAGCGACTCCCTTCAAAAAGTTCTGCTTGGAAGTCGGTGCGCAAGCCATAACATAAAACAGGAATTTTTAGTTTATCCACCACATCGCTCAGTTGATAAACCTGTTCTTTGGTTAAAAACTATGCTTCATCCACCAAAATACAATGCAACGGCTCTTTTCGTTAAGTGTTGTTTAATTTCTGCAAATAAATCGGTGTCACGTGCGAAGGTGTTCGCCTGTTCACTGATACCGATACGGGAAGTAACGCGTCCGGCGCCAAAACGATCATCACTGGCGGCCGTATAAACCAGCGTGTTCATATTGCGTTCACGGTAGTTATGGGAAGATTGCACAAAGTTGTCGATTTTCCCTGCATTCATGGTGGAATAATAAAAATACAGCTTGGCCATAATTATTTAAGCGCCCATTTCCAAAAAGTAATAGCAGATAAAACCGGTTAACGGCGGTAACGAGGCGAGAATAAAACACCGATAGTGGTGCGTGCACCAACCATCTTCCCTACCTCCGTTAAGAAATCGATGAGGGACGTCTGTCGGCGTAGTAAACACAAAAAGCCAATAATTGCCAACATAACGAAGCAGCCGATTCCGGCGGCACGCATTGCTCTGAATTTAATGTTGTCCATAATATTTCCTTGAATGAAGTGCGGTCAAAAACGTTTAAATTTTTGACCGCACTTTGATGTAGCATCGGGTTAAACGGCGGTTAATTCAGTCATTGCCCAACGCGGACGCACTTCGATGGCCAAATCTTGCTGCTGTCCTTGTTTTTAAACGTGAAAAAACCGGCATAGGGCAATCATGGCGCCGTTATCGGTACAAAAATTGCGGTTGCGGGTAAAACACTTCACCACCTAATTGTTGCATCAGCTCCGCTAAGGTTTGGCGCAACTGTTTATTGGCGCTCACGCCGCCGGCAATCACTAAACGCTTCAAGCCCGTTTGTTTTAACGCACGCTTGCATTTTGATTGCCAACGTGTCCACCACAGCCTCTTGGAACGCATAAGCAATATCCGCTTGCTTTTGCTCGGTTAATTCCTCTTCTTCTTGCATCACTTGGTGAAGCGTATTGGCGGCAAAGGTTTTTAAGCCGGAAAAACTAAAAATCCAAACCTGGACGATCGGTCATCGGGCGTGGAAAGGCAAAACGATTCGGCGTGCCATTTGAAGCTAAACGGGCTAATGCCGCCCCGCCGGGATAATCTAATCCGAGTAATTTTGCCGTTTTGTCAAACGCTTCCCCTGCAGCATCATCAATAGATTCGCCTAATAATTCGTAGCGTCCGACGCCGTCCACACGCACCAATTGAGTATGTCCGCGGACACCAACAACGCCACAAAAAAAGGAAAGTGCGGTGGATTTTCTTCCAACATTGGCGCCAGTAAATGCCCTTCCATGTGATGTATACCGATCGCCGGTACATTCCACGCATACGCCAAAAGATCGCGCTACGGTTGATCCCGACTAACAATGCGCCGACTAAACCGGGGCCACTGGTATAGGCTACGCCGTCAATGTCTTTGGCGGTAAGATTGGCCTCTTGTAAGGCGGCTTGTAATAAGGGGCAGTTTGCGGATATGATCGCGCGAGGCGAGTTCCGGCACAACGCCGCCATAATCGGCATGCAACGCAATTTGCGTGTGTAACTGATTGGCAATCAAGCCTTTTTCTTCATCATAAATGGCAACGCCCGTTTCATCACAGGACGTTTCTATGCCTAAAATTCGCATTTTGAATCTCTTTTTACGCTGTTCAATGAGGCTGAATTTTACCTTTTTACAAGGATTTAACCAGTTTTCAAACGGGATTTTGCGGAAAAAGGCGAATCTTTCCTTTACTTTCATGGTGACTTTTGGATTAAAAATTGCGACCTTTATTGAATCTGCCATGACTTGTAGCAACAAATAAATTTTAAATTGCAATTAAATTAATTAAACTCATTGAGGTGATTGGCTTATGCCTGTAATTAAAGTTCGTGAAAAATGAATCCTTTGACGTAGCATTACAGTCGTTTCAAACGCTCTTGCGAAAAAGCTGGTATCTTTAGCAAGTTCGTGCTCGTGAATTCTACGAAAAACCAACAACGATTCGTAAACGTGAAAATGCAACCCGCGCAAAACGTCACGCTAAACGCGTAGCTCGTGAAAACGCACGCAACACACGTTTATACTAATTAACAGTATTTTTAACTCGAGTTATAAAAACCGTGAATCTTCCGAGGGCTCACGGTTTTATTTTCTCTCAATCTCATCAGTTAGGCTCATATTTCGTTCACAATAAGAGGCAGAATACTCGATGAAAGGCACCATTCCACGTACATTTATAGACGATATCTTAACTAAAGTTAATATCGTTGATCTGATCAATTCAGAGTCAAACTGAAAAAAAGCCGCCGTGATTATCGGGCGTGCTGTCCGTTTCACCATGAAAAAGACCCTTCTTTTACCGTCAGCGATAAAAAGCAGTTTTATCATTGCTTCGGTTGTGGTGCGCACGGCAACGCGATTTCCTTTTGATGGAATATGACAAGCTGGAATTTGTGGAAGCAGTGGAAGAACTGGCCGGTTTTTCTTGGGTTGGAAATTCCTACGAAAAACGACCGCACTTTAACGAGAACGGCAAGCAAGTCGGCTATCAAACCAAGCGTAATCTGTATGAATTAATGCAGGGAAATCGCCAAATTTTATCAGCAACAATTGCCGTTAAATATTCCTGCGCAAAGTTATCTGCAACAACGTGGTTTATCAGCGGAAATTATCGAACGTTTTCAAATCGGTTACGTGCCGAATGCCATGGATACCGTTTATCGCCAATTCGGTAAAAAACCCGGAGAAGAGCAACAAAAAACTGTTCGATTTAGGCATGCTATCACGCAACGATCGCGGCAATGTGTACGACAAATTTCGCAATCGGATTATGTTCCCGATTCGCGATCGTCGAGGTCGCACCGTGGCTTTCGGCGGACGCGTGTTAACCGATGAGAAACCGAAATATTTGAACTCGCCGGAAACCGTGACCTATCACACAAGGCGGTGAATTGCAGTTTATTTGAAGCCCTACAAGCTGACGATTCACCACAAAAATTACTGGTTGTTGAAGGTTATATGGATGTGGGTGGCGTTGGCCCAATTCGGTGTAGATTACGCCGTGGCCTCTTGGCACATCAACAACCTCGAGCAAATTCAATTACTCTTTCGCTCAACAGAACAAGTGATTTGCTGTTATGACGGCGATCGCGCGGGGCGTGATGCGGCATGGCGAGCCTTAGAAAATGCACTGCCTTATTTGGAAGACGGCCGTCAACTCAAATTTATCTTTTTACCTGACGGCGAGGATCCGATACCTTTTATTCGCCAATTTGGCAAAGAGGATTCGAGGAATATCTCAATAACGCACAATCTTTAAGTGAATTTTTATTTGCTCATTTGACGCCACAAGTGGATTTCTCCAGCAAAGAAGGGAAAAACAAACTGGCGGCATTAGCAGTACCGTTAATTAAACAAATTCCGGGCGATATGTTACGTTTGGATTTGCGTAACACGTTGGCAAAAAAACTGAGGGATTCTCGATCCGACGCAACTGAAAGCCTTGTTCCAAATCAACAGAAAAACAGAAAACACACCGACAGCCCAACCGATACAATTTAAGCGAACCCCCAATGCGTGTGCTGATCGCATTGCTGTTACAAAAATCCGGAATTGGTGAAATTTGTACCCGATTTGGAATCTTTTCGTTCGTTAAATGAGCCGGGCTACGATTTGTTTGCAGAAATGACCGCACTTTGCCGTGAAAAAGTGGGTATTAGTTCCGGACAACTGTTAGAACACTGGCGCGATACACCTCAACAAAATACGCTTGAAAAAAACTGGCCACATGGAACCATTTGGTTGAAGAAGACAAGATTGAAGATACCTTCCGCGAAACATTACGTTATTTTTATCTACAGATCATTGATAAACGAATAAATTGGCTAATTGCTAAGGATCGTAGCGAAGGATTAAATCTTGATGAGAAAAAGAACTTTCAACATTGTTGTTGGTAAAAACGCGAAAAAGAACACGAAAGAAATAGTTAAACCGAAGGAAGAATGCTAAAAATCTTGGCGTTTTATCTTCACTAAATTAAAGTAAGCAAGGCGGATATCAAATATGGATCACAAATCCACAATCTCAATTGAAACTACTCATCGCCCAGGGAAAGAGCAAGGCTATTTAACGTATGCCGAAGTCAATGACAGCCTGCCCTGAAGAAACTCGTCGATGCCGATCAAATTGAAGATATCATTCAAATGATCAACGACATGGGGATTCAGGTGTTGGAGACCGCACCGGATGCCGATGATCTGATGCTCAATGAAACGATTACTGATGAAGATGTCGTTGAAGAAGCAACACAGGTGTTATCCAGCGTTGAGGCCGAGTTAGGCCGTACAACCGACCCTGTGCGCATGTATATGCGTGAGATGGCAGTGTGGAATTGACTTTACCCGCGAAGGCGAAATTGATATTGCTCAAACGTATTGAAGAAGGTATCAATGAAGTACAAAGTGCTGTTGCCGCTTATCCTGAAGCGATCACTTATTTAATTGAGCAATATGAATTAGTCGAAAGCGGCAATGTTCGCTTAGCTGATTTAATTACTGGCTTTGTTGATCCAAACGTATTGAGCAGATCTGATGCCCCCGACAATTAGATGAAGATTTTGATTCTGACGAAGAACATGAAGCAGATGTCAGCGAAAATGGATTAGATGATGAAAGTGAAGATGAAGAAGATGGCGAAGAAAACAGTAGTGATGATGCCGATAGCGATAACAGCATCGACCCTGAAGTTGCATGCGAAAAATTCACCGCACTTAAAGAGCAGCATAAAAACACTTTGATAAGCATTGAGAAACATGGTCGCACATCGAAAAACCAAAAGATGAAATTCAAGCCTTATCAGATATTTTCACTCAATTCCGTTTAGTACCAAAACAGTTTGATATTCTTGTACTATCCATGCGTGACATGATGAAACGCGTGCGTACGCAAAAACGCTTTATTCAGAGAATCGTGGTCGATAATGCCAAAATGCCTAAGTCCGGTTTCCAAAAGAGTTTCATCGGACACGAAACTACCGATACTTGGTTGATTAAAGCCTTGAGCGCCGGCAAAGCATGGTCTGAAAAACTCGTGCAATATGAAAATGATTTTGCGCCAAGCTATCGCAAATTTAGTGCAAATTGAGCAAGACACCCATCTCACTATTCAACAAATTGAGAAATCTGCAGACGCATTGCGCAAGGTGAGTTAAAAAGCACGTCGTCGCGAAGAAAGAAATGGTGAAAGCCAACTTACGTTTGGTGATTTCTGTTGCCAAAAATATACCAACCGAGGATTGCAATTCCTTGATTTAATTCAAGAAGGCAATATTGGCTTAATGAAAGCGGTAGATAAATTTTGAATACCGCCGCGGTTACAAATTCTCCACTTATGCCACTTGGTGGATTCGTCAGGCGATTACCCGCTCCATTGCGGATCAAGCGCGGACAATTCGTATCCCGGTACATATGATTGAAACGATTAACAAGCTAAATCGTATTTCCCGCCAAATGTTACAAGAAATGGGACGTGAAGCCTCACCGGAAGAATTGGCGGGCGTATGGGTATGCCGGAAGATAAAATCCGTAAAGTACTAAAAATTGCGAAAGAACCGATTTCTATGGAAACCCCTATCGGAGATGACGATGATTCCCATTTAGGTGATTTCATTGAAGACTCCACCTTAGAGCTTCCGTTAGATTCCGCCACCGCACAAAGCTTAAAGCGGCCACACACTGAAGTGTTGGAAGGTTTAACGCCACGTGAAGCAAAAAGTGCTTCGTATGCGTTTCGGTATCGACATGAACACCGACCATACATTAGAAGAGTGGGCAAACAATTTGACGTTACCCGTGAACGTATTCGTCAGATTGAAGCCAAAAGCATTACGCAAATTGCGTCATCCAAGTCGCTCCGAAACATTACGCAGTTTCTTAGACGAATAGTCGAAGCAGATCTATAACAAAAGGATAAGCCGTCATGACTTATCCTTTTTGTTTAAATAGAAAATACATAATTATGATGATAACTAGACTTTAGCCTAAGATTTCCCTATAATCTGCACCTCAAATCAATGCTCACCGCCCCCATAGCTCAGTCGGTCAGAGCAGTCGACTCATAATCGATTGGTCACAGGTTCAAGTCTGTTGGGGCACCATTTTTAACATCTGCTAAAAATTTATCACTCAAACTAAACAGAATTGTTCACTCCCTAGCATAGTTATTTAAAAATTAGGCTGTATTTTTCCACTGTGTCTCATAACATACTGAGTATTCATCTTATTACCAGTAATTTACCACATCAATTAGGTCAAGCATTTTATACATAGATAATATTGTTTTGATCACATTTAGAAGACAGTACGGTGATTTTTCACCGCACTTTTATGCCGAAAATAAGAAGGAAAAAGGTGTTTAAGATCTAGCAAACCACAAGGTTCACATTCTTATTTTTAATAATTCATCAATACTCGGCGGGACATCCGAGTCGGTGAAGACATATTCCACATCCGTAATAGACCCCAGTTTTACCATGGCGCGGCGACTAAATTTGGAATGATCGGTCACTAACAACGTATTACGGGAATTATCGATAATGGCACGTTTGACTTGCACTTCATGATAATCGTAGTCGAGTAATGTGCCGTCCAAATCAATGGCACTAATTCCCAACACCCCGAAAATCTAAACGGAAATTGCGATAAAAATTCGACAGTTGATTCGCCGATGATGCCCCCATCTCGGCGCAGGAACCACTCGCCATGGTGATATCAAAGGAATCATTTTGCATAAGAATGTGCGCAGCATTGAGATTGTTGGTAACAATACGTAATCTTTGATGTCCCAATAACGCGAAAGGCAACTGCCTCGGCGGTGGTGCCGATGTCAATAAACAACGAAGCACCATTTGGGATGAGCTGTACAACCTGTTTTGCGATACGATTTTTCTTGAGAAAAAGTGTTTGCGATCGTGATAATCGCTATTTTTTCTGCCGTGAAGGCGATGCTGCGCCACCGTGGTGACGGCGAATAAAGTTGGTTTCCGCCAGTTCGTTTTAAATCGCGCCGAATGGTTTTGCGGACTCACTCCAAATAAATCAACCAATTCATCTGTACTCAAATAGCCTTTTTGTTTTACTAATTCAACAATTTTTCTGATGACGAACAGATTGTCTCATAATTACTTTTCCTTCTTAAACAAGATGTTGTCTTGCTAATGTAGCGTATTTTATAAGGGAAATCACGATTTAACGCGAATTTTTTCGATCCATAAACGCCAGCAACATCCCTACCAATAAACCTGAAATATGGGCGGTATTGCCGATTTGAATATCTATTAAACGGGCCGGCAAATCCAAGCAAAAATCCCTGACAACCAACATATTGAAGAAACCGTCCGGTAATTCAAAAATGGGTTTGTTTATTGAGTTTATCCAACACGAACACATAGCCCAGCACGGCATAGACAACGCCGGATAAACCGAAAAATGCGGGGCCGCTGACAGTATTCTGCGCAATACCGCTTATTACCCCGGCGAACAGATAAATTTGCAGGAGTTTTAAAGAACCCAATTGGCGCTCGATAGCACCACCAAAAACCCACCACCAAGTCAGATTAAATAAAATATGCATATTGGATAAATGCACCAAAGTATGTGTTAAATAACGCCAAACTTTCGCCTTCCTGGGTGCTATCTTCGGGGAAATGTACTGCCAACAAAAATCGGCTTAGCAAAACCGAAAAAGCATGAGAAGATAAACTACAACACAAAGTGTGGTCACGATGACAGTAATTTTTGCTGTTGAATGATGAGAAAAACGGAAGCCTTATTCACATGAGATGATGTGCGCGCTGTAGATTGAGCCTGAATACCACAGGGGACCTTGTTGCCACGCACGGGCGTTTTGTTGTTCCAACCACGCCTGTAAGAAACTTTCTCTTTCCGCCATAATTTCGTCAAAGTGCGGTGAATTTTCCGGAAGAAAAACATCATAAACCACATTATTTTGTGCATTTTGATTTTCCTGAATCACCAACTCAACTTGGTATTTTTTTCAGCAACATAATCACGAAATGCTGCGCTAACAACGGGATTTCACTACCAAACAAATGCTGCATTTGTTATATTCCTTTTCAAAATTTAATGCACGGAGAAAAAAATGAGAAATCAAAATTTGCCATCGGGCTTCAGCCCTTTCACTTGAGCGATTGCCGGCTTTTGCTTACCGGTATTATTGTGGCCGTTGGCGCTGTTAATTTCACCTAATTTATTGAAGAATCCAAACCTAAGCGACAATCAAATTACCGCCATGTCAGTCTTTCTTTGGGGCTATCCCTTCGTGCTAGGCATCGTGGCGCGAATTTTCTATAAACTCCATCAACGCCGCCCTGCTCTGGCTCGCAAGGGTTTAGCCTAAGTGCGGTCATTTTACGGCGTTTTATACTACGTAGCCACCGTTGGATTTAACTCATACCCCGTATCCAACGGCAGTTTTGCTCTTTCCCAAGCCGCGAAAAGCCACCTTGCAGGCTATAAACCTTTTCATAGCCGTGGCGCAATAAAAAAACGCAGCCACATTACGGCTACTAATGCCGTGATAGCAGCTAAGAATAATCGGCTGATCATAGTTATACGAGGCCTCAAAAATTCGGCCAACTGAGCTCCGTTAAATTAAACGCACCTTTGGGATGGGCATAACTAAAGGTTTGTGCATCACGCACGTCCGCCAGCACAGCATCGTCATCATTTTGAAGCATTTCCCATGCTTGTTGCGGTGTAATTTCAATAAATTCTGTCATTTTTATTCAGTAAACTTAGTGGGCTTTATGCCCGACACTATAAAAATAGGGGCTGTACTAGATAACTAGACCAGAATCTCTTTAACCAATTGTTTTAGAATGGAAATTTGAGATTTTATTTCACTATTGTTAAAACGCCATTCGCATTCCTTCAAATACAGCTCAAAAATGCGCTTTGGGAATGCCATTAAACTTGCGCAAATGACGTTTTGCTTGGTTCCAAAAAATTCTCAATTCCGTTTATATGGTTATGATTTTTCAGCAAAATGCGTACTGTGATTGATGCGGAAATGACTAAATTTGCTGACATCAAGCACATCATAACTACGGTAGTATCAGTGTAAACAATGCTGTCAGGCTTAACTTTCTCACGAATAATTGGCAATAGTGTTGCTGATTGAGCATTTGGTACAACTACGGTATAAACTTTACCATTTCTCTTGAGAAGTCCGAATACCGCGACTTTTGCCTGCTGCGCCACGACCACGCTTACCTTTTGCGAATACCGCCGAAATAGCTTTCATCGGCTTCAATTTCTCCTTCAAACATTTCCAAATGCAGGCTTGTTTGATAAATGAGTAAAACGTAATCGGTGAAAGTAATAAGCGGCTGTATTTTTGTTTACAGTTTACCAACTCACTTGCTGTTCTAGCCGTAACACCTGCGACAAACAGTTCAATGAGTTTATTTTGTTTATGCTGACTTAAGCGACTTTTTCTCATTTAAGCATTCTAATCTAAATGAAAGATTTAGTCGTTATCTAGTACAGCCCTAAAAAATATTTATCTGCATATGCTATGGCAATCGCCGATACCAAGAAACACCAGTGTAACGAGAACTGCCACATCATAGTTTTTCCAAAAGAGAGATAAAAATAAATAGCTAAAAAGGGATGCAAAATTAACCATTTCCCGCTGAAATTTCAACGTTTTTATACTATTCATAAAAATACAAAAAACATGGAAAAAACTGACCGCACTTCGTGTAACATGAGACCGATAGTTAAAAAGTACGGTCGGTTTTGAGAATGTTTTTAATTAAAGGTGTCAGGCTGCATTTTTGATAGGCAATACCATGCATAAAAAGCTGCAACACATCTTTAAAGAGCTGTTGTTCCTGCCGACATAATGCTGCTGCAAGACGGAAGAATGAATCATTTTCATCCATTTTTTTGAATCAACACATCAATTAAAAATCACAGGAAAATCATCACGTACGCTTTTGCGTTGT